>Ga0187892_10008136_pt1 | contig 14515 bp, 9 predicted proteins | sample MA1701073metaG_FD_139345 | JGI IMG/M metagenome (GOLD analysis project Ga0187892, IMG submission 139345) | Bio-ooze microbial communities from a basaltic lava cave in the Kipuka Kanohina Cave System on the Island of Hawaii, USA - MA170107-3 metaG ... | reverse complement strand
GGCCGTACCCCTTCGCCGTGCCGCGCAGGACTTCCGCGAAGCCCGCCGCGCCCGCCGCCAGGTGGTACTGCGCCGAGGCGTCCTTGAGCGAGCCGAGCACCTGCGGGTGGCCGATCGACTGCTGCTCCTCGATCCACTCCTTCGTGCCGGGCTCCTTGAAGCGTACCTTCACGGTCACGACGCGCCCCTTGGCCTCCGTCTTGCGCGTGAACTCGTAGAGCGCGGTCACCTGCTGGTTCGGGCCGACCTCGCCCGCATCCGCCTTGTCGTTGCGGAAGTCCGCGTTGGCCATGACGCGGTTCTCGTAGCCGATGAGGCGGAAGCCGGCGACGGTGTCCTTGTCGAACTCGACCTGCACGCGGGCGTCCTCCGCGACCACCTCCATCGTGCCGATGAGGCGCTCGCCGAACGCCTTCTTCGCCTCCTCGAACGTGTCGAAGTAGGCGTAGTTGCCCTGCGAGCCGAGGGCGAGTTTCTCGAGGAACGAGTTGTTGAAGTTGTGCATGCCGACGCCGACGCAGGTGAGATAGATGCCCTTCGCGGCCTCGGGCTTGTGCTGCTCCGCGATCGCCGTGGGGTCGGTGACGCCGGCGTTGGCGACGCCGTCGGTGCAGAGGACGACGCGGTTCGACTTCGCGGAGTCGAACGCGGCGGCCGCCATCTCGTAGCCGAGCTTGAGGCCGCTCTCCGTGTTGGTCGAGTTCTCCGGCTGGAGCTCGTCGATGACGGCGAGGATCTTGTCCTTGCTCGAGACCGGCGTCGGGTCGAGCACCTTGCGGGCGTTCGTGCTGAAGAGGACGATGCCGACGCGGTCGGCCGGGCGCAGGTGGTCGACGAGGTAGTGAAGCGCCTGCTTGACGGTCTCCAGGCGCGAGCCTTCGCGCATCGAGCCGGAGACGTCGATGACGAGCGAGAGGTTGATGTCCTTGCGCTCCTTGGGCTTGATCTCCTTCGCGCGGATGGAGATGCGCAGGAGATGGCGGTCCTTGGTGAAAGGGGACGGCGCGGCCTCGAGACGGAACGCGAAGTGGCCGGACGGCGGCGAGTCGTCGAGGTAGCGGAAGTAGTTGACGAACTCCTCGACGCGGACCGCGTCGGCCGGGGGCAGGTGGCCGTCCTGGAGGTACTTGCGGACGAGCGTGTAGCTCGCGGTGTCGACGTCGAGGCCGAACGTGGAGGTCGTCTCCTTGGCGGTGTCGAGCTCCGGGTTCGGGACGATCCTGTCGAAGGTCATGTCGGGGGGTGTTTCCGGCAGGTCTGCCTCGGGGTTGCCCGGACGGAAGCCGAGCTTGCCCGCCATGGCTTCGTCCGCATCGGCGCCGGCCTTGTCGCCCTGCCGGCGGCGGAGCTCGGCGCGCCGCTTGAGCGCCTGCGCGTTGTTGGGGTTGTTCTTGAGCGCCCGATCGAAGTCGTGCATGGCGCCGCTGAGGTCGCCGAGCTTTGCGCGGTTCTCCGCTTGGGTGAGGAGCGCGAGCTCTTCGGTCTTGGGAGGTGCGGTCTTGGGAGGTGCAGGCGGAGGCTGTGGGGCGGGGCGGGTGGCGCCGCCGACGGGGTCGCCGTCCATCAAGCGCTTGCCGTCGACGTCGGCGCCGCGGTAGTCGCTGCGGCTCGCGTACGCAAAGTAGTCGTAGGTGCCCTGCGGCCCACTCCTAGGCACACGGGACTTCTCGTCGGCGGCTTGGCCGATCCCCTGGAGCAGGCTCTCCTCAGGCTTGCTGCGGCTCATGCTGACGATGACGATCCCGATCAGCAGCGCCGCGGCAAGGCCGGACGCCGGCATCCACCACCGGCGCCGCGCGCCGACCTTCGGCAGCTTCACGCCTTTCGCCGCCCGCTCGATCGCCGCATGGTCACCCCGCAGCGCCTTCGCCTTCGCGCCGCACACGTCGCACGAGTCGACGTGCGACTGCATCGCGCGGGGGTCGTCCGAGAAGCCGAGCGCCCAGCGCTCCAGGTCGTCGTTCGTGGGGCAGTTCATGGTTTCTCCGCCAGCTTGGATTTCAAAAGCTTGAGCGCGCGCGACAACTGCTGCCACGCGGCCGAAATCGACACGCCGAGAGCCTGTGCGATCTGCGGACCCGACAGACCTTCGCGGAACTTCAGGAGCAGGATGTCGCGCGAGCCCGCCGGCATCGCCTCGAGGCCGCGCGTCAGCCGTTCCACCGACTCGCCCGCCAGCAGCGACTCCACCGGCGTGCGCACGTCGGCCATCATGTCCTCGATCGGCACTTCACGCCTCCGTGTCTGTTTGCGCAGCGCGTCCCGCGCCGCGTTTCCCGCGATCGTCAGGACCCACGACTCGTAGTCCTCCACGCGCGCGTGCCCGTTCAGCGCCTGGCCGACCTTGAGGAGCGCCTCCTGCGAGACGTCGAGCGCCAGCGCGTCGTCGCGCAGGATGCTCCGCGCCACGAGGAAAACGCGATCTCCGTACTTCTCCGTCAGGCTCCGCCAGTCCATTGGGCCCTTCACCAAGCCGGACGCCTCCATCGACATACCCTGACAGCGATTCTGCGGGGGAAGCCGTTAGCCGTCAGCCATTAGCGGTTAGGCGGAGGGCTTTCTATGCACGGGGGACCTCCGGCTAAGGGCCAAAGGCTAATGGCTTAACTGTAACGTTGGACGCATCCACGAGGTCCAAGACTCCGTGCTTCTTCTGACCGCCGTCCGGAAGTCGTACGGCTCGCTCACGGCGGTCAAGGACCTCACCCTCGAGATCCGCAAGGGCGAGATCTTCGGACTCCTCGGCCCCAACGGCGCCGGCAAGACGACGACGATCAACCTCGCCACCGGGCTGCTGACCCCCGACGCTGGCACGCTGGAGATCGAAGGCGTCGGCCCGCCAAGTTCCGCCGCGGCCCGCTCGCGCCTCGGCGTCGCCCCCCAGTCGCTCGCCCTCTACGACGACCTCTCGGCGGACGAGAACCTCGCGTTCTTCGGCCGCCTCCAGGGGCTCGCCGGAGGCGCGCTCGCCGACCGCGTCTCGTGGGCGCTCGACTTCGTCGCGCTGGCCCAACGCCGCAACGACCGCGTCAAGACCTACTCCGGCGGCATGAAGCGGCGCCTCAACCTGGCGGTCGCGCTCGTGCACGACCCGCCGCTCCTCCTGCTCGACGAGCCGACCGTGGGCGTCGACCCGCAGTCGCGCAACGCGATCTTCGAGAACATCCTCGCACTGCGCAAGCAGGGAAAGACGATCGTCTACACGACGCACTATATGGAGGAGGCGCAGCGCCTCTGCGACCGCGTCGGCATCATCGACGGCGGCACGCTTCTGGCGCTCGACACGGTCGACGGCCTCATCGACCGCCACGGCGGCCGATCGACGGTCAGCGGGCTTCGCGGCGACGGCGAGGTGCGCATCGAAACCGACGATCCGCTGGCGGAGATCGCGCGGCTGGGCGCGGTGAAGCGCCTGCAGATCAGCCGCCCGGATCTGGAGAGCGTGTTCCTGTCGCTCACGGGACGGAGCCTCCGGGAATGACTCACGCAGAGCTCGCGGAACCCGCAGAGAAAACACGAATTTCTTTCAGAATCTCGACGAAGTTTTGGCCCGACGCGAACAGCCGTGTGGATGAAGGAGAAGTTGAATCGCGTGTCGCGGGCAATCATCGCCGCCGCGATCGAGGTGCACCGCCGCCTGGGCCCCGGGCTCCTGGAGTCTACGTACAGGCGTGCCTGGCCTACGAACTGCGCAAGCGGGGTCACGAGGTGCAGCAGCAGTTGGATGTGCCGGTGATCTACGACGACCTGCGCGTGGATTGCGGATATCGAATCGACCTTCTGGTGGATGGCCTCGTCGTCGTCGAACTCAAGTCCGTGGAGGCCGTGACCCCGTTCTTCAAGAAGAAGCTCCTCGCATACCTGAAGCTCTCGGACCACCGGCTCGGTCTACTGATCAACTTCAACGTGCCCGTCTTGGTTCACGGGGTGCATCGCGTCGTGAACAGCTTCCCAGAATGAACGTCCATCAGCTCTGCGAGCTCTGCGTGAGGCTCGGGTCTTGCCCATGACCATCCTGGCGATGGCCCTGAAGGACGTCCGCCTGCTCCTGCGGGACAAGGCCGGCTTCTTTTTCACGTTCTTCTTCCCCATCATCTACGCGATCTTCTTCGGCGTGATCTTCTCCGGCGCGCGCGGCGGCGCGAATCCGATCGCGGTCGCCGTCGTTGACGAGGACGGAACCGCCGGCTCGAAGGCGTTCGTCGAGACGCTGCGCACGTCGGCCGAGCTGAGGGTCACCGAAGCGCCTCGCGCGGAGGCGGCGTCGCTCGTGCGCCTCGGCAAGCAGACGGCCTACATCGTGCTGCCGAAGGGCTTCGGCGCCTCGCGCGAGCGGATGTTCTACGGCGCGCCGCCGAAGGTCGAGCTCGGGCTCGACCCTGCGCGGACGGCGGAGGCGGGCATGCTCGAGGGCGTCCTCACGCGGCACCTCTTCGCGGGCATGCAGGACGCGTTCACGAAGCCCGACAAGATGCGCGAGAACACCCGCAAGGCGCTCGACGACCTCCGCAAGGGCCCCGTCGATCCGCCCGAGCGGGAGCGCACCGAGCGCTTCCTCGGCGAGCTCGACCGCTACCTCGAGCGGCCGATGGGGAACGGCCCGGGAGCAGGCTGGAAGCCGTTCGAGATTGCCGTGTCGAACGTCACGCGCGAGTCGAGCCACCCGCGGAACTCGTTCGAGATCACGTTCCCGCAGGGGATCATCTGGGGGATCATGGCGTGCGCGGCGGCGTTCGGCATCGGGATGGTCGTCGAGCGTACGAAAGGCACGCTCGTGCGGCTGCGGCTCTCACCGGTGACGCGCGCGCAGATCCTGGCCGGCAAGGGGCTCGCGTGCTTCGCGACGACCCTCGCGCTCTCGGCGGTGCTCCTCGCGTTCTCCGTTGCCGTCTTCAAGGTGCGGCCCGATTCGTGGCCTCTCCTGGCGATGGCGATCGTCTGCATCTCGCTCGGGTTCGTCGGCATCATGATGCTGCTCTCGGTGTGCGGGAAGACGGAGTCGGCCGCGAGCGGCATCGGCTGGTCGATCCTGACGGTGATGGCGATGATCGGCGGCGGGATGGTGCCGCTCTTCATCATGCCGCAGTGGCTCCAGACGATCAGCGGCGTGAGCCCCGTGAAGTGGGCGATCCTCGCGATGGAGGGGGCGATCTGGCGCGGGTTCACGTTCACCGAGATGCTGCTCCCGTGCGGGATCCTGCTGGCGATCGGCGCGGCCTGCTTCGCGGTCGGCGTGCGGGCGTTCCGGTGGACGGAGAGCAACTAGCCCTTAGCCTTCGTTGCAGTCGGAGCTAACAGCTAACGGCCAATCGCCAACGGCTCGAACTCCCGGCCTCGCAAAGCGCTGGATCTGCGTGCGAGGACTGGCGGTTCCGGCACTGCTTCTGGCCGGATGCGGGACCGCTCCCGCCTTCGACCGCCCCGAGCCGGACTACGGTCGCCCCTTCGAGATCGTGCTGACGCAGTACAGCGTGCCGGTCGTGTGGGGGCTGGCGAACCCCGGCGCGGTCGGCGGCTGGGACGACTCAATCACCCTCCGCGGCTTCACGCAGGGCATCACGCACCGGCCCGTCGCGCACGACGTCGACGACGGCTTCGTGAACTACGTCCTCCACCCCCTGGCGGGGTCCGAGACGCACCTGATGGCGCGTAGACACGGCTGGTCGTTCGGCGCGGCGTTCCTGTTCGACGTCTTCGCCTCCGTGAGCTGGGAGTACTTCTTCGAGAACGTCTTCGAGCGGCCGTCGCGGATCGACCTCATGACGACGGCCCCGATCGGCGCCCTCCTCGGCGAGCTGCGCTGGGCGCTCAAGCGCGCGGGCGTCGGCTTCGTCGATCCGCTCGGGGGCTGCGAGCCGGTCCTCGAGATGACGCGGGAGGGGCCGGTCATCGGCGTGGAGATCCGCTGGTAGTCATCAGTCGTCAGTGATCGAACCAGGAACTGACCCATGACTAATGACCCACCAAACACCGAGGGTCGTTCAGTCGTCAAAGAATGTGCTTCCCGATATGATGCTGACGGCCGATGAAGATCACCTGCCTGGAATGCACGGCGGAGTACGACATCCCCGAGGGCTCGGAGGTCGGCAAGGCCGTCTGCCCGAAGTGCCACACCCCCTCGTCGAAGTTCTTCGTCTACTCCCGCTCGCTCGAGTTCGACACCGTCGGGAACGTCACGCCCCTCACCACCGGCGCGACTGACGCCGTCGCCGTCGCCCACACCGTCCCCTACGCGCCCAACCAGATCCCGATGCCCGAGCGCATCGGCCGCTACGAGATCCTCGGCCGCGCGGGCGCCGGCGGCATGGGCGTCGTCTACCGCGCGCGCGACCTCGAGCTCGGCCGCACCGTCGCCCTCAAGGTCGTCATCGCCGGCGAGCACGCCACCGAGGCGACCATCCAGCGCTTCCAGCGCGAAGCGCGCTCCGCCGCCAAGCTCTCGCACCCCGGCATCGTGCGCGTCTACGACGTCGGCACCGTCCCGCCCGACCGCCCCGCCGGCGCCCCCATCTACTACTTCGCGATGGAGTACGTCGACGGCCGCCCGATCGACAAGATCGCGCACGACCCCGGGCTCAAGCCCGAGGAGGCGGCCCGCATCGCCCGCGACGTCGCGCGCGCCCTGCAGTACGCGCACGAGCAGGGCATCATCCACCGCGACGTCAAGCCCGGCAACATCCTCGTGGACGCCGCCGGCCATCCGCGCCTCCTCGATTTCGGCCTTGCCAAGGAGGCCAGCGGCTCCGAGACGCTCACCAAGACCGGCGAGATCATCGGCACCGCCTGCTACATGCCCCCAGAGCAGGCCAGCGGCGACATGAAGACCGTCGAGGCGCGCAGCGACATCTACTCGCTCGGCACCGTCCTCTACGAGATGCTCACGAAGCGCCCGCCCTTCCTCGGCGAGTCGATGGCGCGCATCCTGCGCGACGTCGAGGAGCGCGACCCGGAGCCGCCGTCGTCGCTCGCCCCCGGCCTTCCGCGCGAGATCGAGGTCATCTGCCTCAAGGCGATGGCGAAGGAGAAGGACCGGCGCTACCAGACCGCCCGGGAGCTCGCCGACGACCTCGACCGCTTCCTCGGCGGCCAGCCGATCCTCGCGCGGCCGACCGGGATCGCAACGCGCACGAGCAAGTGGGTCCGCCGCCACCCGGCCGCCACCACCGCGCTCGTGATGCTCGCGCTCTTCAGCGCCGTCGGCGTCGCCTTCTGGATGCGCCCGTCCCCGCCCGCGCCGATCCCGCGGCCCGACCCGATGCTGCTCCTGGCGATGGCGGAGCCGCACTACGCGAAGGCGCACGAGGAGTTCGACCGCGCGCAGCGCCTGCGCAAGCCGGAGGAGCGCCGGCAGCGCATCGCCGTCTTCGCCGCGGCCCTGGCGGAGGTCGAGCAGGCGATCTCGCTCTACGACCGCTATGCCGAGGCGTACGCGCTGCGCGGCGCGATCCGCGTCCACCTCGTGCAGGGCGCGAAGGCGCTCGAGGACTTCGACACGGCGCTCGCGCTCAAGCCGACGCTCGCCGACGTCTACTACGACCGCGTCGTCCTGCGCCTCAAGCTGCTCGACCAGAAGCGCGTGGGCGTCCCCGCGCTCGGCATGGACACGAAGCCGGAGGAGATGTTCGCGCCGGAGCGCCCGCGCCTGGAGTCGGACATCGAGCGGCTCAAGCTGCTCGGCATCCGCCGCTACAAGGCGCTCGTCGCCGAGGCGCGCTTCGCGATCTTCTTCCGCGAGTCGGGCGAGAACCCGATGCAGCTCGCCAGCGACGCGATCGCCGAGAACTCCGGATTCGCGGACGCGTACGTCGTGCGCGCGCACCTGCGCCGCGAGGAGGCGGTCGCGATGCGCCGCCACGGCGACCGCACGCGCTTCCCGCAGGTCCTGCAGGAGGCGCTCGAGGACGCGACGCGCGCCATCGAGAAGGACGAGAACCATGCGGAGGCGTACCGCGTGCGCGCGGAGATCCACCTCGCGCTCGGGCGCCGCGCCGACGCGATGCGCGACCTCGACGAGATGGTGGCGATCGCGCCGGAGGAGGCGCAGAGCTACGTCGACCGCGCGAGCATCCTGTCGATGTCGGCCGACCGGCGCACGCGCGCGCGCGTGCTGGAGGACGTGGAGACCGCCCTCCGGAAGGACCCCGACAACGCGCGGGCGCGGTACCTGCGGGCGACGGCGCGCATCCGGGTGCCGGCGACGTACGGCGACGAGCAGGCGCTGACGCAGTGCCGCGAGGACCTGAGCTTCGTGATCGGGCGCGACCCGAAGTACGACATGCCGCACGTCCTGCGCATGGTGTGCGACCGCGCGCTCGGCGACGAGGCGTCGTTCAAGCAGCACTTCGACGAGCTGGCGAAGGCGCGCCCCGACCTGCCCGAGGCGCGGCTCAACGCCTTCCACTCGGTGATCCAGAACCTGGGGCGGCTGCTGCAGCACCGGCCGAAGCTGGGCGAGTCGGAGTCGCTGCTGGAGCGCGCGGGGCAGCTCGTGGAGGGGGACAAGCTTGCGGAGGCGGAACAGGCGCTCGCGCAGTTGCTGGCGCGGCTTGACGACCCGGTGGCGATGAGCCTGGAGCGGCTGCCGGCGGCGAAGCAGAAGGGCCTGCGGATCTCGGCGCACCGCGATCTCGCCGCGCTGTACGCGCTGCGCGGGGAGCCCGCGAAGGCGGTCGCGTCGCTGGCGAAGGCGGTCGATCTGGGGCTGGCGCGGCCGGAGGAGCTGGAGTTCGACCCGGACTTCGAGAGCCTGCGCGCGCTGCCGGAGTTCCGGGAGCTGCTGAAGCGGCCGCGCCGATGAGCCACATCGTTGGTGTACGGAGTCCCCGGAGGGTTCATCACGGAAACACGGAATCACGGAAGCCACGGAAAGGAGTTGAAGTATCGGCGGCATGTTCGAGATCCAACCCCTTCTCCGCGAACTCAGCGAGCTCTGCGAGAACTCCGAAAACATGCCCAGGAAAGCAAGTTTCTGCGGGATTGCGGCACCGAGGCCACGGAACGACACGGAAGGGACCTGAAGAGTTGGCGGGCATGTTCGAGAACCCATCAGCCTCTTCTCCGCGATCTCAGCGGGCTCTGCGCGAAGCGTTCCTTTTCATGGCGGTGCTCGCCGCCGGCTGCGCGGCCCCCCCGCCGGCGCCGGCGCGCGCGATGCACCGCGAGGCCGTCGCCCGGTACTCGCGCGGCGAGACGGAGCAGTCGCTCGCGCTCCTCGCGCAGGCGCTGGAGCGCGACCCGGAGCACCTGGAGTCGTACCAGTTCCGGGCGCTCGTGCGGGCGGCGCAGGGGAGGTTCGAGGAGGCGCTCGCCGACCTCGATCAGGTGCTGCGGCGCAGCGCGGACGACCGCGACGCGCTCTCGAACGCCGCGCTGGTGCTGAGCGACCTCGGGCGCCATGAGGCCGCGCTCGTGCGGGCGGACCGCCTCGTTGCGCTGGAGCCGTCGTCATCGGACGCGCGCCTCCTGCGCGGATACGTGCAGGCGCGGGGCGGCCGCGTGGCGGAGGCGCACGCGGACTACGAGGAGGCGCGCAAGCGCGGCGCGGGCCGGTGGCAGTGGTACTACAGCGCGGGCGTGCGCGAGCTGGACTGGGGGCGCTTCCCGTCGGCGGAGCGGTACTTCGAATTCGCCTCGGCGCTGGCGCCGGAGCATCCCGACCCGCACATCGCGCTGGGGCGCGTCCACGGCGAGATGCGCCGGTACGATCGGGCGATCGCCGCCTACTCGCGGGCGCTCGACTTCCGGCCGGCGGACGCCGACGTGCTCTACATGCGCGGGCTCGTGCTCCTGGCGGTGCGTCGCGCGAGCGAGGCGGTCGCGGACTTCGACGCCTCGATCGCGTTGAAGAAGACACCGCTGACGCACGTCGCGCGCGGGCTGGCGCGGCGGGCGACGGCGAACGTCGAGGGCGCGGAGGCGGACTTCACGGAGGCGATCCGGCTCGACCCGGGCTGCCGCGACGCCTTCCGCTACCGGGCGCAGCTTCGCTACGACCTCGGGGTGCTCGGCGACGCCGAGAGGGACTACGTGGCGGCGCTGGCGATCGCGGCAACCGCGTCGGACGTGCGGGGGCTCGCGCGCATTTATGTCGACAAGGAGGAGCTCGAGAAGGCCGTCAGGTTGTATGAGCAGGCGCTGAAGCTGCCGTCGGACGCCGACATGCGCGAGCGGCTGACGAGCGAGCTGGCGGAGCTGCGGAAAAGGACGCGGAAAGAGTGAATACAGGAGACAGAAGAGAGGAGACAGGAGGCGGGAGAGCCATTCTCCTGCTGTGCGTTCTCCTGGCACCGGGATGCAGCGGAGGCGCGACGACGCAGAAGCCCCCGGCGACGGGGAACGCGGAGAAGGGGCAGGACCTCTACCTCGCCGGCCAGTTCGAGACGGCGGAGGCGGAGCTGCGCGGGGCGGTGCAGCGCGACCCGAAGGACGTCCTCGCGCGCCGGCTGCTCGGGCGGGTGCTCCTGCTGCGCAACCAGACGAGGGAGGCCGCGGATCAGCTCGGCCAGGCCGTGAACCTCACGAAGGACAAGCACCAGGGCTTCGACCCCATGGCGATGCAGGACTACGTCGGCGCGCTCTACCGCATGGACGACTTCGCGCGGCTCTCGGAGTGGTACGGCAACATGCACGACGTCGTCCTCCACGGGAAGTACAAGCAGATGTCGCGGCTCACGCCGCCGTACACCGCGTCGTGGCGCGGCGGCGCCGCCTCCATGCCCTCGGAGCGCGGGCCGGTGCCGGTCTTCGAGATGCGCGTGAACGGCGCGAGCGGCGCGTTCTCGATCGACACGAGCGCCGGCGAGCTGGTGCTCGACAACAAGTTCGCGAAGTCGGCCGGAGCGAAGGTCATGGGCAGCACGAGCCGCACCATGACCGGCGCGCTCACCGAGGGGTATGTCGACATGATCGACGCGCCGGGACTCCAGCTGCGCACCGTGCCGGTCGTGATGCGCGATCTCCAGCCGATCGGAGCGCGCCACGTGATCGGCGTGCTCGGCGCGAACTTCCTGATGCACTTCCAGACGACGATCGACTTCCGGGCGGAGCGCGTCACGCTGCGGCCGATGGGGGCGCCCGCGCGCGAGCGCGGCCAGGCGCTCCCCCTCTACATCGCGGGCGACCACCACTTCATCGTGCGAGCGGAGATCGACGGGAAGCCGGCCCTGCTCGTCCTGCACACGGGGCTTGTCGGCCGCTCGTTCGTGCCGTCGCAGGCGTACATCGCGCAGCGCGTCCGCGAGGAGAAGCGGCTTCCGACGGCGGAGAACCCCCTCCTCAAGGAGGTGCGCCTCGGCCCGGTGAAGCTCGTGGCGCGCGACGACCCCGCGGACTTCCCGGGGGGGCTCGACACTTCGTTCGGCTTCGTCGTCGCCGGGCTCGTCGGCCCGGAGGCGTTCCGCGGCCGGGCGGTCACGATCGATGTCGAGCGGATGAAGCTGGTGATGGAGTAGCTGTGAGCCGTAAGCCATCCGCCATTAGCATGGCGCGGGCGCTTCGGGCTTATGGCCAACGGCTAATGGCGAACGGCTATTCATCCAGGAGCACCCTGTACGCCCCCGCGAGCGACGGGTCGAGCCGCGCCGCCTCCCGGAAGTCCGCCTTCGCCTCCGCGCGCCGGCCGCTCAGGAAGCGCGCGATCCCGCGCGCCCCGTACGCCCGCCCGAAGCGCGGGTCGATCGCGATCGCCTGGTCGGCGAGCGAGATCGACTCGTCGTAGCGCTTGTCCTCCGCGAGCATGGTCGCCTTCACCACGAGCGACTCGACATCGCGCGGGTCGAGCGAGAGCGCCTGCTCGATGTCCTCGCGCGCGGGGACGGGGTCCTTCATGAGCATGCGCACGCCCGCGCGGGTCGACCACGCCAGCGGATTCCGCGGCCAGCGCGCGACCATCGTCTCCGCGTCCTCGAGCGCGCGGGCGTAGTCCTTCAGCCGCTGGTGGACGGCCGACCGGTTCTTGTAGAGCTCGATCATGTCGGGCGACTTCCGGACCGCCATGTCGAGATCGTCGAGGGCGCGGCGGAAGTCGCCGCGGGCCTGGTGCACGATGGCCCGGTTGCACCAGGCGCGTGCGAACATCGGGTCGAGCGTGAGCGACTGCGTGAGCGCGTCGATCGCGCGCTCGGTGGACATCCCGCCCAGGTACTCGCACAGGCCGAGCATGTTCCAGTGGCCGGCGACCAGCGGGTTGTACTGCATGGCGCGCACGAGGTCCTCTTTCGCCCGCGCGTAGTCGCCCAGGTCGTAGCGCAGGTAGCCGCGCTGGGCGTGCGCCGGCGCGTGGCCCGGGCGCGTCTCGATGGCCCGCGTGCAGCGCTCGACCGCCTCCGGGCGGCGCCCGAGCGCCTCGAGGGCCCGCGCCGCCAGGAGGTGCATCTCCGCCGACGGCGCGCGCTCGCACAGCGCGAGCGCCTCCTCGTGGCGCCCCTCGGCCTGCGCGATGGTCGCGCGCGCGTAGTCGTCGTGGGCGCCCGCCCGCAGGTCGTCGAGGGCGCGGCGCCGCAGATCGTCATCGTGCTTCGCGTCCCGCCAGCGGGCGAGCAGGATCCGGCCGCGGCCGAGGAGCGCGTCGGCCTGTCCGGGATCCGACGCGAGCGCGGCGCCGAACGCGGCGACCGACTCGTCGGTGCGGCCCGCCAGCGCGAGCGCCTGGCCGAGCATCGCGTGCGCCTTCGCGTGCCGGGAGTCGAGCGCGAGCGAGGCGCGCAGCAGCTCGATGGCGCGGTCGGCCTGCTCCCCGACGCGGCTGATCGTGACGCCGTCCTCGTACTGCATCTCCTCCGCGCGGCGCAGCGCGGCGGACGCCCGGCCGAGGAGCTCCCCGATCTTGCGCTCGACTCCCTCCAGCTCGCGGCGCGACGCGACGTCTCGCGTGCCGAGCCAGACGGCGACACCGGCCGTCGCCAGCACCGCGGCGGCCAGGAGCGAGGCGGCGAGGTTGCGCGCGAGCGCGCGGCGCAGGCGCCAGGCGATCGACGCGGGACGCGCGAGGATCGCCTGCCCTTCGAGATAGCGCGCGATGTCGTCGGCGAACGCGCGGGCGGTCGCGTAGCGGCGGGCGGGCTCGCGCGCCATCGCCTTGCGGACGATGGTGTCGACGTCGCGGTGCAGCGACGGCACGCGGCGCGTCAGCGGCTCGGGATCCTCGCAGGAGAGGCGCCGGAGCACCTCGAGGGAGGCGCCCGCGTACGGGGGCGCGCCGGCCAGGAGCGTGTAGAGCGTCGCGCCGAGGCCGTAGACGTCGGAGCGGACATCGGCGGCGTCCCCGACGGCGCACTCGGGCGCCATGAAGGCGGGCGTGCCGACCACCGCGCCGGGAGCGGTGATCGTCGAGCCGCGCTCCTGCGGGCGCGCGAGCCCGAAGTCGGTGATGCGCGGGCGGCCGTCGCGCCCGACGAGGATATTGGCGGGCTTCAGGTCGCGGTGGAGGATGCCGCGGTCGTGCGCGAACTGGACCGCTTCGGCGATCGCGCGCATGAGTTCGAGCGCCTCGCGCGGGGTCATGCGGACCTGCCCGAGCGTGGGCCCGTCGACGTACTCCATCGCGATGAAGGGCGCGCCGCGGTGGGCGCCGATCTCGTAGACCGCGACGATGCACGGGTGCGCGAGCTTCGCGGCGGTCTGCGCCTCGCGCTGGAGCCGCGCGCGCTGGTCGTCGCTGTCGACGGTGAGGAACTTGATCGCGCAGAGCCTTTTGAGCTCGGCGTGCCACGCGCGGAAGACGCGGCCGGCCCCGCCCTCGCCGATCGCGTCGAGGAGCACGTACGCGCCGACCCTGCGCTCGGGGTCGCGCTGGGCTTCGGCGACGCGCGCGGCGACGTCGTCGTCGGACGCGCCCGTCTTCATCTCGTCGGCGAGGCGGCGGAAGAGGCCGAGCACGCGGTCGTCGTCGGCGGTCACGGCAGGTACCTCGACAGCTCGTCGAGCTCCTCCGCGTACTCCTCGGGGGACGAGCAGTACTCGCGGATGTACTCCTGCAGGCACTCCTTGAGGCGCTTCTTGCCCTGGAAGATGAAGTTCTTGACGTCGTGCTCCGCCCGGCCGAGGCGCTCCGCGATGTCCCTGTAGGGGACGTCCTGGAAGTAGTGCAGCTCGATCGCCTGCGCGAACTGCGCGTTGAGCTCGCGGAGGCGGTCGAGCGAGGCACGCATGATGTGCGCGGCCCAGAGCTTGTCGTAGTCGGCGCGCTCCTCCGGCGTGGCCGGATCCTGTTCCAGCGGGACGGCGCGGGCGCCGCCTCCGCGCTTGAGGGTGGACGCGGCGCGGCGGCGCGCGTTCATGACGTGGCGCGTGACCGCCAGGAGGAGCGAACGGAACCGGCCCTTCGACGCGTCGGCCTTCTGGAGGAAGTCCTCGCGGCAGACCTCGGCGAGCACCTCCTGCGCGACGTCCTCCGCGTCCTGGGGCGTGAAGCCGCGGCGCTCGACGAACCGGCGGATGGGCTCCCAGTAGCGGCGGACGAGGCCGTCGAGCGACGGGCCGCGGCGCTCGCGGGCGTCGCGGATGAGCGCCCAGATGG
>Ga0187892_10008135_pt1 | contig 14515 bp, 13 predicted proteins | sample MA1701073metaG_FD_139345 | JGI IMG/M metagenome (GOLD analysis project Ga0187892, IMG submission 139345) | Bio-ooze microbial communities from a basaltic lava cave in the Kipuka Kanohina Cave System on the Island of Hawaii, USA - MA170107-3 metaG ... | reverse complement strand
TGAGGCCGTACTTCTCGATCTTCTTGTAGAGATTGCTCCGCTGCATCTTGAGCGACTCCGCCGTCCGCGCGACGTTCCACTCGTTCTCGCGGAGCTTCCGTGCGAGAAACTCCTTCTCGGCCCGGTCCTGGAACTCGGCGAAGCTCGCGCAGCCGGCGAAGAGGTCGGCCGACGCGGCCTCGCCCGAGGGACGAGCGTCGCCCGCCTCCTTGAGGTCGAGGACATCGCGCTCCTCGATCGCTGTCCCCGTCGCGAGGATCGCGAGCCTCTCGACGAAGTTCCTGAGCTGGCGCACGTTTCCGGGCCACTCCCGGCGCGCGAGCGCCGCCACGGCCTTTTCGGAGATCTTCTTCGGCGGGATGCCGTTCGCCCGGCACGATTCGACGAGGAAATGGCGCACGAGGAGAGACACGTCGCTCCTCCGTTCGCGGAGGGGCGGCACGACGATCGGGACGACGTTCAGCCGGTAGTAGAGGTCCTCGCGGAACCGGTCCGCCTTCACCTCGGCCGGGAGGTCCTTGTTGGTCGCGGCGATGACGCGCACGTCGACCGGGATCGACTCGTTCCCGCCGACGCGGACGATGACGTTCTCCTCGAGGACCCGGAGCACCTTCGCCTGCGCGCCGAGGTCCATGTCGCCGACCTCGTCGAGGAAGAGGGTCCCGCCGCTCGCGCGCTCGAACTTGCCCGCGCGCGCCTTGTCCGCGCCCGTGAACGCGCCCTTCTCGTGGCCGAAGAGCTCGCTCTCGATCAGCTCCTTCGGAATGGCCGCGCAGTTGACGTCGACGAACGGGCCCTTGCGGCGCGGCGAGAGAAGGTGGAGCCTCCGGGCGACGAGCTCCTTCCCGGTGCCGTTCTCCCCCATCACGAGGACGCGCGCGTTCGTCGGGGCCACCCGGTCGACGGTCGAGAGGATCTCCATCATCGTCTCGCTCTCGCCGAGGATCACCGCGCGCCGCTCGACCTCGAGCGCGAGCCTCCGGTTCTCCGCGGCGAGGCTCACGCGCTCGAAGGCGTTCCGGATCGTGATGAGGATCTTTTCCCGGTCGAGCGGCTTCTCGACGAAGTCGAACGCGCCCTTCTTCGCCGCCTCGATCGCCGTCTGGACCGTCCCGTGGCCCGAGATCATGATGACTTCGGTGCCGGGGCTCCTCGTCTTCACCTCCTCCAGGATCTCGAGCCCGTCGCGCCCGGGCATCTTGATGTCGAGGAGGACGACGGGGAACTCGCCCTTCTCGAGGAGGGCGAGCGCCTCGGAGCCGGCAGAGGCGAGGGAGACGGCGTACTTCTCGTACTCCAGGATCATCTGGAGCGACTCGCGGATGCTCCGCTCGTCGTCGACCACGAGCACGCGCCGCATGGCGTTCAGAGCCCCGCTCAGTGCGCCGGTGGGAGTTGCCTCCGCCGCCCGGCGGCTCCGGACTCCCGGCGAGCGGCGGGCTTTGCGGTCGCCGTCACGCGATCTTCCGGATCCGCCCCGACTTGATGCAGCGGGTGCAGACCCGGCGGCGCAGCCGGCGGCCCTTCTCGACGACCCGGACCGACTGGATGTTCGGCTTGAAGGTGCGCTTCGTCCGGCCGGTGACCTTCTTTCCGACGCCGCCCTTCGCCTTGGCGAGGCCTCGACGGGCATACTGGAACCCGGTCGACCGGGAACGGCCGCACAGCTCACAGACGCGCGCCATGGCGAGTGGATCCTCCGACGGGATGTTGGCCCGGGACGAACGGTCGCTCGTTCGTTCGAGCGGCCGATTGCCCGCGGGCGGGACTGTCGCGGCGCCGCCCGGCCGAGCGGCCACGCGGCGCGGCCGCGCGGCTCTCGCCGGGACGGAGGAAACCGGCGGATTATAGGCGCCGAACGGGGCCGTTCAAGCGCCGGCCGGACCCCTGGCATCATGGAGGCCCGAAGACATGACGACGACGGCCCCCGCCGCTCTCGCCTTCGCAGCGACGCTCGCGCTCGACCCGTCCCGCGGCCGGGAAGCGATCGCCCTTCTCTCGCGGGACCTGGGCCCCGTCGCGGCCGAATCCGGGCCCATTCCTTTCGAGACGACCGACTACTACGCCGAGGAGATGGGCGGCCCGCTCGTGCGCAGGATCGCCGTCTTTCGCGATCCGTTCGACCCGCTCCGGCTTCCGGAAGAGAAGCGCCGCGTGATGGAGATCGAGCGCTCGGGCTCGGGCGACGACGGTCGCCGGCGGGTCAACGTCGACCCGGGCTACCTGACGCTCCGCAAGGTCGTTCTCGCGTCGCGGAAGGACGCCTCGCATCGGATCCTCGTCGCGGACGGCGTCTTCGCGGAAACGACGCTCGCCTACCACCACGGGTCGTTCACGCCTTACCCGTGGACGTACGCCGACTACCGGCGCTCGGACGTGGTTGAGTTCTTCAACCGCGCTCGGGCCGCTCTCCCTCGGTGATCCGGCCGGGAAGGGCGCGGGCAATACCCCGCCGAAGGAGGCCTCGGTCGGCCCGTCCTTCAGGCCCGAACGGGGGGCGAATCCGGGCCTTGCATCGCCGGCCCACCGTGATACGATCCGGCGGTCGAGGTTTGGGCGCGTCCCCGACTCTTCGTGACGGCATCGGGTCGAAGGGCCGTCGCACCCCGGGCGAGTCGGCGGCCGCGGCTCTGAAGCCTCTCTCTTCCTCGCATGACTTCTACCGGCCTGAGGCTCGAGTTCCGGCGGCTCTTCTTCGTCGCCGTCTACGCGCCGTGCCGCTCCATCGCCGGTCGCCTCGCCTTCGCACGCCGGTCGTACGACGTCGCGCGCTCGCACTTCGAGCGCATCCTCGACGTCCACCCCGACCATTTCGCGGCGCACGTCTTCCTCGCGCGCATCCACCTCCTCGATGACGAGGAGCGCGAAGCGATCCGCGAGCTTCACGAGGCGCGCCGCATCGATCCCGTGCGCTTCGAGCGCCTCGGGCTCGAGGCCGAGTTCCTCGAGGCGGCCGAGCCGCTCTCCGACGAATCGGACGAAACGCTCCTCGACGAGGGCCTCATCCCGACGGCGTGGCCCGAGGGAGAGGGGTCCGTCGCGCCGCGGTCGGCGGCGGACGCCCGGGGCGAGACGAACGCGCGATCGTCCAGGGCTTCGCGCCGCCGCCGCATCTCCCACCCGCGGCGCGATCCGCTCTCGGTCGGGACTCCGAGCGGCTTCGGCGACTTCTCGGGCCCCGAGGAGGCGGCGCGGTTCCGCCACCTCCCGCCTCTCCGGCGTGAGGACATCGACGGCGTCGACTGGGAGGGACTCGACTCCCGGGTCTTCGATTAGCCGGTAAACTCACCGGCGACGAGAGGAGCCGACCGGAGGCTCTTCGTCCCGCCGCCCCGAAAGACCGGGCCCGCGAGCGCCGTCACTCAACCCGACACGAGAGCGCGATGCGTCCGAAAAACCTCCGTTACAGCGACACGCACGAGTGGGTCTCCGTCGAAGGCGACGTCGCGACCGTCGGCATCACCGACTACGCGGTCGAGCACCTCTCCGATCTCGTCTTCCTCGAGCTGCCGCGGCCCGGAACGCCCGCGGTGAAGGGGAAGTCGTTCGGCGAGGTCGAGTCCGTGAAGGCGGTGTCAGAGCTTTTCAGCCCGGTGACGGGGGACATCGTCGAGGTCAACTCCGCGCTCGCGGACGACCTCGACCGGCTCGCGAAGGACCCGTTCGCGGCCGGCTGGCTGATCAAGGTGAAGCTCCGCGACAAGGGCGAGGCCGCCGCGCTCAAGACCGCCGACGAGTACGAGAAGATCCTCGCGGCCGAGGAGAGCGGCTGAGCCGGCCGGCGCCCGCGACGCGGCTTCGGCGCGGGCGGCTCGAGCTCACGGGCCGCCGGGCCCCGTCCGAGAACATGGCCGACGACGAGGGCCTTCTCTCGTCGGCGCCCTCGGAGCCCGTCCTCAGGATCTACGGATGGTCGCCGCCCGGCCTCTCGCTCGGGCACTTCCAGTCCGAGGACGACGCGCGGCGCGAGATCGCGCGGTTTCCCGGCGCCGTCGCCGTGAGGCGGCCGACGGGTGGCGGCGCGATCTACCACGACGACGAGGCGACCTACGCGCTCGTCGTCCCCCTCTCCGATCCGCTCCTCTCCGGAGCGAACGTCCGCGAGAGCGCCCTCCGCCTCGACGAGCCCGTGGTCGTCGCGCTCCGGGAGCTCGGCGTCGCCGCGCGGCACCGGGGCGGGGAATCTGAGCGCGTCCCGCGGCGTCGCGAGCCGTTCTTCTGCTTCGACCGGAGGTCGTGTCTCGACATCGTCGTCGCGGCCGGCGACGGGAGGAAAATCGCCGGGAGCGCCCAGCGGCGGACCCGCACGCACCTCCTGCAGCACGGCTCGGTGCTCCTCGCGGGCCACCCCGCGATCGCGGGCTCGGTCGGCGTGAACGACCTCGCGCCCGCGGGCGCCCGCCCGGTCCGCTTCGAAGAGCTCGCGCGGGTCCTCGCGCGGTCGTTCTCGTCGGTCCTCGCCGTCGATTTCGAGTCGGCCGCGGCGATCTGACGAAGTCTTCTCGCCCCCCCCTCGGTCAGCGCGCGGACTTCTCGCCGTATCCGAGCGGCAGGTCGACGTGGACGACGATCTTCTTTCTCCGCTTGAGCGGGTCCCGCCAGAGCGCCTGGCCGTACGTCGCCATGCGATCGAGGACGCGTCTCCAGTGCTCGCCTTCCGACTTCAGCCGGGCGTAGTCCCACGCGGGCGCCTTCTCGAGGAGCTTCACGAGGTGCCAGGCGCTCTGGTGCTCGAACGGCTCGCTCACGCCCGAGAGCTCGAGATTGACCGCGTGGTCGCGGATCGCGGCCTTGTCCCGCTGATAGAGGTTGAGCCAGCCGATGTGGCCCGCGTTCGCGGCGAGCGAAGCGGAGGTCCCGTACTTTCTCACCGCCTCCTCCCACGGGAGCCCGCCGTCGATCGCCGCCTTCGCCTCCTCGCACCGCGCCTTCGCGCGCGCCATCGACGCGTCCTTCGACTCGTCGCCGGCCCCGCGCAGCGCGGCTGCCTCCACGAGGAGCACGGCGACGCGGAACCGCTCGCCGAGGAGGAGCATGTCCTTGTTCTCCTCGAAGTATCGGCGCAGCATGTCCTCGGTGTGCTCGCGCTTGATGAGCGCCTTGACGCCCTCCGTCCGCTTCACGTTCGCGATCCAGTCCTCCACGGTCTGCCCCTTCCGCGCGAGAACCTTCGCCCAGTTCGCTCCGCGCGCCTCGAACGTCGCGCGATTCTGCTCGACGAGCTCGGCGATCGTCTTCCTCTCGAGCTTGCCGGCCGAGAACGAGTCCACCTCCAGGATGTCGATTCCGGCCCGCTTCACCTCCTGCTCGTCGATCTTCTCGCCGATGAGCTGGTCGAGGACCTTCGCGGCCTCGTCCGGGCCGTTGTAGAGCATCGCCCGGGCGAGCATCTCGCTCTGGAGGACCTTCCGTCCGTTGACGACCGCGAAGCAGTCCTCCGGAATCCCGTCCGCCCGCAGCTTCACCTCGTTCTCGCGATCCACGATGTCGATGTAGCGGGCGTCGGTCGTGTTGACGTCGGCGGCCGACGACGACAGCCCCTCGGCGATCGCGAGCTTCTCGCACGCGATGCGGTACTCGACCTGGCGGCGGAGATACGGCAAATCGAAGGCCTTGAGCTTGAGGAGGCCGTTCACGTCGGGAAGGCGCCACTCCTCGACGATCGCCTGGATGGCGGCGTCGATCTCGGAGTCGGTGACCTTGAGGTTCCTCCTCGCGAGGCTGTCGCGGAACGCCTCCGACCACACGAGCGTCAGTACCGCGAACGTCTGGCCCTCGAACTTCCGGATCAGCGCGTCCCCGAACTCGACCCTTGGGATCGGCTCACCGTCGACGGTCGCCACGGGATCGGGGATCGGAGGGAGCGGCGGCGCCTTCTGGTTCACCCGGCGCTTGAGAACGGGGTCGTAGACTCCCCCGATGCCGAGCGCGTCCGGGTCGATGTCCGGCGCCGCGTCCGGGGCGGCGGCGGGAGCTTCGTCGGGCGCGGGGCGAGGCTCGCGCTTCGAGCACGCGGCCGCCGCGGAAAGCAGAATCAGCAGCGGAAGAGAGAGCGCGGCGATGGTCGGCGCGCCGATCCGGTTCCAGACGGCCGGCTTTGTCGGTGTCACGATTCGTCACCTCCGAGGCGAACGGAAGCCGGCCGGGACAGCTCGAAGAGCCGGTCGCCGTTTTGGATCCGGTCGCCCACCTTGACAGCGAGAGAAGCCACGACGCCGTCGTGCTCCGCCTTCACCTCGTTCTCCATCTTCATCGCCTCGACGATGAGCACGGTCTCGCCCCGCCGCACGGCGTCGCCCTCGGGCTTGAGTATCCGTGCGACGATCCCGGGCATCGCGGAGACGACCGGTCCGCCGGGGGCGGCCCCGGAGCGGCCGAGGGCGCGCGCGTCCCGCTCCGATTCGCGCTCGACCCGCGCGACGAAGCGCCGCCCCGAGAGGGAAAGATCGACGCGACCGTCCCGCCCCGTCTCCGCGACGAGATCGAACGCCTCCGTCCCGAGGAGGAGCGAGTAGCACGCGCCCCCCGATGCGGCGAGGTCCACGCGGACCTCCTTGCCGTCGAGACGGGCCACGAGGCCGTCGGGGCCGTCCTCGAGGACGACCTCGCGCGGCGACTCGTCCCCGCCGATCTCCACGAAGTACCGCACGTCAGCCGCCCCGCCCGAGGGCGCGTCTCCGCCCGTCGACCACCCACGGGCTCTCCGTCCCGGGCTCGCCGATCGAGCCGGCCGCGGCGCGGCGCGCCGCGTCGCGGTGCCGGATCGCGGCCGCCGCGATCGCCGCAGCGGCGCGGAGGGGCCCGTCCGCCGCCTTCCGGGCCTCGAGGAACCGGGGCACGATCGACGTGTCGTATCGGCCCGCGGCGAAGTCCTCGAAGCGGAGGAGATCGCAGAGGAAGGGCGCGGTCGTCGAGACGCCCGCGATCCGCGTCTCGGCAAGCGCGTTCGCGAGGCGCCGGCGCGCCTCGTCCCGCGTCGCGCCGTGCGCGATGACCTTCGCGAGGATCGGGTCGTAGAAGAGCGACACCTCGGCGCCGCGGAAGAGACCCGAGTCGACGCGGATCCCCGGACCGCCCGGGACGTCGCACTCCGTCACCGTGCCGACCGACGGGAGGAACCCGCTATCCGGGTCCTCGGCGCAGATCCGGGCCTCGATCGCGTGGCCGCTCTGGGCGACGTCCTCCTGCCGGAACGGGATCCGCTCGCCGGCGGCGATCCGGATCTGGAGCGCGACGAGGTCGACGCCCGTCGTCATCTCCGTGACCGGGTGCTCGACCTGGAGCCGCGTGTTCATCTCGAGGAAGTAGAAGCGCCGCTCCGAGTCCACCAGGAACTCGCACGTCCCGACGCTGTCGTACCCGACGGAGCGGACGAGCCGGACGGCGGCGTCGCCCATCTTCTGGCGGACGTCCGGCGTGAGAAACGGAGACGGAGCCTCCTCGACGAGCTTCTGGTAGCGGCGCTGCACGCTGCACTCGCGCTCGAAGAGGTGCGCGGCGCCTCCGTGGCGGTCACCCGCCACCTGGATCTCGACGTGATGCGGGGCCCGCAGGTACTTCTCGACGAAGAAGGCCGAACGGGCGAACGACTTCTTCACCTCCGACGTCGCGATCTCGAACGCCCGGCCGAGACCTTTCTTGTCCGGGACGACGCGGAGCCCCTTGCCGCCGCCGCCCCCCGACGCCTTCAGGATGACGGGGTAGCCGATCGCGTCCGAGCGCCGCTCGAGGTCCGCGAGATCCGTCACGGGCGACGAGTCGCCCGGCACCGTGGGGACGCGCGCCTTGTCGGCGGCGAGACGGGCGCTCACCTTGTCGCCGAGCGCCTCCATCGCGCGCGAGCACGGGCCGATGAACGCGATCCCCTCATCCTCGCAGGCCTTCGCGAAGAGCGCGTTCTCCGAGAGGAAGCCGTATCCCGGGTGGATCGCGTCCGCGCCCGTGCGCCGCGCGGCCTCGAGGATCGCCGGGATCGAGAGATACGACTCGAGCGGCGGGGCCGGCCCGATGCCGACCGCCTCGTCGGCCACGCGCACGGGAAGCCCCGTCCGGTCGGCGGCCGAGTACACCGCGACCGTCGCGAGGCCGAGCTCCCGCGCCCCGCGGATGACGCGGACGGCGATTTCGCCCCGGTTGGCGATGAGGACTTTGCGGAACATGCTCTCGGAGGGATGGAGAGGTCGCGCGCTCCGGGGGTCACGGATCCGCGCGGAGCGTCCGCGACACCGGGTCGAAGCGTCCGCGACTCGAGGTCGTCGGGCGCCAATCGTACCGGCCTCGAAGGCCGACCGCAATCGCTCCTCCCTCGATGCGCGCGCGGGCCGCGACCGAACGACCGGGCCGGCCGCCGCCGGTGCGCGAAGCGCTCCCGCTCGAGGAACGAATCGACCTCCGCCGCGACGGGGCGGTTTCCCTCCGTCGAGAGATGGAGGCCATCGCCCGGCGGCCGGGCTGCGAAGTCGCGGAAGTGGCTCCGCGGCGCGGGAATCTCGTTCCGCGCCACCTGGACCCCGTCAGGAGAGGACGAGGCCGAGCCTCGCGCCGGCGGCGGAAGGGAGAGGACACCCGGCCCTCTCGCCGTCACGCGCTCGATGAAGGCCAGATCATCCATGCCCGCCCCTCGGAAGCCCTCCTACCCCGGCTCCGCTCGCAAGAGGGCGGCGTCGGGGGTCGGCTTGCGCCCCTTCTCCGTCCGGAAGTATCATCTCGCGCTCTTCCGGATCCGCCGTTCGCGCGATCCCCGACGTTCGTTCACCGGCCGATCCCGGCCCGAAGCCGCCCGTGGAGGACCGCATCGCATGGCGTCCGACGAGACCACTCTCGCCAGCCCCGAGCTGTTCGAATCACTGAAGGGAAAAGCCCTCGACGAGAGCCGGCTGCTCGACATCCGCGCGAACGTCTACGGCTCCGGCCGCGAGCGCCGCCGGCTCGAGCGGCAGATCGCCGCGGCCGAATCGGGACCCTCGGCCGACGAGAAGGAAACGGCCCTCGCGATCGCCCTCGGCCGCTTCGCTTGCGGGCGGAGCGCCGACGCGATTCCCGCGCTCGAGAAGGCGAAGAGCTCGAAGATCGCCGCGTTCGCTCTCGCGCACGCGCTCCTCGACACGAACCGCCCCGCGGAGGCGCGGGAGGTTTTCGAGAAGGAAGGCGATTCCGCTCCCTGGCGCTTGGGCCAGCTCGAGGCGCTCGAGCGCGAGGGAGACCTCGCGGGCCTCGCGAAGAAGGTCCAGTCCTGGCAGAGGAGCCTCGGCGACGATCCCGACTATCTCTACTACCAGGGCCTCCTGCAGGAGCGCACGGGCGATCTCGTGGGCGCGCTCGCCCTGTACGAGAAGGCGATCGACGCGGCGCCGCGCCACTCCCGGTCGCTCTTCCGGCTCGCTTACATCCACGACATGAGGGGCGACGACGAGCGCGCGATCGAGTTCTACGAGCGCGCGACCCGCGGCCGCCCGGCGCTCGCGAACGCGTTCATCAACCTCGGGGTCATCCACGAGGACCGCGCCGAGTACGAGAAGGCGATCGAGTGCTTCAAGACGGTCGTCGAGATCGATCCGAGCCACCAGCGGGCGCGCATGTTCCTGAAGGACGCGCTCGCCTCGCTCGACATGTACTACGACGAGGAGCAGGAGCGCCGCGAGGACAAGCTCCAGCAGATCCTCAAGATCCCCGTCACGGACTTCGAGCTGTCCGTCCGCAGCCGGAACTGCCTCGAGAAGATGAAGATCCGCACGCTGGGCGATCTCATCACGAAGAGCGAGGACGAGCTCCTCTCATACAAGAACTTCGGCGAGACGTCGCTCATGGAGATCAAGGAGATCCTCGCGAGCAAGAACTTGAGGCTCGGGATGGGGCGATCCGACGATCCGGAGCGCATGCAGCGCGTGAAGCCGGAGATCGAGCAATTGAAGCGGCTCGTGACCGGAACCTCGGCGTCGAGCGACGTGGTCGTGAAGCCCGTCGCCGACCTCGACCTCTCGGTCCGGAGCCGCCGCTGCATGAGCAAGCTCGGGATCACGACCGTGGGAGAACTGATCCAGCGGTCGGTGGACGAGCTGATGGCGACCAAGAACTTCGGGGCCACGTCGCTGCGCGAGGTCCGCGAGAAGCTTCGTGCGCTCGGCCTTTCGCTGAAGGACGACTCCGAGACCTGACGCCGGCCAGCCGCAGCCGAACCCGGGCGCCGCGTTCCGAACGCGACGCCCGACAGGTGTCATCGAAGGTCCACGATGGGCTCCAGCTACTTCGCAAGGCGAGGAGAAGCTGGAGTCGAAGACTCTGATCCATCGCCGCGCCGCCCCCGGGGAGGGAGGGTCGATTCTCGTGTACGACTATCTCGTCGGCGAGGTCGCCGCGAAGGGCCCGGGCTACGTCGTCCTCGAGGCGGGGGGCATCGGTTACCGGCTCACGGTCACGCCGCGCTGCGCCGAGAGGATCGCCGTCAACGGAACGGCGAAGCTCTACGCGCACTTCCACGTCCGAGAGGACGAGCACCGGCTCTACGGCTTCTCGGCGCGGGAGGAGCGCGACGCGTTCGAGTGCCTCCTTGGGGCGAGCGGCGTCGGTCCCGCGCTCGCGATCCAGATCCTCTCGCACCTCTCCCCCGCCGAGCTCCGGCGCGCCGTCGTCGCCGAGGACGTGAAGCGCATCTCGGGCGCGAAGGGAGTCGGCCAGAAGACCGCCCGGAAGATCGTCCTCGACCTGAAAAGCGTGCTCGAGAAGCGCCTCGACTTCGAGGCCGGCGCGCCGCCCGCGGGCGAGTTCAGCCCGCGGCGCGCCCGTCCGCGAGAGGAGGCCCTGCGCGCCCTCGTCGCGCTCGGCCTCACCGAGTCCTCCGCCGCCACGGCGCTCGCCAAGGTCGCCGAGCCGGACGGCGGCGAGGCGGAAAGTCGCTCGGTCGAGACGCTCGTGCGCCTGGCGCTGAGCCCTCTTTATTCCTGACGCCGGCCAGCCGCAACCGAACTCCGACGTCGCGGCCTGAACGCGACGCACGACAGGTGTCATCGGAGGATGAGGAAGGGCTCGAGATCCTTCGCAGGATGAAGAGAAGTCGGAGTCGAAGACTCGAAGGGAGGCGCCTGCGGCCGCTCCTTCGGCGTCGAGACCGGGCCAATACGGTCCGGCTTCGCCGAGAGGTCGGCCAAAGGCGGCCGGAGGGCCCCGCGCGGCCCGGTCCCGCGGCGGTTTTCCCGTTCCCTTTTCCGCCCTCCTCTTCTATTCTCGCCGGGCGTCCCGATGAGCGAGCCCGCGGTGTTCCGGAAGCGCCTCCCGGTCCGATTCGCGGACGTCGACGCGGCGCGCGTCCTCTATTTTCCGCGCCAGCTCCACCTCCTCCACACCGTGATGGAGGACTTCTTCCGGGAGGCCGTTGGCATCCCCTACGCCGAGATGATCGACTCCGACCGGATTGGGTTTCCGACGGTGCGCCTCGCGGTCGACTTCCGGTCGCCGATCCGTTTCGGCGACGAGGTCGACGTCACGCTCAGGGTCCGCGAGATGGGGAAGAGCCGCGTCGTGTTCGCGTACGACGTCTCCCTCGCCGGCCGCGCGGACATCGCGGCCAGCGCCCTGCAGACGACCGTCGCCATCGACCCGAGAGCGTGGAAGAGCGTGCCGATTCCCGACCGCTACAGGGCCCGGCTCGGCGCGTTTCTCGCTCCGGCCGCGAACGAGGAGGCCCCTCGCGATGGCGGATAGCGACCGGCTGAACCTCGCGGAGTACTTCCTCGACCACAACGTCCCGTCGCGCGCGGGGAAGGTCGCCGTCCACTACGGCGACGCCGCGATCACGTACGGCGAGATCCACGCCGGCGCGAACCGCGTGGCGCACGCTCTCCGGCGGCTCGGGATCCGGATGGAGGACCGCGTCCTCCTCGTGCTCCCGGACCGCCCCGAGTTCGTCACGTCGCTCTTCGGGATCCTGAAGGCGGGCGGCGTGCTCGCCATGGCGAACCCGCTCGTCACGACGGAGGACGTCCTCTACTATCTGAACTACACGCGCGCGCCCGTCGCCGTTCTCGCCGAGCCGGTGGCGCGGGCCGTCGCCGAGCGGCGCCGCGAGCTGCCGCACCTCCGGGAGGCGCTCGTCGTGGGCGGCGGAGCCGAGGAGGGCCCGTTTCTCCCGTTCGAGAAGACGATCGCCGCGGAGAAGGCGGATTTCCCGAACGCGCCGACCCACCGCGACGACCCGGCCGTCTGGCTCTTCACGAGCGGGACCTCCGGGAAGCCCAAGGCCGCGATGCACCTCCAGCGAGATTTCGTCTTCAACACGGAGAACTACGCGAAGAAGGTGCTGCGGATCGCCGAGTCCGACCGGACGCTCTCGGTGCCGAAGCTCTTCTTCGGCTACGCGACCGGGACGAACCTTTGGTTCCCGTTCGCGGTCGGCGCTTCGACGGTCCTCTTCGAAGAACACCCGACGCCGGCGATCCTCTTCGCCCTCGCGAGGCGCCACAGCCCGACGGTCCTGACCGCCGTGCCCACGATGATCGCGAAAATGGTCCAAGACGAGGGAGCGAGGAAGGAGGACCTCGCGTCGCTCCGGGTCTGCCTCTCGGCCGGAGAGGCGCTGCCGCCCGAGCTCTACAGGCGCTTCACGGAGCGGTTCGGGGTCGAGATCCTGGACGGCATCGGGAGCGCCGAGATGTTCCACATCTACATTTCGAACCGGATCGGCGAAGTGCGGCCGGGGACGCTCGGAACGCTCGTCCCGGGATACGAGGCGCGGATCGTCGGAGCGGACGGGGGCGACGCGAAGGACGGCGACGTCGGCACGCTCTGGATCGGCGGCGAGAGTCGGATGGTCGGGTACTTCCAGGACAAGGAGAAGAGCACCCGGACGCTCCGGGGCAGGTGGGTCGTGACCGGAGACCTCTTCCGGAGGGACGCGGACGGCGTCTTCCATTACGAGGGGCGCGCCGACGACATGCTCAAGGTCGGCGGCATCTTCGTCGCTCCGGGCGAGATCGAGAACTGCCTGCTCGAGCACGACGCCGTCCGCGAGTGCGCCGTCGTGGGCTTCCGCGACGAGGCGGGCCTCGTCAAGCCGCGCGCCTACGTCGCGCTGAAGCCCGACCGCGCGCCCTCGAAGGAGACCGAGTCGGCGCTCGTCGAGCACGCCCGGAAGAAGCTCGCCCACTTCAAGGTCCCGCGCGAGGTCCGCTTCCTCGAAGCCCTCCCCCGGAACGACCGGGGGAAGATCGAGCGGCGGAAGCTCGACACATGACGGCCGCGGGCGGGCCGCGCTTCCTCCCCGAAATGACCTGGACCGAGGCGCGAGACGCGCTTTCGAGGGAGCCGGTCGGTCTCCTCCCCGTCGGCGCCACCGAGGCGCACGGGCCGCATCTCCCGCTCCACACGGACGTCTACCTCTCGCTCGAGCTCTCGTTCCGAGTCGCCGAGGCGCTTCGCGGCGCGCCCGAGGCTCTCGTCCTCCCGCCGGTCGCGTTCTCGGTCGCGGAGTGCGCGGCGAGCTTCCCGGGGTCGGTCACGATCGCCCCGGAGGCGTCGCGCGCCCTTCTCGAGGACGTCGTGCGGAGCCTGGGGCGGAACGGGCCGAGGACGATCGCGCTCGTCAACAGCCACCTCGAGCCCGAGCACGTCCGCGTGCTCGAGGACGTCGCCTCCGCGTTCGGAGCCGGGTCTCCGCGCGTCCTCTTCGTCGACCACCGCAAGAAGCCGTGGGCGCTCGAGCTCGGCGACGAGTTTCGCGGCGGCGACTGCCACGCGGGCGCGTACGAGACCTCGCTCCTCCTCGCGAGCCGCTACGCCGCGCTCGTCCGCCGCGAAACGGCCTTCTCCGCGCCGCCCGTCCGCGCGGGGCTCGTCCGCCACTTGAAGGCCGGGCTTCGGAGCTTCCGGGAAATGGGGATCGCCGACGCTTACTGCGGCGATCCCGCTATCGCCTCCGCCGAGACGGGCGAGAAGCACTTTGCCGTTCTCGTGAGGATGTGGACCGAGACGATCCGCGCCGCGAGGGAGGCGGCCAAGAAGTGACGCTCCGCGGGCAGGTCGCGCTCGTGACCGGAGCCGGGAGCGGGATCGGCCGCGCGGTCGCGCAAAGGCTCGCGTCGCTCGGCGCCCGCACGGCGCTCGCGGGCCGGCGGAAGGACAGGCTCGACGAGACGGCCGGGCTGATCGCGGCCGCGGGCGGCGAGGCGGCGTCCTTTCCCGCCGACCTCTCGCGCGAGGCGGACGCCGCGCGGGCCGCCGACGGCGCGGCCGAGCGATTCGGGAAGCTCACGATCCTCGTCAACAACGCGGGCCGCGGCGCGAGCGCGCCTCTCGCGAAGACGACGCCCGCGCTCCTTCACGAGATGCTCGCCGCGAACCTCGTGACGGCGTTTCACGCGACGCGCGCCGCGCTGCCGCATCTCGTCCGGGCCGGCGGCGGCCGCATCGGGGCCGACCTCGACGTCATCCCCAGGAGGGGCGACCGAGCCGCACGCCGACACAAGGATCAGGACGAGCGAGCACAGGGTGGAACGCATGCCCGCGCCTCATTGCGAGCGGCGTG
>Ga0187892_10008134_pt1 | contig 14517 bp, 14 predicted proteins | sample MA1701073metaG_FD_139345 | JGI IMG/M metagenome (GOLD analysis project Ga0187892, IMG submission 139345) | Bio-ooze microbial communities from a basaltic lava cave in the Kipuka Kanohina Cave System on the Island of Hawaii, USA - MA170107-3 metaG ... | reverse complement strand
GCGCGTGTCGAGTCGCTCCTCAGCACCGGCCGCGGCACCGACGCGGATGTCGCCTTCCTGCGCGGCGTTCTGGCGAATCCGCTGGCCGGATCCGCACGCGCCGAGGCCGAGCGGTTGGAGCAGGCCCTGCCGGACCTCGAGTCGAAGTCCGCCGCCGAGATGCCCGTCGATCGCGTCCGCCTCAAGGACGGCAACACCGTCAACGGGCGCGTCCTCGAGGAGACCCCGGAACAGGTCAAGATCGAGCGCCGCATCGGCGGCGGCGTCAGCACCGTCACCTACAAGCGCGAGGAGGTGCACGAGATCGCCCGCGGGAAGGGCGTCGGCGCCGAAGCGGCCGCCCGCCTCGCCCGCGCGCGCACCGCCGGCTCCGCGGAGCTCGTCGCCTTCGCCGCGTGGTGCCGGGAGCAGAACCTCGCGACCGCGCGACTCCTCGCCTGCCACCTCATCCTCAGAGGCGATCCCGGCAACGAGGTCGCGCGCGCGGAGCTCGGCCTCGGCGTCTTCGGCCAGGCGAAGCCGGCCGCGTCTCCGTCCGGCGATCCGCTCGTGACGCTGGAGGGCCGCCAATGGCCCGCGCGCGAGCTCAGGGCCAAACTGCTCAAGGACGGCTACACGATCGTCGACGGGCTCTGGTACGCGCGGCGCGACCGCATGCTCGCCGTGCCGGGGCTCTTCAAGTACGAGAACCAGGACAAGAAGCAGATCCCCATCGCGTCCGAGATCGTCGGCGCCTGGGAGTCGACGTGGAGGCCGAAGCAGAAGGGCGCCGGCTGGGTCGAGGAGGAGAGCCGGGCGTTCAGCCAGATGTTCTTCGCCCCGGTCCTCACCGTCACGACCGCCGAGTCCCTCAGCCAGTACGCCACGAAGGACGTGCTCCGCAAGCGCGATGAGGGCAAGCCGCCGGCGGGCAAGCCGGTCGAGTGCGAGATCGTCCTGCCGATCGAGTGCGGCGGGCCCCTCATCGAGGGCAGGGTCCGCGTCACCGCGGAAGTCGACAGCGGCTCGCTCGTGTGCTTCGTCGAGGCCGACAGGAAGCGGGAGGAGCTCTTCAGGGCGCTCAAGAAGGACGAGCGCACGCACAAGCTGCCCGACTCCCTGCGCGGACGCCGCTCGTTCCATCTCGTCTTCAAGATGACGGTGACCGCCCAGTACGAGTCGCGCACCGAGAACCGCGAAGTCTGCGCCCTGCGCTACGGACAGGATCGCAGGATCAGCCAGAAGCAGGTCGACGTCGTCCACCAGCGGCTGATCCCGGTCTATCCCGTGCGGCTCTTCCCTTCGTCGCACAACACGATCGAGGTCTTCCGCGCGACGCTGGTCGTCGGCGACCCCTCCCTCGGCCTCAGCAAGGCGTTCGAGCAGGCGGGCGCGATGGACGTTCTGAAGGAGTGAGTCATGGCAAGAACGCAGATCACGTGCAAGTGCGGCTGGGTCTTCTTCGTCGCCGACGGATCCGAGGGCCGCTGCCCGTCGTGCGGCAACACGACGGCCGCGCCCGCCCCGGCAAAAAAAACGGCCCGCCGCGTCGCGCAGTCGGAAGAGCCGGAGGCCGGCGACAGCAAGAAAGTGCTCGTGCTCTGCGGCGCGGGAGGCGGAGCGGTGCTCCTGCTGGTGGTCCTCTACTTCGCCTTCGCGGGCGGAACGCCGAAGCCCATTCCGCCGTCCGAGGGGCCCAGCGCCTTCCGCTCGCCTCCCCCCGTCCCCGCCGCCCCCACGACGACGCCGCGGACGGCCGACCCCGGCCCGGCGATGCCCCGTCCGCCCGACAAGCCGCGCACGTCCGACACCCCGAAGCCGCCCGAGGCGCCCAAGCTCATCGACCTGCCGCCCGCCGTCGTCGTCGGAGTCCAGACGAAGGTGCTCGCGCTTCCCGCGTACTACCTCGACAAGTGCGTGACCCCCGCCGAGCGGGCCCGCATCGACGCGCTCCTTTCGGCGGGCCGCGGCACCGACGTCGACGCCTCGTTCCTCAGCGGCCTGCCGAACCGGCCGTCGATCGGCCTCGCGGGCGCCGAGGTCGCGATGATCGCCGCCGCGATCCCGGACCTGGAGGTGAAGGCCCCCGCGGAGCTCGCTCCCGACCGCATCACGCTGACCGACGGACGCGCCTTCGACTGCCGCATCCTCGAGGAGTCGGCCGCCCAAGTGAAGGCCGAGCGCCGCATCGGCACGGGCGTCTCGGTGATGACGCTCAAGCGCGAGGAGGTGAAGGACCTCGGCAAGGGCAAGGGCGCCGGCACCGACGCGCTGCAGCGCCTGGAGAAGGCGCGCAAGGGCGGCCCGCCGGAGCTCATGTCGCTTGCGCTCTGGTCCAAAGACCAGGGCTTGGCCACGCTCCGCGCGCTCGCCTGCCACCTCATCCTCCAGGCAGACCCGGGCAACGAGGTCGCCCGCGGCGAGCTCGGGCTCAAGCCGTTTACGGGCGACGCGGCGGCCCCGGTCGCTCCCACGCCCGGCGCCGACGGGCCCATGGTGTCGTTCGAAGGCAAGGACTGGCCCGCGCGCGAGCTGAAGGCCAAGCTGCTCAAGGACGGCTACGTCATCATCAAGGGGCAGTGGTACGGCCGCAAGGAGCGCGTCTTCGCCGCGCCGGGCCTGTGGAAGTGGGAGAAGCTCGAGAAGAAGCCTCTGGACATCATCGGCGAGCAGACCTCCAACTTCGACACGGTCTTCAAGACGCGGCCCAACGCGGCCGGCACGATCATCGAGGAGGAAGTCAAGACGTTCACCCACAAGTTCTTCACGCCGCCGATGATCGTGACCACCATCACGGACAACATGCGGGTCCTGAGCATGGAGCGCGAGGAGCACGTGAAGCACGACGAGGGCAGTCCGAAGCCGGGGGACAAGGCCACGGCCGAGGTCGTGGTGGCGTTCAAGTGCGAAGCGCCCGTCATCGAGGCGAAGATCAAGGCGCTCGCCGAGGTCGAGTTCGGCGCGATCGAGTGCTTCCTCGAGGTCGACGGGGCGCGGCTCCAGGTCTTCCGCGCGCAGAAGAAGGAGGACCGCACCCACAAGCTGCCCGACGCGATACGCGGCAAGAGCGACGTCCGCCTCGTTTTCACGATCATGTACAACGCCCAGTACAACTCGAGGAAAGAGAGGCGCGTGGTGCAGCCGCTCAAGTACGGCCCCGACAAGAAGCTCGTGCAGAAGGAGATCATCGTCGTCCATGACCGGCTGATCCCGAACTACACGACGCGGCTCTTCCCGTCGAACTCCAACACGATCGAGATCTTCCGCGCGAACGTCGTCGTCGCCGAGCTCTCGATCGGGCTCAACAAGGCGTTCGAGCAGGCGGGCGCGATGGACATGCTGAAGGAGTGAAGATGCGGACCCTGCGGGCGTTCCTGCTCCTGGCGATCCTGGCCCCCGGCTGCGGAGGCGGCGAGCCGCCCGCCGCCCCGCCCCCCTCCGACCCGTTCGCCTCCAAGCCCAGGACCGTCGCGCCGCCTCCTCCGAATACGCTGCCCGAGTCCGTCACGCCGGCCGTCCAGCTGCCGAAGCCGCCGGCCACCGAGGGCATCATCCCGGACGAGGACAAGCGCGCCTTCCCCCCGCAGGTGGCGTACAACCTGCGCCAGAACTTCCTCTCGATCCCCCAGTACTACCAGGAGCAGCTCCTCACCCCCGAGCAGCGGCAGCGGCTCCAGAGGCTGCTCGAAGCGGGCAAGGGCACGGAGTTCGACGAGGCCTGGCTGGAGGCGATCGACCGGATGCCCGCGCTCAAGAGCGCGCGCATCGACTACGACGCGATCCTCCTCGACTGCCAGTCGTGGGAGTGGGCGTCCGACCATCGCCTCTTCCCCGTCGACCGCCTCATCCTCAAGGACGGCAGCGTGATCGACGGCCGGGTTCTCGAGGAGGACCCGGTCCGCGTGCGGATGGAGCGCATCCACCAGAGCGCGGTCGCAGGCATGCTGGAGCTGCTCCGCAAGGACATCCGCGAGATCCGGAAGGGCGTCGGCATCGGGACGGAATTCGCGCGCTTCTGGGAGGCCGCCAACACGCTCGGCCCGGACAAGATGATCGACCTCATGCGCTGGGCGAAGTCGAAGGGGCTGGACGATCAGCGCATCCTCGCGTCGTGGCGCGTGCTGAAGGTCGACCCCGGCAACGAGGAGGCCCGCGGCGAGGTGCAGCTGCGCAGGTTCCGCGCGCCGCCGGACGCCGCGCTCTCGGTCCTCGAGGAGCCGAAGAGGGGGTCGAAGGGGAGGATCTTCTACCGCGGCCGCGAATGGGATCCCGCCGCGCTGCGGGACCAGCTGCTCAAGGAGGGATTCGCGATCCTCGACGGGCAGTGGTACGCGCCCGTCGAGCGCATGATCTCCGCCCCGGGCCTGGCGAAGTTCGACACGACGAAGCAGACCGTGTCGATCGTGCCCGAGGAGAACATGCACCTCTACCACGACTGCCTGGTCGACCTCGAGCCGGTCTACGACGCGGTCAAGCAGGCCTGGGCCGGCAAGTTCCGCAAGACGATCCAGCGCCGGTTCTACACGCCCGGCATCCGGCACGAGACGTCGTACCTGGGCTCCAGCAGCACGATCGAGATGGTCAGCCTCAATTACAAGGATGAGCTCAGCGGCGGCGACGCGGCGCAGCGGGCCCCGGGCCGCCTGCGCATCAGCGTCCCGTTCGACGCCCCGCTGCTGGAGGCGTCCGTGCGCGTGCTCGCGGTCGTCAAATCGGGCGCGGCCGTCGGATGCCTGGAGCTGCAGGGCAGGCGCATCGAGGCCTTCCGCGTCCAGAGCGGGATGAAGTCCTACGAGCTGCCGAAGGAGGTCAAGGGGCAGCGGGAGCTGCGGATCATCCTGGAGTGCACGCAGATGGCGAAGATCACCCGCCGCACGATCAAGCGCGTCACGGCCCCGGTCAACAAGGATCCGCGGAGCGGCCAGATCCTCGCCAAGGGCTCGCAGGTGGTCTACGATTCCGCCGCGGTCGAGTGCGGCGTCGAGATCTTCCCGTCGAACTCCAACACGAGCGAGGTCTTCCGCGCGCGCGTCGCGGTGGGTCAGCTGTCGGTGCCGCTCAACCGGCTGTTCGAGGAGGCCAAGGCGACCGACGTGCTGCAGGGCCAGTAGAGCAGGGGTCCCAGGTACAGGTTTTACGTTTCAGGTCGTCGACGGTCGCGCTGCGGACCTCGACGTCGGAAGGCCTGTCCTGCGAGAGCAACGCAAAAACCGTCAGCGCGCCGATCATCCTCTGCAGGATTGTACGCCGCAGGCTGCCGCGAATCCGTGCCTGCGTGACACACGAAGCGGCGGCGCGTCAGAAGCCGCGTGGGGCGCATCGAAGCGACCGCGCGCCAGTTCGTGACGCCCGACGAGAAGCGACCCGTCTCGGGACTCGTCGTCACCGCGGCGTGGTACGCGGCGCTCCTGGCGACTCTCATCGCGACCGAGCGTCGCGGGGGCGGCTGCGGCAACTGCTCCGTCATGTCCGTCCGCCAGTGGTGGTACGCTCTCATCCTCGTTCCGATGCCGCTGCACATGGGCTTCGCGGTCCTCGGCGCCGTGCGCGACCGTGACCCGCTCGTCCTGGTGCCGTGCTCCTTCCACGTCATGCTTGCGGCGCTCGCCCTTATCTCTCTGAGCGAAACCGGCGAGTTCATATCGCACGGCAGCCCCTATGAGATGCTCAGCAGCCTCGTCGGGCGCGCCTGGTGGCTCACGTTCTGCCTCTCGACGCTGCTGATGCGCCCGCTCCTCGTCGTGAGGCTGGATCCGGCCTGGCGGGTGATCGTCGCCCTCCCCAGTGTGGCAGCGATCGCGTGGCAGCTGAATTCGTTGCGCGAGACCGCCCGACTGGACGTCGTCTACTGGTCGCTCTGGATGTGAGTGGAACATCGCGTCGAAAGGCCGGCTGGAACGCTCTGCCGGGAATCCCTTGGTGCCTTGGTGCTGATCCATGGCGGGGTCGCCGGCATTCCCTTACCGGCTTCCGGGTTCCGGGTTCTCGACCTCGAATCCCATGTCCCTGATCATCGCGTGATCCTCGCTCGGCGCGTTCCCCGGCGTCGTCAGGTACCCCGCCGTGAAGATCGAGTTGCACGGATAAAGCGCCAGCGGCCCCAGCGACCGCAGGTTCTTCTCCCGCCCGCCCGCCACCCGGATGTCCCGCGACGGATTCACGAACCGGAACAGGCACAAGACCAGCAGGCTCTTCGCCGGCGAAAGCGGCTCCAGCTTCTCGAACGGCGTCCCCGGCCGCGGATCGAGGAAGTTCACCGGAATCGACGTCGCCCCGATCGCGCGCGCCGCGAACGCCATCTCGACGATGTCCTCGTCCGCCTCCCCCATCCCGACGATGCCGCCGCTGCACGCCTCCATCCCCGCCGCCTGCGCCGCCTTCACCGTCCGCACGCGGTCCTCGTACGTGTGCGTCGTGCACACCGACCCGAACCGCCGCTCGCTCGTCTCGAGATTGTGGTTGAAGCGGTCGACCCCCGCCTCCTTCAGCCGCTCCGCCTGCCCGTCCTCGAGGATGCCGAGCGACGTGCACACGCGGATCCTCACCTCGCTCTTGATGCGCTTCACCGCCTCGCAGATCGTGTCGAGCTGCCGGTCGTTCGGCCCGCGCGTCGCCGTCACGATGCAGAACTTCCACGCCTTCGCGTCCTTCGCCCTGCGCGCCGCCGCCACCATCGCGTCCGCCGACACGAGACGGTACTTCTCAACGGGCCCCGTCGCGACGACCGACTGCGAGCAGAATCCGCAGTCCTCCGGGCACAGCCCGCTCATCGCGTTGAGCAGCACGTGCAGCTTGACCCGGTTGCCGTGGAAGTGCCGGCGCACCCGGTACGCCGCCTGCACGACGGGCATGAATTCCGGCGCCCGCAGCACGGCGAGCGACTCCTCGCGCGTCGGCGCCTCGCCGCGGATCGAGCGGTCGGCGATCCCTTCGAACATCAGCGGAACGCCTCCTCGATCCCCGGCTCGATGGCGTCCCAGTCCGCTTCCGGCGACTTCGTGATCGTCGCGTAGTTCTTGAGCATGAAGACGCTGACGACTCCCGGAATCGCCAGCAGCGCGTCGGCAAGCGGATGCCCCCCGGGCGACGAGAACGTCATCGGCTTCTCCACGAGCACCCGGTCGACCGTCACCTTGAGCGCGTTCGGGTTGGGCGTGGGACCGATCCGGGCGCTACCCATAGAACGGAAGTCCCTCTTCGTGGACTTCCTTGCCCGCCAGCTTCGCCTTCAGGTTGCCGAGATACGTCTTGAAGTCCGGCCCGCTGACGTACGCCTCCGGCAGGACGCTCCGCAGGTGCGCGAGGTACTCCTCGACCTTCGCGAACTTCTGCCCGTGCACTCCGTATGTCTGGAACTCGTGCAGCCCCCGCCGCCGGTAGAACTTCTCGCTCGGCAGGAAGACGAGGTCGTCGCGCCCGACTCCCTTCCACGCGTCGCCCGACGCGAGCACGCGGTCCGCGATCTTCGGCGCCTCCTCGCGCGTCGTCTTCGGCTCGCGCGCGCGGAGGATCTCGAAGTTCAGCGTGTCGATCAGCTCGACCTTCATCTCCTCGTAGTAGCGCCCCATCGCGTCGCCGTTGAGCAGGTCCTTGAAGCCGAACTCGAGCGCGCTCTTCCCGCCGCGTTCGTCGCCGAACATCTCCAGCCCGCGCGGCACCCACTTGTTGATGTGCTTCTGGAGGAACGGGACCGACACGTTGCCGTCCCCGCGCGACGCGTCGTACGCCCACTTGCGCACGGCGTTCACGCCGCTGGCCATGTGGAATGCCTCCTCCGCGAGCATCGGCCCCATCGAGCGCGCCATCGGCGCATACGAGAAGACCGTCTGCATCTCGAGCTGGTACTTGCCGACGCGGTCGATGATCGACGTGAACGTGCAGTTGTCCACGAACGAGTCGAAGAACAGGTTGAACGCGTCCAGCACGTGCTGGCCCGTCTCCATCGAGAGCAGCGAGTCCATCGTCTCGCCCGCGATGTCCTTGCCGACCTTCGACCAGTCGTCGTTCGCCAGCACGAACATCATCTGGTAGGCGTGGCGGAACTCCTCGGCCATCACGCGCAGGACGTCGAACTGCTGGCCCGGGTCCTGCGCCTTGTTGATCGACCCGCGGTGCTGCTGGATCGACCCGAGCTCCGTCGAGCACTGCGCCTTGATGATCTTGGCGCTCTGGACGATCATCTCGTCGTCGAGCGCGGCCGCCTTCGTGAACTTGCTCTTCCCCGCGAGCCGCCCGACCTCGATCGTGTCCTGCTTGAGCGGCCCGAGCTTGGCGACCAGACGGAACGCCTCGTGCCGGTAGTGCTTCTCCCAGTTCTTGTGGAGGAAGTCGAGCTCCGGGAAGTACTTCTTCTGCCAGTCGACGATCCGGTTGTGGTACTTCGCGGGCAGCTCGTGCGTCTCCTCGGTGTCGAGGAAAGTCGCCTTCTTCGCCATGCGGACCGCATCATAGCAGTCCGCCCGGCGATAATCTAGAAGCGCGTCGGGGCACGGCGGACGCGCAGTCTCACGCATCAAGCATCCGGCTTCAGGTCGTCGTCGGTGGACCGCCGCCGGCGTCGGTCTGCGGGAGACGTGATGCGGGATACGTGAAACCGGCGCGCGGAGCGCGCCCGCTACTCGGCGACCTTGAAGGCCGGCCCCGACGACTGCCACCACTCGTGCCAGCCCTTGTGCGTCTCCCAGTCCTGCTTCGTGACCGACTTGAGCGCCTTCACCAGCGGCTCGTGCAGCAGATCCTTCCGCAGCCGCGCGTACGCGTCCGCATCCACGCGCACCCAGAACGTCCACTGCGGGTACTGCTCCTCGAACTCCCGCTCCTTGTCGGTCTTCGGCCCGAAGTCGAACGGGATCTCGACGTTCCCGATCGGCGCCTTCTCGCAGATCTTGAGATAGTCGATCATCACCGGCACCGACCCGCGGTTCCGGATCGCCTGCAGCGCCAGCACGATCTCCTTCGCCACAAAGAGGTCGCGCCCGCGCAACTCCTTGTGCAGCGCCGGAAGCGCCGCGGCGTCCTTCAGCGACGCCAGGCAGCGCACGATCTCGACGCGCACCGCCGTCCGCTCCGCGTTCGCCCTCTCGAGCAGGTACGGCGCCACGCGCGCGGCGGTCCCCTTCACCTCGGTGAAGTTCGCGAGCGACTTCGCCGCAGCGACCCCGATCCGCTCCTCCGCCGCCAGCAGCTTGACGAGCGCCTTCGACGTCGTCTCGTGCCGCATCTCGCCGAGCTTCTCGACCGCCGACACCTGTTCGGCGACCGTCGCGCCCTTCTTCCGGAACGCGGCCTCGAACTCGCGGACCGCGGCGTCCGCGTCCTGCAGCACAACCAGCATCGCAACCAGTACGGGCATCATGGCTCCTCCCTTGCCTACCCCCATGTCTGCCCCCGACTGGCAAAGAACGGACAATGCATAGGACGCTGCCTATGGGTGCGCGTCACGGTGAATTCGAATCTCGAATCTCGAATCACCGCCCGTGATGTGATCTCGCTGCTCAAACGCGGATCCGCACAGCCCGGCGGCGTTCGAACAGCTCCGGATGGATGATCCCCGCCAGGATCTCCAGCCCCTCCACGAGCCGCGGCCCCGACCCGTTGAAGTACGACGGCCCGTCGACGACGTACACCTCGCGCGTTCGCACCGCGGGCACCGACCGCCATCCCGGGCGCTCCGACAGCGCGCGCGCGTCGCGCACCGCGCGATCCACCCCGAGCCCGCACGGCATGAGGATCAGCCGCTCCGGCGCGTACCTCACGACCTCGCCCCATTCGATGCGCCGCGAGTCTCCCGCCGTCGCCAGCCCGTCGACACCCCCCGCGCGCCGCACGAGCTCCGGCACCCAGTGTCCCGTCGTGAACACCGGGTCGTACCACTCCATGCAGAAGACGCGCGGACGCGACTTCGCGCGCGCCGCCCGCCTCGTCACCCGCACGACCCGGCGCTGCAGCGACGCCACCAGCCTCCGTGCCCGCGCGAGCACGCCGGTGACGCGCCCCGCCTCAAGCACGTCCGAGTACATCCCGTCCAGCGAATGCGCGTGGAGCGACACGACGCGCACCCGCCGGACTTGTCCTGAGCGAGCGCGAGCGAGTCGAAGGACCTCGCCGAGGTCCTGCGGGCTCGACGCTCACACGTCGCAGAGCGACTGCGTGAAGACGATGTCGGGCGCGAGCGCGTTGAGCCGCGCCGCGTCGACGCGGTACAGGCTCCCCTTCGCCCTCCGCACCGCCGCGTCGATCTCCCGCTGCGACATGCGCCCGGGGTCGATGACGGACGTCACGACGACCGGCTTGCGTCGCGCCGCCGGCGGGTACGTGCACTCGTGCGACCGCGCGACGATGGAGCGGCCCAGCCCCAGTGCATACAGGATCTCCGTAGCCGTGGGCTGCAGTGACGCGATTCTCACGCCCGTGATTCGAGATTCGAGATTCGAGATTCGCCCTACGCGAGGAATCCGAGCTTCTTCGCCCACAGGTGGTTCGGATACCGCTTCACGACCTCGCGGCACGCCTCGTAGATCTTCGGCTCCTCTTTCGTGAGCTTGAACCTGCAGACGCCCGTCCAGTACAGCGCCTCCGGCGCGCAGTCCGTCTGCGGATAGCGCTCGGCGATCGTCTGGTACGCGTCGAGCGCCGCCTGGTGGTTTCCCTTGATGAACGCCTCGCGCCCGCGTGCGAACTGCACCTGCGCGCCGTACTCGTCGGGCGGCAGGAAGCCCATGAACCGGTGGTGCTCCTGCCCGTCCGCGTCGAGGAACAGGATCGTCGGCGTCCAGAACGCGCGCAGCCGCTTCGAGAGGTCGCGGTTCTCCAGCACGCTCACCTTCACCGCCGCCGTGTGCGCGTTCACCTCGCGCCCGAGGTTGTCGTCCGGATACGCGACCGCGTCCAGCTGCTTGCACGCGGGTCAGTGCGGGCTGAAGAACTCCACCATCAGCAGGCAGCTGCGCTGCTTGGCCTTCGTCACGGCCGCGCCGTACGACGCCTCCCATGCGATCGCCACGGGCGCGATGGTATCAGTTTGCGCTCGACGCAGGAAGGATGTGAGGTTGAAGGGAACGCTGGAACGTGGGAACGTTCAACGGTGGAACGATCGCTGATGCAAACGCGCGCCGTCGACATGCGTCGCCATCACCGCCGCCCGGCTCCCGCGGTGCACGATCCGCGAGAGCATGTCCTGCGTGTTCTCGACGTCCGGCGCGCCCGGCGGGACGATGACCCCGCGGTCGAGCACGACGAAGTCCGCCGGGCCGCCCGCCTCGAGCGAGCCGCCCGGAAACCCCAGCGCCGCCGCTCCGTCGCGCGTCGCCGCCCGCAGCAGCGCCGCCGGGCTCGAGGCCGCGCCCGTGGCGATGGACGCCCGCATCACGTCGAACGCGGAGAGCGACGGCCCCGCGCCGACGTCCGATCCCAGCGCCACGCGCAGCCCGTTCCGCCACCGCATCGTGCCGCTGCCGAGGAAGAGGTTCGACGTCGGACAGTGCGCCACGCAGGCGCCCGCCTCTCCCAGCGCATGCCACTCGCGGTCCTTCAGCCACACCGCGTGCGCGAAGACGGCGCCGCGCCGCAGCAGCCCGGCCCGGCGGTAGACGTCGACGTACGCGCGCCCGAACCGCCGACGCACCAGCCGCGTCTCCTCCGGCGTCTCCGCGAGGTGCGTCTGGACCGGCGCGTTGAAGCGCGCCGCAAGCTCCGCCGCGCCCTCCATCAGCTCCGGCGTGCACGACAGCGCGAACCGCGGCGTGAACGCGAACCGCAGCCGCCCCTCGGGCGCATGCCAGCGCCGGCACAGCTGCGTCGCCTCCGCGAGCAGGCGCTCCGTCCACCCCCGCGGACGCCCGAGGTCGTCGCGATACGGTTCGACATCCATGAGCGGCGGCCCGATGATCGCCCGCACCCCCGCCTTGCGGGCGGCCGCGAAGCACGCCTCGACGCTCTCCGGCCACGCCGCCGCGTAGAGCGCCGACGCCACCGTCCCCTCCGCGAGCGACTCGCGGAAGAACGCCTCCGCCCCGCGCCGAGCGCGCTCCCCCCGGAACGCCGCCTCGAGCGGGAAGATCCACGTCTTGAGCCACGCCAGCAGCGACGAGCCGTGCACCCCGCACGCCGCCAGCTGCGGCACATGCGCGTGCGCGTCCACGAACCCCGGCAGGACGATGTGCGGCCGCAGATCGACCGTCCGCCCGCCGCGCCGCCGGAGCTTCCACGGGCCGACATCGCGGATCGTGCCCGACGCGTCGACCGCCATCCTCCCGTCCGGCCAGTCGTCCCACCCGCCGTCCGCGCGGGGGGACACGACGTGCCCCCGATAGGTCGTCAGCACGGGCCCATTGTATGATGGAGGCGTGGATGAGCGCGACGAGATCCGCCGCCGCTTCTCGCGCGTCAAGCTCCTCGCGTATCTCCTGCTCCTCCTCGGTCACGCTGCACCTGCTGGCAAGGCGCTGGTTCCGGCAGTCGGCGGGCGGCGACCGCACCCTGCCCGCGCTCGCGCTGCTCGCGGGTGTCGTTTCCTTCGTCGCCACCTGCGCGCTCTACGCCCGGGTCAACGGGCGCTCGGCCTGGTGGGCGCTCCTCGGGTTGCTCAACTGCATCGGGTACTTCATCATCCTCAGCATCAAGAAGCACTGCCACCGCTGCGGGAGGGAGAACTCGCGCGACGCCCCCGCCTGCATCGAGTGCGACGCTCCCTCTGACGGAGCGGTTGCGCCAGTCCCCCGCCGTGCTATGCTTGCCTCTACGTGGGCACTCCGGGGGGCCGCCGAGCGCTGCCTGTCCTCGCAGGGTTCGTGGCGTTGACGGTCGCGGTGGGCATCGGCGTCGCTCTCTCTTCGCGCCGCGCCCCCGACCACGACTACCTCCGCCGCGTGCCGCCGGCCGACATCGTCTTCTACTCCGAGCCGGGCATGAGCCCGCGGGAGCTGCCCTTCGGACTCGGCCGCGACTCCCGCCGCGTCACGCTCGTCCGCTACGGCCCCACCGGCTTCATCTCGCTCCATGCGCTCGAAGGACGCTTCAACACGCCCCGCCTCGAGGAGGCGATCCGCAGGGACGGATACGGCGACGCCTCCGTCGCCGGCCGCACCGTGCTCGCCAGCCCGCAGGGCGACTGCGTGCATCTCTCGCCCGCCAAGCTCCTCCTCGGCCGCAAGGACTTCGTGGCAGACTTCTTCGGCGCCGAGGACGGCAAGGCCCCCACCTTCTACGACGCCCTTGACGCGCGCGGCAAGGAGGTGCTCCGCCGCCTTCCGCAGGGCGAGTGGGTCGCCTACGGCCGCGGCGCCATCGGCCTCTTCGCCGTGCTCGGACCCTTCGGCAGCGAAGTCAAGCCGCCCACCCGCGCCGTCGACTGGGTCGTCGGCCTCGCGTTCGAGACGGAGGACATGCGCTACTACCGCGCGACGCTCGTCATGTCGGTCAAGAACCCCTGGGAGACCGATAAGGCGACCGAGTTCCTCAACGCCTCGGCCGACTTCATCGCCCGCGCCGACCGCAGGCGCGAGGACCTCGTCTTCACCGTACGCGGGATGATGGAGCGGTCGCGGCTCAAGTAGCGCTCACTTCTGCCGCGCCGACTTCAGTTTCTCCTCCACGAGGCGCCGGTGCCGCCACCCCTTCGGCGCGAGCTCCAGCGCCTTCTCGTAGTCCGCGACCGCCCCCGGAAGGTCCCCCGCGGCCTGGCGCATCCAGCCGCGGTTCAGGTACGCCTCGGGCAGGCGCGGCGCGGCCTGCACCGCCTTCTCGAAGTCCTCCAGCGCCCCGGCGTTGTCGCCCCGGCCGCGCCGCAGGATTCCCCGATTCACGTACGCGTCTCCGTAGTTCGCGTTCACGCGGATCGCCTCGCCGTACTCCTTCATCGCCCCGTCCACGTCGCCGCTCTGCGCCAGCACGATCGCGCGGTTGTAGCGCGCGCTGTCGTACTCCGGGTCCAGCCGCACCGCCTCATCCAGGTCGGCCCGGGCGCCGGCAGGTCGCCTTTCATGCGCCGAGCGTCGCCCCGGTTCGAATACGCGACGGCGCGCGGCTCCAGGTCGATCGACGCGGTGAAGTCGCCTATCGCCCGCTCGAGGTCCCCCTTCCTGCGGTGAACGTAGCCGCGTCCGTTGTAGCCTTCCGCGTAGGAGGGCCGCAGGCGCAGCGCCTCGCCGTAGTCGGCGATGGCGTCGTCGTACCGTCCCATCTCGCACAGGATGTGCGCCCGGTTGCAGTGCGGACGCGCCTGCCTCGGATCGCGCCGGATCGCCTCGCTGAAATCGGCGATCGCCCCCTCCGCGTCCCCCTTCCGGTCGCGCGCGACCCCGCGCTCGTTCCACGCCCCCGCGTCCGAGGCGCCCTGCCGGATCGCCTCCGTCAGCGCCTCGATGCATTCGTCGAGCCGCCCCTCCGCGCGCGCCCTCGACGCCCGCGCGCCGCCCGGTCCAGGTCTCCCTGGGCCTCGGCCAGGATCCCCAGGTAGCACCAGGCCTCGCAGCGCTGCTCCAGGACCCGGTCGGCGTCCCCCAGCTCCACGCGCGCGAGCAGCTCCTCCTCGCTCACCTC
>Ga0187892_10008133_pt1 | contig 14518 bp, 13 predicted proteins | sample MA1701073metaG_FD_139345 | JGI IMG/M metagenome (GOLD analysis project Ga0187892, IMG submission 139345) | Bio-ooze microbial communities from a basaltic lava cave in the Kipuka Kanohina Cave System on the Island of Hawaii, USA - MA170107-3 metaG ... | reverse complement strand
TTCATCATTGAACCTGTCGAGGTGGAATATAGCAATTTTGAGCATCTTCTCGACGTGATCGATGGAAACCGTCTCCGGCCTACGCATGGTCTCTACGGTTCCTCTTTCGTGAGCAACTCCAGCACGTCCTTCAGAAGCCGCCGGATCTGGGCCTTGCGGTCCCGTCGCTCCCCTTCCCGCCGTTACCGCGATCGGCCGATCCGGCACCTCAAGGAGCACACCGTCTGCCGCCCCTGGAGGGGGACCTTACCGCAGACGGGGCATCGTACCAGATTGCCGCTTGAATGCGTATGTACGTCTCCTGAGGAGGGGTCGGGTGGGCTGAGCGGGCCAGGGCATGGGGTCACGGCCGCGCTTGACACGGGCGGACAGGCGGCCTACGCTGCGCAGCACGCGTGGAGGGCGGACAGGATGGCGCTCATCAAGTGTCCTGAGTGCGGGCGACAGGTGTCCTCGCTGGCGAAGTCGTGCCCCTCCTGCGCCTACCCTATCCCACAGGCACCGATGGTGATCACGCCATCCGATGCCCCCAAGAGGCGTCCTGGAGAACGGTCAAAGTTGACTGGCGAAACCATCATGCGGTTTCGGAATCCAGTGACGGGTGACATCGTCGAACTGGCTCATCCATTCCTGTGGACACTTCTCTTCGGACCTCTCTACTGGGCTAAGCATGAAGCATGGCTTGGCGCGATGCTGGGCGGTCTTGCCGCCGTGCTGACGTTTGGCCTTTCCTGGTTGATCGCGCCGGTGTTCGCTCAACTGGTGCTTCGCCATCGCTATCTACGGAACGGCTGGGACGAAGCCTAGTCTTGGTATCGTACAGATTCAAGGATCCAGAAGGTAACCTACGACGACATCAAAGACCATGTTCTCGTGAAGCAGGAACGTAGGCGGTTTCGCATTTTACGTTCCAACAAACCTCGGACGATATGAGAAATCCTCACCGTGACTAACATCGCGTTCATCACGCTTGTGATCCTAGTGATGGCCTTCCCGGGCTACGTGCTAAGGGCCAGTTACTATGCGGGTACCTTCACAAGGAATGTACTTCCCAAAAGTTGGACAGATGACATTGCTAGAGCGGTCTTGTACTCACTTCCGTTGCATTTAGTCGCGGTCACCCTTTTCGAAATACTGCAGCACAAGGGGATGATTCACACGACGTTAACTTTCGAGATTGCCTATCGCGTACTCGTCGGCCAGTACGAGGACATGCTTCCCGCCATCACGAGAACCCTCTACGTGAACAAGCTCCATCTGGGGCTGTACTACACCTGCGTCCTACTAGGGGCGTTTGCACTGGGGCATCTGTTCCGCTTGATTGTCTGGCAGTGGAAGTGCGACGTAAGGCTACCGTGGCTCTTACGGTATCGAAATGAGTGGCTCTACACGCTAATGGGGCGTGACGTGCCGATCCCGCCTGGGTACCCTGGAGCCAAGGTTTATGTGCGTGTAGAAGCGCTCACGAAGATCCCAACAGAAGAGCAGGGTAAGACCCGGCTCTATCGAGGAATTGTAGAAGGCTTTACGACTGAGGAAAACGGGGCTCTGCGAGATATTCTGATCACCAACGCCGAACGGGGAAAACTCACGGAGGATTTACGGCGGAGAAAGCAGAAATTTTACTGGAAGCCGGTGAGCCCTGGGGATTTAATGGTCTTGAAGTATTCGGAATTGCTGAATTTAAATGTCACTTACCTGATCGACGTACCTCGGGCTTTTCCTGCTCTCCCTTCTCAGGAAACAGAGAAAAAGGCTTCGAGACCACAGTCCCAGTCCGCGTGATCTCCACGACCTTGCGGTCTTCTTTCTTGATCTCTTGCAGGCCCTTCTCAATTTCCTGCATGAGGGCGCTGTACATTCCCATGTGTGTGTAACCTCCTTTTAACTGTAGCCGGTTACCGCTACCGTAGCCTTATTGTACCCGAAAACATCTCAGGATGCCTCAAAATGTCGGAGGATGACCGAGGCAGATCAGAATACCACAAAATGCCATGCACGACCATAGGTTACCACACATTGCCCCACCGCTGAGTGGAGAAGTTGCTCGGGGCTGGATATGGGTGTTCTCTCAGGCTAGAGTGAGCCTCAATGCAATGGTGATATGCTCAACAAGAATCTGATAGTCGGCAAGCCCCCGTAACCATGCTCTTTTTTTTCGTCCCGCTCCTCTAGCTGCAACTCGTCATCTGATCCAGGCCTCCCAAAATCCCTCGTGCCAGTCCACCAACTCCTCGGCTGAGCCATTCGGTCCACAAGTTCGATCCACAACAGAATCTCCCTCGCGGTCTCTTCCCGTCCGGGCTTTTCATCGAGTCTAACAGTTGAAATTTTCTGACGACTGTGCGCAAAGTGGGCCGGTTTTTTGAGCGCTGAGGCCAAGCAACCCCCCCAACATTGACTTGCACGTGATCTCCATAAATTGTAATATATTGCAAGTTTAGGAGATCAATAGATATGAAACCTGAGGCTTTTCTGGCCACGTACAACCTCTTTACTCGAGCGGAACTGGTCGCCGCCCTGCGCGGGCGGGCAAACGCCACCGTGGATGCTCATCTGGCTCGCTGGAGACGGCAGGGACGGATCGTGCGAGTGAAGCAAGGAGTGTTTGTCAGGCTGAACAAGCCCGGCGCGCCGAACATAGCGCCGCCTGACTTCATCGCGCTCGCCTCACGCATGGCACCGGATGCCGCTGTGAGCTACCACACCGCACTTGAGGCCCACGGCTTTGCACAAAGCCTCTTCGAGCGGCTCACGTTCGTCACCTGGACGAAGACGAAGCCCGTCTCCTTCCAAGGCCGCCGCTTTGTTCCCGTACGACCGCGGGCCGGACTCCTCGCGGCGAACCGGGGGGAGCAGTGGATCGAACGGTTTGAGCGAGCCGGGATCGAGGTCCGCGTCACCAACGTGGAACGGACGGTCGTCGATGTGCTCGATCGGCTCGATTTGGCCGGAGGCGTCGAGGAGGTGTGGCGTTCGCTCCAGTCGATTCCGGCTCTCGACCTGGAGTCCCTGGAGAACTACATCACGGTGCTCGGCGGCAGTCTCGTAGCTGCGAAGGTCGGCTTCTACCTAGAGACACGCCGGGAGGAACTGGCCGTACCCGAGAAGCTGCTCAAGCGGCTGCGGTCGCGGATCCCTGCGACACCCAGTTACGTAGACCGACGCCGGCGGGGCAGGGTGGTCGCCGGCTGGTCGCTTATCGTGCCCCAAGAGCTGCTCGCCAGTGGCGCCGAGGACCCCGAATGATTACGGCGCGAGACGTGACGCGCCTTTCGGCGGAGACTGGATTCCGTACCGAGATCGTCGAGAAGGTGCTGCGCCTGACCGGCATCCTCGATCGGCTCGACCGGCATGAGGTAACACGCGACAACTGGCTCCTCAAGGGTGGCACCGCGCTCAATCTGCTGCACCTCGACGTGCCCCGACTTTCAGTGGACATCGACGTCAACTACGTCGGAGCCCAGGAGGTCGCCACGATGCGCGACGCCAGGCCGGAGTTCGAGCGCGCACTCACGGCCTGCTGCGAGCGAGAGGGGTGCGCGGTACGACGGAGTCCGTCTGAGCACGCCGGCGGGAAATTCCGGCTCCGTTATCCGAGTGTGTTCGGTGGTACCCAGAACCTCGAAGTGGACGTGAGCTATGTCGCGCGGGTCCCCCTGTGGGGCCGAGTCCGAGAGCCGGTCCGGTTCCCTCCCGGCTCTGCCCTGCAGGTTCCCACCCTGACGATCAACGAGCTGGCTGCCGGCAAGTTCACCGCGCTCGTGCAGCGGGCCGTGGCGCGCGATGCGTTCGACGCCGCCAGCCTGCTCGAGCTCCATCCAGACCTGCTGGAGCGGCCGTCGTTTAGAGTGGCCTTCGTCTGCGCCGCCGCGGGGTCACGGACCGACATCCGCCAGCTCCGACCCCGCCAGCCGATTTTGCCGCCGCTAGCCTTCGAGCGCGAGCTCGAACCGCTTCTGCGTCTTCGGCCCAAGCAGGACGGGGGCGGCGACCCAAGCGAGGTGGCGCGGAGAATCGAAGATCGGGTCTCGCCGGCTCTCGCGCGGCTGCTCACTTGGTCCCCCGGGGAACGACGATTCCTCGACCGCCTGCTCGATGAGGGTGAGGTTGAGCCCGCTTTACTGCATGAAGACCCGGAGATTCAGGCGCGTATCCGGACGCAGCCCATGGTGCAATGGAAAGCGCAGAACGTTCGGGAATATCGACGAAGACGCTGAGTGACGACGGCTAGGAGGAAGAGGTCAGTGCTGAGCGACCGGCAGCAAGGCGGCCGGGTCGGAGACCAAATCCATCCCCCGCAACCAGACGTCTTTTTGACCTTGAGTAATCATCCATCAGTTATTGCTGCGCTCCAAAGCGTCCTCCTGCTCGTCATGGGTTCATCTCTCGTCTTGGCGCAAGAAGCCGAAGGAATTCGGCCACTGTTAACGTCGGGCGTGAGCGGCCTTCGACAAACGCTTCCGCTTGATGCTCGACTTCTCACAGACGCCCATTCAATTGAAACCTTCTTGAAGCTGGTCGATGGGACGCCGCCGGACTGGGCGGAAGTCTATGGCCATGGCGGCCATGATGAACGGCTGTTCGCCCTGAATCGGGAGCGAGATCGACTGCGGGAGGGGCGAACCCAAATCACAGGGCCAGTGACATTTTTCTGGGACGGTGAGCTCTCCGACTATGACCCACGCCTCGGCGGGTTCCGGGTGGCGATTGGGCCTCAGATGGTCTCGACAAGCTGGGGCCTTGTCCGATTCAAACCGGAGAGCTTACCATCGGACCTTGTCGCAGTGGCCTCGCCCCAGACACGTAACGCTCTAGAGAAAGATGCGGTCGCGCGCATGAAGGTTAAAATCATTGTTGCGATGACGGGGCGGCTCATTCCCGAAGAGTCGATCATCTACGATTTTGCCCATGACGAACCTGGGAAAGGAATGGTCATGCCGGTGGTACGGATCGAGCGGCTTGACTATCTCCTAAGTGAGTGAATGTTGCGTGCGCTCGCGTCTCTGCGTGACTCATGTTGCATGAGTCGGACAACAGGTCTCGGTTAGGTCCTGGGTTTGGCCGGAGAGCAACTCCTTGTAAAACCCATAGGCCTTCAGGGCCCATTCTTCGCCCGGGCAGCCTTGCATGGTCATGGCGACTTCCAGGAATTCGATCAGCTCCTCTTGGGAGGCACCTTTGTCATAGGCCATCTTCACGTAGGCCCGAATACAAGGTTCGCAGCGGATCGCGATCGAGATCGCGAGGGCGGTGAGGAGCTTGTATTTCGACGGGACTGCCCCATCTCCATAGGCTACCTGCCGCATACGCAACAGGTCGCCAGTGACTCTTGGACTGAGCCGTCGCAGTTCCGCAAAAAGACTTTTGGGATCTGACTTCATCGTTTCTCCTCTCCCTGGTGAGATTGCGCGCCTCGACAGCAGCCAGAGTCATCAGTTCGTTTCTGTCCCAACAGTGCGTATACAGTGAGGCCAAGAAATCCGGCCAGGGCTGGGAGCAGCACATGGTCGAAGTGGCGCGCGACTGCTCCCAGTCCGACCATTCCCAGCGCGCCCGGGAGGAGCGAGGTGAAACAGCAGACCGCGGTCACTGCAGCGCCGATCAGCCCCGTCAACAGGAGCCGGTTCATGTTCGTCACCACGATTATCTAGCTCCGCGCCGTTCGTCCTCGAGAACCTTGAGAATGGGACATCGGTCAGTGGACTGGCCTGCCTGACAGGTCTCTATTAGGCTCCGAAGCGCTCGGGCCAACGCTTGCAGGTCACGGACTTTCTCATTCACTCCCTTTAACTTGGCCTGAGCCGATTTCTTCACATCACCGCAGCGGGTGGCTGAACTGACTCGGAGGTTGAGCAATTCAGCGATTTCGCGCAGTGTGAAGCCCAGTGCCTGTGCGTTTCGAATGAATCTCAAGCGCTTGAGCGCCTCGTCGCTATACAAGCGGTAGCCGGATGGCATCCGGGACGTCGGTGGAAGCAACTTCCGTCGTTCGTAGTACCTCACGGTCTGGACGTTCACGCCAGCCGCTTTCGCTAGCAGACCTATGGTGAGGTCCGAGCCCATCCATCACCTCAGGCCGAAGGCTACACCTTGTACCATGGTACAGAGTCAAGAGCTTTTTCGACGAGTCCAGTTCTATACAGGATCAGGCAGTTGAATCCGGCCACACTCAGACGCGGCGCTTGACTCGGTACCGTGGTACAGGCTCTAGACTGCTGGCTCAGGAAGGGGGTGATCGGCTATGTGTCCGTGGATTGAGACTCTGGGCTTCTGTCCCTATGACGTGGCCAGCCGCATCTGGCACTGGCTTGTCGGCTAAGGGGACATGCTCGTCAGACGGGGCGGCGGGAGGCCTTCATCCTCAGCCGCCCCGTCTTTGATCCGCAGCGTCAGACTGACCCGTCATTGGCTGATGGCCTCTCTTTGCGAGAAACTGGCCGCGCCAGATCATATACAGAGCGGGAATCACTAGCAGCGTCAGGATCGTTGAGCTGACCATCCCGCCGATCATCGGCGCGGCGATGCGCTTCATCACATCGGCGCCGGCGCCGGTCGTCCACATGATGGGAAACAGGCCGCCCATGATTGCCGCGACCGTCATCATCTTGGGACGCACCCGTTGCACCGCCCCTTCGATGACGGCTTCGCGCAAGTCCTGCATCGCCGCCATCCGGCCGTCGCGCAGGCGCCGCTCGTAGGCTTCGTCGAGGTACACGAGCATGACCACACCGGTTTCCGCTGCGACGCCAGCGAGCGCGATGATTCCCACCCAGACCGCCACGCTCAGGTTGTAGCCAAGGATGTAGAGATACCAAACGGCGCCGATGGCAGCGAAGGGGACAGACAGCAGCACGATCAGTGATTTCGCAAGTGATCGGAAATTGAGATAGAGCAAGAACAGAATCACGCCCAACGTCACCGGGATGACCAGCTTCAACCGCGCTTCGGCTCGAACGAGGTGTTCGTACTGTCCTGTCCAACGCAGAGTATATCCGGGCGGGAGCGTGACGCGATCGCGGACGGCTCGCTGAGCTTCTTCGACATAGCCGCGCAGATCGCGGCCGGCGACCGAAACCGATACCAACCCGGCCAGGGCACCGCCTTCATCGGCGATCGACGGCGGCCCTTTCGTGATCGCAATCTCAGCGACTTGCCCGAGCGGGATCTGCGCACCCGCGGGTGTGGGAATCAGCACCCGCTTCAAGCGATCGGGATCATCGCGCAATTCACGCTTGTAGCGAACGTTGACCGGGTAGCGTTCGCGTCCCTCGACCGTGGTCGTCACCGTCTCGCCGCCGATGGCCGAGGTAATCACCGCTTGGACGTCCCCCACCGTCAAGCCGTAGCGCGCCGCCTCGCGCCGGTTCACGAGCAGGTCGAGGTAATATCCTTCGTTCAGCCGCTCTGCAAAGACGCTTTTGGTGCCTGGCACACTCGCGAGGGCGCGTTCGATGTCCAAGCCGATCGCTTCGATCGTCCTGAGATCGGGGCCCAACACCTTGATGCCGACGGGACTGCGTACGCCGGTCGTGATCATCTCCGTCCGCGTCTGGATCGGCATCCACCAAACATTCGGGAAGCCTGGGATGCGCACCTGTCTGTCCATCTCGTCCAGGAGGCGGTCCCAGGTCATGCCCGGCCGCCACTGTGTCTGCGGTTTGAGCGTTACGGTGATCTCCGCCATCCCGACGAAGGCTGGGTCCGTCGCAGTCGGTGCCTTGCCCATCTTTCCGAACACTCGTTCGACTTCCGGAAATGCCGTCAACAGCCGGTCCTGAGCCTGAAGAATCTTGACACCTTCGGGAATCGACAGGCCGGGGACGGTGGTCGGCATGTACAGAATGGTGCCTTCGTTGAGGGGAGGCATGAATTCCGCGCCGAGGCGCGCGAACACCGGAACCGTCAGCCCTACAGTCACAACCGCCAGCGCAATGATAAGCCAGCGGACTCGAAGCGCGCCGGACAGGGTAGGGCGATAGAGCGTGATGAGCAGTCGATTCAACGGATTCTTGGTCTCCGGCCCAATCCGGCCGCGGATGAGGAAGACCATCAGCACGGGAGCCAACGTCACGGAGAGTCCGGTGGCAAAGAGCATGACGAAGGTCTTGGTATAGGCCAGCGGCGTGAAGAGACGTCCTTCCTGGGCTTCCAGGGCAAAGATGGGCACGAACGACACCGCAATCACCAGGAGCGAGAAGAACAACGGGCGTCCGACCTCCTTGGCTGCGGCGATGATGGTCGTAATCCGATCGGCGGTCGGCGCCAGCTCCAGCCGTTTATGTGCGTTCTCGACCATCACGATGGCCGCATCCACCATGGCGCCGATCGCGATCGCGATCCCGCCGAGCGACATGATGTTTGACGTGATCTTAAGATAGGTCATCGGAATAAAGGCCAGCAGGACTGCGGTGGGCAGGATGAGCACGGCGACCAAGGCGCTGCGCACGTGGAACAAAAACAAGAGCGCCACCAGGCTGACGATAACACTCTCCTCCACCAACTTTTCTCGGAGCACGGCGATCGCTCGATGGATGAGGTCCGACCGGTCATAGGTCGGCACGAGGCGCACGCCTTGAGGCAGTGTCGGGGCGACTGCCTGTATCCGTGCTTTCACGCGCTCGATCACCGCTAATGCGTTCTCGCCGGCCCTCATGATCACGATGCCGCCGACCGTTTGACCACGTCCGTCCAATTCGGCGATGCCTCGGCGCTGGTCCGGCCCCACCTGGACATGCGCGATGTCCCGGATCAGGATCGGCGTGCCCCTACCGTCCGTTCCCACTGGGATCGTTTCGATATCGTCGACCGACCGGAGGTACCCTCGCCCTCGGATGATGTACTCGGTTCCCGCCATCTCCAACACGCGCCCGCTCACCTCGGCGTTGCTGTCGCGGACGGCTTCGCGCACTTTCTGGATCGGCAGCCGGTAGGCCGCCAAGGTATTCGGGTCCACTTCAATCTGATACTGCTTCACGAACCCGCCGATGGCCGCGACTTCCGCAACTCCAGGCACGCTTTCAAGCTGGTACCGCAAGTACCAGTCCTGTAGACTTCGTAACTGCGCTAGGTCATAGGAACCCGATTCATCCACCACGGCGTATTGAAAGACCCAGCCCACCCCCGTCGCATCCGGGCCGAGCGTCGGCGTGACCCCAGGTGGAAGCTTGCCGGTCAGTTTCTGCAGGTATTCCAGCACGCGGCTGCGCGCCCAGTAGAGGTCGGTCCGGTCCTGGAAGATCGCATACACGTAGGAGACACCGTATTCCGAGACTCCTCGGACCCGCTTGACTCGCGGGCCCGCCAGGAGCGACGTGACGATCGGGTAGGTAATCTGGTCTTCGATGAGGGTGGGACTTCGGCCGGGCCATTCGGTGTAGACGATGACCTGCACGTCCGACAGGTCCGGAATGGCGTCGAGCGGAACCTGCAAGACCGCCCACAGGCCCCAGGCAATCAGCAGTGCCACGCACAGGACGACCAGAACCGGATTTCTGGCGCTCTTCTCGATCAGTCGCTCGATCATTTCTTTTCCTTCATATCCATATCGCCCATGCCGCCTTTTTCTCCCTCTCGCCCCGGCGGCGCCGAGACGCCGCCCTTTCCCATGCCTTCCATCGTTCCTTCGCGTGCGCCGCGCATCTGCCAATCTCCCATGCCGACTTGCCCCATCATGTTCGGCGACGACCTCAATTTGCTTTCCGCATCCAAGAGGAAGTTTGCGGAGGTGACGACTTGGTCTCCTTCTTTGAGGCCTTCCACTACCTCAACCCAGTCCTGTGCCCGTCGTCCGATCTTCACTGGGACCGATTGGTAGACGCCTTTGCCTCGATCCAGGAACACCACTTGGCGCAGGCCCGTGTCCAACACCGCTTCTTTCGGCACGACCAGCGCCTTGACGACCTCGGTGCGCAACTCGACGTTGGCATACATGTCCGGTTTCAGTTTTTCGTGAGGATTCTCGACCTCGAACCGCACCTTGGCGGTGCGGGTCTTCGGATCGAGTGTCGGATAGATGAACCCGACACGAGCGAACAACGTGGTACCCGGTTCGTAGGAGAGCACTACCGTCGCCTTCTGCCCGGTTTTTACGAACGACAACTCGTACTCGTAGATGTCGGCCAGAATCCAGATATGGGAGAGATCGGCGATCATATACAGCTCTTCACCCGGCTCCACGTGAGTTCCTTGAAGCACCTCTTTACTGATCACGGTCCCGGTGATGGGAGAATGGATCGGGAGCGTTCTCATCACCGTGCCGGTCCGCTCGAGTTCACGGATGTGTTCTTCACTGATGTCCCACAGGTGAAACCGGCTCCGCGCGGCTTCCAGCAATTCTTTGGAGCTGCGGGCGACTTCCGGAAATTCGCTTTGTCCGAGCTGCTTGCTTCCACGGAGCGCGAGGAGATACTCCTCCTGCGTCGCGACGAGGTCGGGACTGTAGATGGTAAACAGCTCCTGCCCTTTGTGCACGTGATCACCCGTCGCGCTGACGAAGAGCTTCTCGATCCAGCCGTGGAACTTGATGGTGACTTTCGCCAAACGCCGCTCATCCACCGCGACTCGGCCGACGGTTCGGATCACTGTTTCCAGCGAACGTCGCGCGACCACCTCATACTTGACACCGATTGTTTGGAGCCGCTCCGGAGCAATCGTCACCATCCCCGGCAGGTCTTGCTTAGCGGAAGGCGGCGCTCCTGTGGAAGCCCTTTCTTGCGGCTTGGGCCGCTCGTCTTTCTTTTCCATGCCCGGCATATCAGACACGGTGTCCGGCATCGAATCGGCTGGCGGAAGGACAGCCGGCCGGCTCACCAGCCAGATGGCCACGCCGAGACCGATGGCGACAACGACGACCAGGCTGAGCAGAGTCCGTCTCGTCACGGTGTTGGCCCCCTTTCCTCCAACTTAGCGGTCAGAGGGCCACCTGTGACCGCCTCAAGTCTCGCCACCGCCTTCTCATGCGCCACCATCTCTCCATGTAACTCCAACTGGCTTTCCTGCAGCGTAAGCAAGCTGTTGAGCAGCGTGAGGAAGTCGACTTTTCCGACTGAATAGCCTGCCTGCGCCGCCTGGAGAGCCAGGGCGGATTGCGGGATGATCGCGTCCCGAAGGATGGCGATCAGACGCTCCGCTCGCTGAGTCTGTGCATACGCATCTTTCACTTGGAAGAGAACGTCCTGCCGGGCAGCGGTGAGGTCTTCCTTGGCACTGGATAAGCCGGAGAGGGCTTCCTTCACGCCCTGGCGTTGTTTCGACTCATAGAAGAGCGGGATTTTGATTCCGACCATCACCTGGTAGCCGTTGTCGTTAATCTTATCGTTCCTGGTTCCAAGCGCACTGACATCGAAATCCGGGTAGAACTGACGGCGAGCGAGAGCCACTGCCTGTTCGCCACGTTCGATGCCCTTCGCAGATGCTTGCAAGATGGGTGAAAACGCCTCGGCCCGCCGGCTCAACTCGGTGAGTGGCAGCGTGAGAAGGGGAACCTGGATTTCCTGAGGTGTTCCGAGCGGATCGGCAGGAGGCCGGTTCAGAAGGCGATTAATCGCCGCATGTAGACTTTCCTTCTGTTGCTCCAGGACCGCCAGCCGGTCGAGGACTCGCGAGATCTCCACCTGGGCGCGGAAGACATCCTGCTGGGCCGCCTGCCCCACGCTATACCGGGCCTTCGCAGTCTTTTCGAACTGAATCAGGAGCACTTTGTTCCTCTCTACGATGTCAATGCTCTTGTGGACAAAGTGGAGATCGAAATAGGCCTGTTTCAGGTTGGCAATGAGTCGAAGTCTGGTGGCTCCATACTCCTGCTCAAGCCGTTCCGCTTCTTTCGTAGCAACCTCTCCGCGCAGCCGCAGCTTGCCAGGAAACGGAACCTCTTGTCCGAAACCGTACATGGCGCCCTGCACCTCCGGCGGCGTCATCGGCATCCGCTGGTACCCAAACTGGAGTTTTGGATCGGGCAACGTTTGGACTTGGGGCACAACTGCCTTGGCCGCCTCCCACCGCTGTCGAGCGGCTTTGATCTCCGGATTCCGATCGGTCAGCTCATTAATGAGACTCTGCAACGACAGCCTTGGCTCGTCCGTCGCCTGAGTGGTCTGAATTTCTGGATTCCGCGCCAGAGATTTCTGAGTCAGCGCCGGCAACGCCAAGGTCTTGTCCGACGGCAGCTCTGCGCCGAGGGTGGAAGGCAGTGCAAGGAAGGAGATTGCCAGCCCTGCCAGCGCGATCGCCCTCAAGTAAAGAGGTCTCGCATGCCACATCATGTGAATGTCCTCCTCCATGTTGAAGACCAGTGGCCGAACCGATCACTCGGAGGTACTAGACTTCAGAAACTATGACAAAGGAACGATACGAGAATGGACGGAGGATCAGAGACGAAGCACGGATATTTTTGCGAGGAGGTTTTGCCTGGCGGCATCTACAGGATAATCAGACGCTTGGCTTGCACAGGCACTGAGGCTGAGGGGCGAAAAGAGCGAGGCGGTCTCGTCGTGGCACACCGATTGAGAGTCAATTGCAGGATTGACTTGGGTCGTAGCCTGCACACCAAGAGTGGTGAAACTATCGCAGATCTGACGTGCAGATGGCTCGTCAGTCGACGGGCAGCCCTTCTCCATCGCGCCGGCCGGTGCTCCGTTGAGCGGTAGCAGACAGGCATAGGCGTTAAAGCTCAGCCCAAGGAGGAGCAGGACGAGCGTGACAGCGAGTAGAGGACTAATTCGTTGCATTGGCCTCTCCGCTTCTGCCCTTCAGTCTAATCCGCCGGCTTGGCTCTGTCAATCGCGCTTCAGAGACCCTGCACTTACATCCTGAGTTATGATAGGGGAATGCGAATTGGGGCGCTTAAATAATGACTAAGTTCGCTCCCCCGCAGCCACATCTCAATAGACCGAACGGTGGATTTGAAGCCGCCGAGCGCCGCCCCTCGGAAGGAAAGGGTGCTTCCGAGCGACCGGCAGCAAGGCGGCCGGGTTGGAGGCGATATCCACCCCCCGCAACCACACTCCTTTCCTTTTTCCAAACCCCTTCTATGAGGAGTTGAACTTCCTCCTCTCTCCGGCCCTGTCCTTTGGCAAATGATTTTCAGTTCGGGGCGTGATCCTCGATGGACGCTTCGGGCTGGCCTTCGCTACTGTACCTGGCGTAAATGGCTACACGTGTCATGGGTCTATCCTTCTGTGGATCGCCCGACCTATTATGCCACCATGTTACTTTCCTCGAAGGTCAAGGAGGGTCGGAAGGCTGACGAGGCCAGCTTGCACTAGGGCACTAAGAGCGATGATGAACGTAAGAATGACAATCCAGAGTTGAAGACGGAAAGCCTCACGATGGCGACGGTCCTGTTCCTCGGCTTGCTCAAGGGTCGCAATGGACTTCGGTGTTGCTGTATAGGTTATGTTGCTTTTAACAACATCTCCCGAAGCGGCGAGTGCCTCCAACTGCAATCCAACCTCGGTCTGCCGAGTTTCGTGATCAGGATGGTTGACCCAACGGTTCGAGTAGAGTTCCGTCATGACGTCGAATGAGGTTAACCCCCTTGGCGAAAACATGTTCTCTATTAGGTCCCCTGTGAGACGGGCGGAAACTAAGATGCGAAGGATGCGAAGCCGTTGTTGCGAACGAAGGCTTCTTCTGTTGAACAGGAATTGGGCAGCACCTTCTTTAGCTCGTCGTATATTTATCCAGATGTAGATAAATCTCGAATATCGATGCCAGAGAAAATCCCAAGGTCCTGTGAAGTCAATTCTGGTCAACCCGTAGTAATGAACAACGTGGAGTTCCCCATCAACCAGGTTGCTCAAACGTTCTTGCATATCTATGGAATATGAGTTGCCATCCCATCGGCGACACTTGATAAGGTCACCGTCCAGGGAATCGAGTAAGAGATATGGCTTGCCGTTCTTCTCACTGCTTGCTTTGAAACAGTCAATAGCCTCGCCTTCACGTCCTGACCGTGGAACCGTTTGCAGGCATTGTTTTGCAAAGACTCGACGAAGGACGCTCAGAATCAGGCGCTGTCCAATAATAACTGTCATTGGACCAGGGTTCCCTTAAAGCTTTTCCACGTGCAGGCTAGGTATTGCTCCAGAGGTCTCACGATCTTCATAGCCGTCTCCTACTGATCTTCAGTCACTCCACCAGCTTCGCCACCGTCACCTTGAGCGCCTTCGCCAGCCGCTTAGGTTCCGGCTGCTCTGCAGTAGTGAACCAGGTCATCAAGCAGGTCAAGAAATCTGCTGCAGGCGCTGATAGCATCGGCACCGTCGAGTCGCAGTTTATTAATTGTCACGTATGTCTGCGCGGATCCTGGGTTGCCACCGGGGATGAGACGAGACTCCAACATGTCGCCCGGACCAGCGCGCTGAAGGTATGGAAGCAGGTGGGCAGAGATCGTAGACTGTACGGTTTCTGTCCCCACGATTGACACGTGTACCGCTAACCCTCGGTGGTGATGGGCCATCCGGAAGAAGAAATCGAAGTCCTCCTTTCGTTCCTTTTCCAAGCGTGCCTTCCAAGT
>Ga0187892_10008131_pt1 | contig 14523 bp, 10 predicted proteins | sample MA1701073metaG_FD_139345 | JGI IMG/M metagenome (GOLD analysis project Ga0187892, IMG submission 139345) | Bio-ooze microbial communities from a basaltic lava cave in the Kipuka Kanohina Cave System on the Island of Hawaii, USA - MA170107-3 metaG ... | reverse complement strand
GGCGTGCCGCTCCCCGGACCACGCGGAGACCCCCCAAGCCGATCCCGAGCGCCGCCGCACGCTTCGGTTGCCGCCACCGTCCGCTCCTGTTCCTATCCCGGGACGGTTGAAATTCCTATCCCGGATTAGCCCGCGCTACGAACCTCGTTGCCAGGAAGGCAACGCGGTTGGGATCAGTGTCTCTCTCCGAGGAGGTTGGCCATGCGTGCCATCCGCAAATTCTGCCAGATCGCCATCCCTGTGTTGACAGCGGGCTGCAGTGACGTCGACGGCCCCAGTGCCAATCCGGTCGCGCTAGTGAGTGCCTCCCACAACCCGGGCAAGGTCGTCGCCTGCGGTACGTCGATTGTGGCAGACCTCACGCTGGGAAACGATCTGAACTGCCCGGGTGATGCGCTGATCGTGAGCGCCGATGGCGTACGGCTCGACCTGAACGGGCACACGATCATGGGCTCCGGAGTGGGTGTGGGCATCACCGTTAGAATGCGGAGCGACGTCTCCATTTTTGGCGGGACCATCAGGAACTTCGTCACCGGCAGCTTCGTGTCGCAGTCGACCAACGTGCAACTAACCAAAAACTGGTTCACGCAGAACCGGGAAGCCGTCTTCTTCATTGGATCGAAGGCCGGCACCATCCAATGGAACGTGGCGTGGCAGAACACGGAGCGCGGCATCATGCTCCGGCCCACAGGAGGCGGGATCACCTCGACGCAGAACGTGGTAGTGCAGAACATTACTCGCCGAGAACCCGAGCGGCATCCTGGTCTTCGGGCAGCCTGACAATACCCTGGAAGGGAACATCATCTCGAAGAGCGCACTGGCCGGCATCAACCTGATCGGGCCGGGTGCCTCCGGGAACCTCCTGAAAGCGAACCTGCTCGTCTCGAACGCGGCGGGCATCCTGCTGAGCGCGGGCTGGACCGGAAACACGTTTGCCAGCAACCTGTTCTGGACCAACACGTGCGGCGTACAGGGTGACGCGTCCGGGAATACACTCACGCAAAACCGGTTCTTCCGGAACGGCACGAATTTCTGTTCGTGAATGACACGGTGCAGTCAGCGCCTTTGCACCCACGGATCAAGGGCCCGGTTTCAGTCGAGCAAAAAGCGCATCCCAGGGCTCCCGGTTCGCACCTTTGCCCCACACGACGTCGAGCGTTCTCCGCATCGTGTCCGGACGTTGCAACGCCTCGACGATCGTCTCGGCCGCGTCGGCGCGAGCGATCCGGTATTTCGGTTCGAGAGGGAGCGCTTGTCGGTGCAGTTCGATCGCTCGGCGTCCGCTTGGCGCGTCCAGCAGAATGCCGGCGCGAACAATCGTGTAGTTCACGCCGCTCCTCCGGATCGCGTCCTCTGCACGCGCGCGCCAGCGAAGGGTGTTTCCCTTGGTGAGGTTCAGGAGCACAGCCGTCAGCGAGCGCCTGGTGACACCGATGGATGTCATATAGATGAATCGCCCGTTGAATCCCGTGACCCGAACGGCGTCGAGCGTGTTCACGACTCCGCGGTACTCCGTCGCCAGAATCGTTTGCTCACGCCTCAAGCCTGTGCGGACGCCGGCGGTGAAGATTACGTGATCCGCGTCCTGGGTGGCCCGAGGCAGCGTTGCGAGCTTGGTAACGTCTCCTGCCACGACTTCGACATCGGACCCGAGGGCCGCAGCGCCTTTGACCGGATCACGGGCAACGGCGCGAACGCGGTAACCTCGCTGCAACAGGAGTCGCGCGATGAGGAGGCCGGTTCCTCGAGTACCTCCGATTAGCAGAATTCGCTGCGCGCGCTCGGACAACATCTCCATTCAATGAAGTGACGTGAAGGACAACAGCGTCAGCGCACCCATCACCGCCAGCACCACCACAAGCGATGCCGTGCTGCCGCCGCTGACTACACCCGATACCGCGGCGAAACAGGTCATCACGACGTTCACGCAGCGGCAGAACCAGCGCACCGACGCAACCTGACCTGCGCGGTATGCGACGAGGTTGAGGGCACCGGTGAAGACCAGCACGATACCGGCATTGAAAAACCAGAGTGCTGCCGGCGTCAGCTCCCGATAGAAGCGCCACGTGGCGGCCATGTGGAAGACGCCCAGCACGATCACCAACCAGGCCGGCATAGCCACAGCCCAGCGCGTCCAGCGTTTTGCGGTTTTTCCCATCCGGCGGGATGATTCCAGAGAGTGGTGCGACATCAACCCACCTTGAGACTGATCAGCGGATCCACCCGGGCCCCTTGCCATGCCGGCCCTGCGCTCGCCAGAAAGGCTACGGCGAGCAGCACTGACGGCACAGAGACGAACGTGGTCGGGTCGAACTGAGAGACGCCGAACAGGAGCGCCGCCAGGAAGCGCGTGAGCACGCCCGCAAGCGCCACGCCGACAACGAGGCCGCCCGCCACCACTGCCATCGACTCGGAAATCACCATCGTGACGATATGCCGCGGTGTGGCGCCAATCGCGAGGCGCACACCGATTTCGTGTCGGCGCTCCGCAACCATGCGGGACAATACTCCATAGAGACCTAGCGCAGCGAGCAGCGTTCCCACGAGTCCAAACGCTCCAACGAGCCAGGCCCCTACTCGCGATGGAAGGAGCGCTTGGCCCTGGTAGACATGTTTCGACATGGTCGTCGCATCGTATACCAGCAGCTGCGGATCTAGCGCGGCGATTTGACGCCGTATCGCCACGACCAGGCTGCCGGGATCGCGATCCGTGTACGCGTGAAGCGTGCGGGGCGAGAGATACCGTTGTGCAAAGGGCAGGATGAGCATCGGCCGCGGCGTTTCGTTGAGCAGTGACCATTTGAAATTGCTCACTACACCGATCACGGTTACCTCCTGACCCACTGCCGCGCCCATACGCAATCGCTTTCCGACGGCGTCCTCTCCGGGCCACCACCGCGCGGCGAAGGCCGCGTTCACTACGGCGACGCGTTGGGAAGCGCTGTCGTCCGACACTGCGAAGTCCCGGCCGGTGACAAATGGAATAGCCATCACTGCGAAGTAGCCTGGTGAGACCACGTTACTGAGCACGCTTGTGGTGCGCTGCCGATCAGCGGGCCCCGCTTGCGGCTCCGGCACATCGAGGAACGTACTCTCGAATCCAAACGGCAGGTACCGGCCCGCACTGACGCCTTGGACGCCGGGAAGCGTCGAGATGCGCGTGAGCAGATCGTGATAGAAACGCTCCGTGCGGCTGGGGTTGTAGCCTTGCAGCGCCGGATTGACCGCCATGAGGACCAGTCCCGACGGGCGGAAACCGAGATCGACCCGCCAACTGTTCTGAAGGCTTCGCGCAAACAAACCGGCACACACCAGGAGAACCGTAGAGACGGCGACCTGCGACAACACCAGGATGCGCCGCGTCTGCTGGTGCACAGACGGTACGCCACGAACCAACAGACCCACGCGCGTCGCCAGTGACAGCGTGCGCTTCGTTGCGACCAGGCCAGCACCGACGCCGGCGACGGCGGCCGCCCCGAACGCAACAAAAAAAACTCGCCAGTCAAGGCGGAGGTCGTAGTACATGGGCAGGTCGATCGGGAATCGCAGGGTCGCCAGCCGGACCGTGACAACATGCGCGATGAACAGGGCCACCAGGCCGCCGCAAAGCGCAATCATCGTAGCTTCGACCAGAAGCTGGCGCAGCAAACCAGCCGACGTGGCACCGAGCGCGAAGCGAATCGAGAGTTCGCGGCGCCTGCTTCCGATGTAGGCGATGAGCAGGTTGGCCACGTTGGCTCCGGCCACAACGAGGACGAGCGTGGCCAGTGCCACCATCGCCAGAGCCGCTCCGGGGACGAATTGTCCGACAGCCATGTCGGGCCTCGTGCGCGTCTCCGGGATGGCGACCGCCCGAACGTCGCGATTGGTTTCCGGGAACGCCTCACCCAGTCGCCGTGCTACACGGTCAAACGCCTCCGTCGCGCCTGCAATCGAAACACCACGTTGGAGGCGCACCATCACACGAAATGCGTGAACGTCACGCTGCTCCAGGTCGGCGCCTCGACCGGGCAAGATCACGCCCAGCATGGACATCGGCACGTAGAGATCCATGTCCAGAACCGACTCGGTTCCTCGAAAGGCCCGCGGCATGATGCCGACGATCGTGAAGGGATAGCCGTTGAGCTGGACTCGTCGGCCGACGACGGTTGGATCACCTCCGAAGCGGCGCTGCCAGAAGCCGAAACTCAACACGGCGACGGCTCCCGAGCCCACAGCGCGATCGTCTTCAACCGTTAGCACTCGTCCGACCAAGGCGCGCGCGCCAAGAAACGCGAAGTAGCCCCCGGTGACCTGCTGGGCCCAGACACGCTGCTGTGCGCCGTCCGCGCCGAGATTCACCGCAGCTGGCCGATACGCGATGGCGCCCTCAATGACCGGGCTCTGCGCATAGTCCTCGTAGTCCGGGAATGAGAGAGAATGCGGCAGTGTCGTGTGACGATCCTTCATGGCGATCATCACGAGCCGCTCTGCGTTCGGCGCCGCTAAAGGCCGAAGCAGGAGCGCGTTGACGAGGCTGAACGTGACCGTGACGACAGACAGACCAATCGCGAACGTCAGAACAGCGACGGCAGCTGCGCCACGGTTCCTCATGACCGCGCGCATCGCGAACCGGAAGTCGCGCCACAACACAGCCACCATTTGCGCGGACTCCTTTGCTTAACGGATCGGCAACCAGTAGTTGATCTTCAAGGCAAAGAAGTTGTTGCCGTCTGCACCAAGGCCCTCGAGCACATCACCTGGTGTGACGCGCCGGCCGAGATCTTCGCGCGCGCCGCGATTCTGCTGCCACAGGAGGAAGAGCGTGCTACCCGGACGCCATTCCCAGCGCATGACCAAGTTGCTGCGGAAGGAGCGCACATTGAAGTCGAGGTTGTTGATTGTGAAACTCGAACCGCTAGTCGTCACCGTACGCCGGCCCGCAGAGTCGGGCGGCGAGATGGTCGTGCCCTGCGTGCCGTAGTGAAGCAGACCCTGTTGGTCCGGTCTCTGTAATTCGCCGAAGTTGAAATAGCGGCCGCTGGAAGCGAAGGGCTCGGCATACGTTTCCAGCGTCAAGTCGGGCGTCACCGCGTAGTTGAGCCGCATGCGCGCAGCCACTTCGCTGCGCTCGACAAAGCTGAACAGGTAGCGCTGGCCGAAGGTTTCGGCCCGGCCGCCACTCTGTGTGCCGATGTGCTGGCGCGAGTTCACGCTGCGGCTGATACGCGGATCCAGGGAGACGTCCCAGCGGGTGCCGGGTCTCGTCGCGATGCTGTTGTTGCTAGCGATCAACCAGCCACCCTGCTCGTTTTTAATGCCCCCCAGGGCCAGCCTCAAGCGCGTACGAGAACCCGGCCGGTTGGAGAGTCCGGCGCCAAAGGAGATCACAGTAGGCGTCCCCATGCTCGGGCCGCCGCGCGTCAGATTGTCGCTCCTGGCCCGCAACTGATATTCGAGGGAGAAATTCGGAGTCCAGTAGTTGGCCAGCTGGGCCGCACTGAAGAACTGCAATAGCCGAAACTGTGGCTCACCCGCGAAGTTCCACTCGAAAACCTCGCCCACGGCAATTTCATACCTGCGCAACAGGCGCCCGGGCGAGTTCTCGCGATAGACCAAATTTGCGTAGACACCACGATCGTCGGTGCCCATAAGACGGCCGATATCGTTCGGTTCAAAGCCCGGTGCTTCCTGAACGTATTCAATATCCCAGAGCCAGTGTTTGCCACTCAATTTACTGTGACCGATGCCCACGATTGTACCGAATAATGATCGGGCCCGCGGGTTGACTTCCACATGGTGCGCGTCCGGCCGCTGATAATAGCGGCGCGCACTCGTTTGCTGGGCCAGCATTGCCACGGTATCACCCTGCAGGTAGCTCCACTGCAGGTAGGCATTCACGTCGTACTGGCCGCCCTTCCAGCGAATCCGGGAGTCGATCATTCCCGTGTGTGCCCGGCGCGCCAGCGCGTTCGCCAGAAAACTGCCTGGTTCCAGGTCGCGTTCCACGTACGTCAGCACGACATTTCCAACCCCGGAGGTCCGGGCCGGCTCGCCAAATTCTTTTTGCAGAGCGGCCACGCTGTAACTCGTGAGCGGGGCAACTTCGACACGGCCAAACGTGTCAGCCGAAAACGTCGCTGCTTCTTCGCGCGCCGTGACTGCCGTCAGGGCTGCCACGGTGTAACCGCCCGCAGTGCGCCCCGTGACCTTTGCCGCACCCAGGATGTTCGTGTGAGTAACAGGTTCGGAATACGTGGCGGTGGGTACGAGTGGTGGGGCGCCAATCCGGCGTGAGTAAAACAGGCCTCGAGTATTGAGCAGTTGTGTGCCCTCCAGGAAGAAAGGCCGCCGCTCCGTAAAAAAAGTCTCGAAGGCCGTGAGATTCACTTCTGCCGGATCGGCTTCCACCTGACCGAAGTCGGGGTTGAACGTCGCGTCGACCGTGAAATTCGGGCCGATGCCGAACTTCAGGTCACCGCCCGCGCGCCAGCTCGTCGTGCGCGCCTGGGCAAACGGATTCTCACGGTCGATGTTGGACTCGGAGCGCACGTCGCTCGCGATATAGGGCAGAGCCTCCACTCGCCTCGAGGGCTTGATACCGTTGATTCCTACCAGCTCACCCATCCGGGATGCCCAGCCCGTTTCGTTGCGACCGATCAGCCGCCAGTACACCATCTCATTTCGAGCCGGCGTGATGCGCACGACGTTCACGCCCCAGGTTTGCTCCGCTGCGGCAGTGAATCGAAGCTGCGTAAACGGAATCCGGAGCTCCGCCGTCCAGCCTGCGCTGTCCACGCGTGTTTCCGTTTCCCAAACCGGATCGTACCCGTAATCCCGGACGGTCTCGAAGTCGGATGCGTGGTAGTAGTCGATGCGCACCGCGGCCGCCGTTACGGCAAACGTGTACGCCGTGCGCCGATCCCGGTACGTATCCAGCGAAATCAGCAGCCGGTCCGAGGTCTCCTCCCGGTCACGCCGCGTCACCAGGGCACGAACTGCCCCCGGCGTTTCGAAGAGGCGCGCCCCCACATACAGAGCGTCGTCCGTGTATACGAATGCTACTTCCGTTGGCTGCGTGGCCGGCTCTCCCTCTCGAGGCTCCCGCTGGACAAAGTCGCGCACGAACTGTGCTCTCTGCCATACGGGCTCATCCAGGTGGCCGTCGACGCGGAGCACGCGTCCGCTCGTAAAGCAACGACGCGCGCGCTCCCAGCACGCGCCGTTCCGCCCGCCTGTGCGGCCACTCGAGCCGGGATCATCACCATCCCTGAAATGGTCAGACACGAAAGGAGCCGGTACAGCGCGCGCCCATCACGCCTCATGCGATCTTCTCGCCAACCGGAAATCGCGATGCAACAAGGCACCATTTGCGCGCACTCCTTACGCACCGCGTGGGCTCGGCATAGTCACCGTAATACTACGGGGAACATTCATAGGTGTCAAGCCTTTTTTCGTGTTCTACTTTGACCTTGCGCATGGCGCCCCATCGCGGTATGCTCCCCGTAATTTCCACAGGGGACAGACGACATTGACAAACCCGCTCATACGTGGCACGGTCGACCTCTTGATCCTCAAAGCGTTGAGCTGGGGACCCAGGCACGGCTTCGGCATCTCGGCCTGGCTGGAATCGCAGTCGGCCGGCTCGGTCGTCATGGACGACAGCGCGCTGTACCAGGCACTGCACAAGCTCGAGGCGCGTGAGCTCGTGGAGGCCAGGTGGAAGACCACGGACAACAATCGGCAGGCGCGGTGTTACCGTCTGACGAGCGCCGGGCGCGCGCACCTCCGGTCCGCGACGGAGGCGTGGTTGCGCTCGAGTCACGGGGTCACGCACATCCTCACGCCCACGCGGCCGGCGACAGACTGATGTTGCGCCGGTGTCTGGCGGCGACACTCCGGCGGCCTGGCGATGTGGAAGCCGAGATGCGCGAGGAGATCCGCGAGCACATCACGCTCAGTACCGAAGAGCTGGTGCGCCGTGGCGTCCCGGCGGAAGAAGCGGAACGGCACGCGCGCGCTAGGTTTGGCGATCTCGAAGCGGAGTTGCCGCGTCTCATCCAATCGGCTCGTTACCGATCGCGCGTGCAGCAGCGCCGCGAATGGCTGCGCTGCGCCTGGCGGGACGTAGTGTTCGCGGCACGCCAGTTCCGCCGATCACCGTTGTTCGTCGCCGGCGTGGTCCTTTCCCTGGGATTCGGCATCGGTGTCTCGTCCACCGTGTACTCGTGGACGCGAGGCATGCTTCTTCGTCCTCTGCCGGCGGTCCGTGATGTCGAACAGCTGGTCACGGTCCGGCCGGACGTGCAGAGTGGGTTCGGCATCTCGGTCGATGAGTACCGCGAATGGCGCGACCAGGCTCGCTCCCTGTCGAGTCTCGCGGCCCTATCGATGTCCCTCTTCGCGGTGGAGCCAACGCCGTCGCCGGCGCACAACAGCGTGCCACTGTACGGCATGTTTGTCTCCGGGAACTATTTCGACGTATTGGGCGTCGCGACTGCGCAGGGACGTGCTTTGCGGCCGGAGGACGACGTCGAGGAAATGCCGCTCGTCGCGGTCATCGGAGATTTCGCCTGGCGGAGGCACTTCGATTCGGCACCAGACGTGGTCGGTCGGATGATGCGCATCAACGGGCAACTCGTCCGCATCGTCGGGATCGCCCCTCCGGATTTTATCGGCAACTTTGCGATGGCACGCTTCGACCTGTGGGTGCCGCTCACCGCGAGGCCCTCCCTGATCCCCTTCGAGCGGGACACGTGGAAGCAGCGCGATTCGCGCTGGCTCGACGCGCTAGGCCGGCTCGCGCCAGGGGCGTCGCTCGCCCAGGCTGATCGCGAGGTTCGTGCGATAGCGACGCGGCAGGCCGAAATGTTCACCGAGAACCGTGGACGGGGTGCTCGCGCCATCCCACTCGACACAGGATCGGTCCGTTACGTTGCGCCGCTGCTGGCCGGCCTCATCTCCTTGACTCTGCTGCTCGTTCTGCTGGTTTGCTCGAACGTGTCCAACCTGTTCCTCACGCGCGGTGCCGCGCGCGCGCGCGAACTCGCGTTGCGCGTCTCGCTGGGTGCCGCCCGGCGCCGCATCGTCGGGCAGTTGCTGATCGAAAGCGGCGTCCTGGCGATCGTCGGTGCGGCGGTCGGGCTCGGGATCGCATCCTTCGGCCATCGCTTCCTCGACTCTCTGATGCCGACGACAGCGATTCCGCTCGTGGTCAGGTCCTCGCTCGACCTTCCATTCTTCACGTTCGTCGTGGGCGTCACCAGCGTCTGCCTCCTGGCTTCCGCTTTGGTGCCGGCGCTGGTCTCGTCTCGCGTCGCAGTCATGGACAGCCTGAGGAACGGTGGTGGCGGCACTTCGCGCGGTGGCCCGTTGCGTTCCGCGTTCGTAGTCGCTCAGTTCGCTTTCGCGGTCGCGATTCTGGCCTGCGCCGCGCTGTTCCTGCGCCGGAACCAGGACGTGCACGACCTGGATCTCGGCTATCGCAACGAGGACAACATTCTCCTGGTTCAAGCCGAGATGTCGCTCGCCGGATACGCCGATCGCGAGAGGTGGCGACGCACCATGGAGCTTGCGACCGAAGGCATCGGTGAACTTCCAGATGTTCAATCGGCGGCGCTCGGCAGCTTCGTTCCCCTGGGGATGATGGGTTATGTGCGCCTCGCGATCGGTATTCATGGCCGGCCTGAACCGAACGACACCGCGGAGCGCGTGCTCACCAACGGAGTGAGTCCAAACTATTTCGACTTGATGGCGATTCCCGTGGTGGCCGGGCGCGGTTTCACTGTGCACGACCGGCCCGGCCAGCCTGCCGTAGTGGTCGTCAACGAGGCATTCGCCGACCGCTTCTTCCACGACGTGGCGCCGTTGGGGCGGACGTTCACGCTTGGTGACCGTGCGGTCACGGTGGTCGGTGTCGTGCGCAACGGTCGGTACGACTATCGGGAGGTCGATAACGCGAAGTTGCCGCTCGTGTACTACGCCTGGTCGCAGATGCCGAGCCCGTTCGTGACGATCCATGTCCGCACGGCGGGGAATCCCCTGGCGCATCTCGCCGATGTGCGCGACGCGCTGCGCAGCGTGGATCCTGCGCTCCCGGTCCTGACACCCATGACGCTGCGCGAGTACACGAGGGTGGCATTCGCCGTGGCCAATTCGGGACTCCGGGTGCTCATCGTCCTCGGCCTGTCCGCGGTGCTGCTCGCGTCGCTCGGCCTCTTCTCGGTGGTGTCGTACGGAACCTCGCAGCGCACGCGAGAACTGGGCATTCGGATGGCGCTGGGAGCCACGCGATCGTCAATCGGCGCGCTGGTGCTGCGCGGCGCGTTCCAACCTGTGGCGATTGGTGCGGCCATCGGGTTGGTGGCGGCGCTGTTGCTGATCACTCTGATGCAGTCCCGCATCGATCAGTTGCCGGCGCCACGCCTCTTCGAACTCGCGGGCCCAACGTTCGTTCTCACGTTGAGCGCAATCGCTGCTGTCCTGATTCCGGCGCGCCGCGCGGCGTCACTGGATCCGGCGCGTATCTTGCGCGCGGACTGATATGTGCGGCCGGGCATTCGTGATTGTGGTCGTTGCGATCGCGCTGTCCGCAATGGACGCGGCCGCGTGGGCACAGGCTCCGCCGGCTGAACACGCCCTCTGCAGGCGGCTGTCCGACCGGGATCCTGTCGACGCCGCGCACAATGAGCCCTCGACGCTCCAGCGCGATTTCCGGGCCGGATGTGAGCTGCTGCGTGACCGGGAATGGGTGCGAGCTGTAACGGCGTTCGAGAGCGCCGTGCGTCGAGACTCCTCGAACGCCACGTACCGTCTGTGGCTCGGACGCGCCCGCGGTGAGGCCGTCCGGCGGTCGAATCCCCTCGCCGCGCTCACCAGCCTGCCTAGCATCCGCGCCGAAATCGAGCGGGCCGTCGCCCTCGACAGCACGTTCGTCGACGCGCGTATCTACCTGATTGAGCTGTTGCTCAGGGTGCCCATCATCTTGGGCGGGCGCAAGGACGAAGCCGAGCGACAGGCCAGCGTGTTGCAACGACAGAATCCGTTCTTCGGTGACGTTATGCTGGTCCGCGTAGCGCTGGCGACAAATGATCGATCCGGCGCCGAGCGCATACTCACCGCTCTCAGCCGCCTCCACCCGGACAGCGCCATTCCCTATGTGATGTTGATGGAGTTGTACGAGCCTGCGCAACGCGTGGACGCCATGCAGGAGCTAGCGCTCAGACTCTCGCGGTCGACAACGCTCACGGGACTCGCGGATCTGATCATGGGCCAAATTGCCGGGATCACCGGCGAGGACCTTGGCGCCGGCGAGCAGGCGCTTCGCCGTTACATCAGCGTGACGCGTCGCTCGGGCCACCCCTCACGAGCCGTGGCTCGCTCGTATTTGGCGCGCATCCTCGAGCGTCAGGGGCGCGTGAGCGAAGCGCGCGCAGAGCTGGAAGCGGCGTTGCGCCTGGATCCGGACATGCCGCAGGCGCGCAGCCATCTGGCGCGCCTCAACAAGCGTGGCGCATGATTCTCATGAGTAAGGCGCTGCTTGACAGGCCGCCGAGCAACTGCTTCGGACGGAGGCGGTCTCTTCACGAGATCCTCGCGTTCATCTCCGTATTGCTGCTGACGGGTCTCGGTTGGCCAGCCCAGGCACCGAGCGCGATTCGGAATTCTGCGGGTTTCCGGCTTCTGGTCGTGGAAGAGAACTCCGACCCAGCGCTTCGACTCGTGCTGCCGGGCCGAGCTGAATCGGATCGCTCCATAGAGGTTCTTTTTCCCGAACATATCACCGCCAGGCGGCGTGGTCGCGACAGCGTTGAGCAACTTTATCTCTTTCGACCTGGACCATCGGGCGAGAGACCAGCCTGGCGTCGCGTCGGCCAGTCGCTTGAGTACGAACGGGAACTCCCTGGCACCGTGCACTTCCGGGCGCGCGCTACGCTCGAAGCCGACGGCGTGCGCTTTCGCTACGAGTATCACAACCGGTCCCAGGTCACGTTCGACATGATCTACGCTGCGACAGATCCGCGCCTAACCGGGATATTCCACGACCAGCGCCTAGAGCGCACCTACGTCCACCATTCCTATGGCTTTGATCTACTCGCCTCCGAGACACCCAGCCGTCTTACCATGCCGCTCAACTCCTGGCTCCCGGCCCGGTACCTGGCTTCGTTCACGTGGCCTGTCCCCGCCGCTCGGAGCGAGCGCACGACCGACGGCATCGCCCACTATTACAAGTCTCGTGCGGTGGACCAACCTCTGATCGCCACTATCTCGACCGATGGATCGTGGATAGTTGCCAGCTTCACCCGCGAAACCGGCAACGTGTGGAGCAACCCTCAGCTGACATGTCAGCACGTCGATCCTCAGAGCTCGCTGGTACCGGGACAGCTTGCGGTATTGGAAGTCAAGATCCTCGTCGTTCAGGGTTCACTCCAGGACGTGCTCACGAGCGTCGTTCAGGAACGGCGCGCCTCGCGGTAGAAGACCGGCGCCACCGGTGCGCAGCGCTGCCTTGCGTTTCGTTGCAGCCGACGGGCGGGTCGGAGTATTCCGTTTGGGCCAGGTGAGCCTTGGTCCGCCCCCCGGCCACGGTTGGAAGCACCCTTTTCATTCCCGCGAGTTCTCTCGATTGACTTCGCGGCTGTCTAACGTGCGCTTGCTGCTGACGGCGCGCACCTTTGTAGCGGCTGGCTCGCTGCGCTCGCCTGCCGCAACGTTCTTGGGTAGCCAAACGTGGAGTTGCTTTGGATGGCTGCCGGCTCCCTCTAAGTGCTTCCGATGCATCATCTGATCGATAACGAACTCCAAGCAATCTGCCGGGCCCGGAGTTAGATCTGGAGCCAATAGGTCATTTTCAATGGGATAGAATTGGTCATGGCATGCGCCACACCCGGATCGCCAAATGACCGTGCGCCTATTCGGGGATCGGAACGGATCGAGCAGCCTAATGAATGGAGCTAATGTGCCGTCACCCGAAACCGCTGCGATCTTGTTGCCATACGAGGTACAGCGTCGATCCCGGTCGATACAACCTGGCGTATGCTCGCGCCGACACCAATCAGATTGGTCTGCGCAGCCTGTTCAAGATCGACGATATGTCACGGACGCCGGCGGAACGAGACGCGTTGCGGCAAGCGCTGGCCAGCTTCAGGCCGGCGTGGGACTATGCCAGCGCGGATACGTTCGGTACGGTCGCGCTCATTCCTGTTGCCGAATTCGAGCATCCGCATCGTGCTTTCGACCATGGCCTCTTTTCAACCCAACGGCCGAACGTACGATGGCGCAGGCATCGTTCCGGACGTGCTCGTGCCTCGGACGATCGCCAGCCTCGCGGCAGGCGTAGACACGCAGATGCTCGAAGCGTTGCGATATCTGCGGGCGCGTTTGGGCGCGCGGTAGCCCTGTTGTCGTGTCAAGTCTCGTGATCGTAAGAGCGTTGGCCACTGTGCATTGTGTCCGGTTAGACTGTAATCGGGTTGAGCCGTCGCGGCTGCTGTCCCGTGCGATGATGTCAAAGAGCCGCGCCGGCTCCAGCCGCGCGTTAGCCGGACGTGCAGTTATACTCACCCAGGTCGCATGACACGCATTGCTGAAGAATCAAAAGCCAGGGTGACGGCAGTCTACGATGCGGCGGCCGCGACGTATAACCGCGTCGGCCCGAGCTTCTTTCTGCACTTTGGTAAGTTGCTGGCAGCGGAGTCTGGAGTCCCGCGCGGCCTGAGGATACTGGACGTCGCCACAGGGACAGGTGCGGTGTTGATCCCGGTCGCCCAACTGGCCTCTGACGAAGGGCGTGCCATCGGTATCGACATCTCATCTGCAATGATCCGTCGCGCACGGGGCGAGATCGAGAACTCTGGTCTGAGCAACGCTGCCGTTTTGGTCGCGGACGCAGAGAGCCTTCCATTCCCGGAATCGTCCTTCGACCGCGTTCTATGTTCATTTGCCATATTTCTGTTTGCCAACTTGTCGGGCGTGCTATCGGAGTGTCACCGTGTCCTCAACTCCATCGGAAGCATTGCTCTCGTGTATGCCGCTGCAGAGGATCCCGATTGGAGCTGGTATGAGCAACTGAAAGCCAGGTACGCTCCCGCAGCTGACCTCGGGACGATGATATACAGTCCGCAGCATGTCGAATCGGCTTTGCAACAGCTCGGCTTTGCCAATGTGGAGACACGCCTGGAAACACACTCCGTCGTGTTCTCGGATGCGTTGGAATTCTGGGGGTGGTCGTGGTCACATGGTGATCGATGCGTGCTCCAGTCCTTGACCGGCAACCGTGACGCCTTCCAACGAGAGTTGTTCGAGGAAATCGCCAAGCGCGCGACGGCCAATGGGCTTGCCTACCGAGTGTGCGCCGCGATAACTGCGGGGACGAAACGAGGAGACGGCTAACAGAGTGCGCGCGGGCCGCCGCGAGCCTCACGTCGCACGCCCCCACGGCGGGCGCGCCAACCCGCCTAAGGGTCCTCGTCGGTTCACCGGTCCCCGCCGCCGGCGGGGACGATTGGGCTGCGCGGGCGTCTCGCGGACCGACTACGCCCACGT
>Ga0187892_10008130_pt1 | contig 14523 bp, 9 predicted proteins | sample MA1701073metaG_FD_139345 | JGI IMG/M metagenome (GOLD analysis project Ga0187892, IMG submission 139345) | Bio-ooze microbial communities from a basaltic lava cave in the Kipuka Kanohina Cave System on the Island of Hawaii, USA - MA170107-3 metaG ... | reverse complement strand
CACCTTCCGCTGGTTGTGCCTGTGCCGCTGCCTCTCGTTTGGCGGCTCTTCGTTTTCGCAGGTAGGCAAAAAGAATCACGAACGGCAGGGTGAACAACAGCAACGCAATAATTATGATCTGCGAGTAAACACCCAGTCCCACCGAGGGCCCAAGAAACCACACCGCCAGGGTTGAGATGCCATAAAAAGAGACCAGGCCCGTGATGCCCAGCATCATTTTTAATTGGTCCGTGTGATACGACATCCTTTTTTGGTTTACCGGAGTAGTTGTTCTTTGGCTGCGTTTAGATCACTTGAGAGCAGAAGACTAAGAATGATGAAAACAAAAAACACGAATACCACCAACAATCCTGCTCCAATCTTCAGCAGCAATGGAACTCCCCGCTGGGGTGGGGGAGGAAGACGGTCGGTGACTCGCCAGTGAGGTGAAAGGTCAGTTTCCGTCAGTCTGCCCACTCGCCGTAACTCGTTGGCGGTCGCTTCAGTCAGAGCCTTTAACTGATCTTCCATGTAGATCTTGTACTTTCCCTTGAACCCGAGCAGTATGCAGACGTAAAAAACCTCTATGACATCCGCTTCCTGTTCAGGATTCTTCAGCAGCTCGTCCAGCTTTTCGAAAAACTTTACACCGCCCAGGTGTTCACGAAAGTACTCGAGTTGCAATGGAAACTTTTCCCACTCCTCATGCAAGGGTAAAGCAGCACTGAGCATGATCTCGTCGGCGAAGGCTGTCAGCGCAAACTTGGCCGATTGGATCTGATTGGTACCATACCTTAAGGTAACGCCGCGTTGTTCAAAGTCATCCAGGAGTTGTTTAAGGGATGGTCGAAGCTCATTGGACGGCTCGATTAGGCCGGCCTGGAGTTTGAGTAGCAGCTCGAATACAGGTCCAGCCAGGCTGACAAGATCATTGCTCGACCGCGCGCGGCGGCGGCCTGCGACCGGTAGATTTTCAGCAGCAACACTCAACGTTTTGGAGTGCGGCGCCTTGTCGCCGCTTTTCTACGCCTACCAAGCCGCCAATTTACGGATACAGCGAGCCCTCTTGCCCGAAGTACCAAAGCGCTGACAAGGCAGCGCACTCCAAATTACGGCTTAACAGCATAAAGCTCTACAGTCTCGTCCTTTAGCTCGTCGGGAATGTAAACAGCGAGCGCCTTTGATCCGGCGATTCTTTCCCAGAACATCCCATTCGAATCAAGGGCAAAGTAGTGAAATTTCGGCCGCAGTGGAATCGGGGCCGGAGGCGGTGAAGCATGCGTCAATGTTACACCGGGCAAGGCTGACCCAATCACCACGTCGATTGTGTCTCGTGAGGCAACTTTGATGACTCGAGGCACGCGTTCGATCAACTGACCTTCAGGAATCTCTGCCCGGACACCTAAAAAGAAGGCGGCCCCCTTAAGCAGCCGATCGTCCACAACCCGGCCGGCGTAGAGTGATTCCCGCACTTTCTCAAGAGGAATGGGCACACACCTGGTGGGAATTACTGTCTCGAGCAGATCGCGAATTTCCAGAGACAGCTGGCTGAAGGTCAGATAAAGATTCTCGTGTTCATACCGCACAATGTCCTTGGGGTGACGATCGGGTGTAAAGGTCATTAACTTGCCAGCCAGTTCGGCCATCTCGAAATAAAGACGCTCGGGATGAACCAGCGGCGTCCGAAAGAGGTGCGACAAAGCCGGTATGGCCGAGTTGACAGTGTGCAACAACCAGAAAACTGCCACTTCTGAAGTAGTAAAGTCGGCGAGTGAAGTGGTGCGTTGTCGTCGCTGTTCACCCAAAGAGCTGCTCTTGGTGATAAGTATTTCCACCATTTGCCTTAGCATGTTCTCGAGCCAGGTCGAGGCGCGGAGGTTTAGTGCTGGAGGAATGTAGTTCTCCGAAACCTTGAACTGGCCAGTCGCAGTTCGTTCGAGTACAGCAACCTTGATTGAGCTGTAACCCTCCCGAATCTCATCAGCGAACAGGAGCCGCAGATTGCTCCGCGCGTAGGCAATCTGTTGTTCGTTATCTCCGGTGGTTTCATCTGTGACGGTACCAGCGACTTGCCCGTACCGAACCAATTGGTCAGCCGGAGCCCCGTTGCGTTGAAAGTTGGCGGCGCCGGCAAGTTTGGCGGGAACGGCCAGATAGACATCCAGGCGCTCGGCATCGGGGTCGAAGTGCGTTTGAATCGGCCGGGCCTCAGGCGCCGGGTCACTTTCTGGGATGTTAACGGGAAGTCCGTCGGGCATCACTGCACGGCAGCGAATCAGGTCAAAGTTTCCATTCGCTACAGCCTCGCTATTGGCTTGCAAGTCCAAAACGCCCCACTCATAGGACCTTAAGGAAGCCAGGCGCGACGAGAGCAACTCCTCGTAATAGTTGTCCCATTGTTGGAAGTGGTGGGGGGTCAAGAGCATCCCCTCGTTCCAGACAATCTTGCGATACCGGGTCATAAGTTATTCGCAGTGTGCGACCAGCAAATGGCCAGAAATGAACGGGTTGGCCGTCGGACGCTTCGGTTTTAGGCGGAAATTTGGTTCAGGAATTAGTCCCACGAGACAGGCAAAACTCAGCTAGAGTGCTTGGAACTCTTTAGTTTTCTAGCTTTTTGGCTAGCTTTTCTAGCTATTTGGCTAGGCAGATAAGTTAAAACTGCGAAACGTGGCAACCTGATTCTGGTCTTTGACGGGTCATTTGTCAACGGGTTCGATTCTGGAGACCGCGAGAACTGCCCAATTTGGGTTGCCAGGGGAACCGAAACGTCCCCTGTTCCAATCTCTAGCACCGTCCATCAAAGCGCCGCCTTCAACCGCGAAGCGATTGCAGCCTCCAGCCCAAAGGGGCCGGCTTCGTGGCTACGTTGAGTAAATCCACAGATTACACAGATTACGCAGATTAAAGAGAAAGAGGGAGCGATAAGAGAGCAATAAGCAATCAATAACTTTGCTTATTACCCACTTTTTTCTGATCTGCGTTTTCTGCGTTAATCCGCGGCTAAGTTTTCTGACCTTATCCGCTGCTGAGTAATCGACCACTCGTGGTCAATTTATCGTCAATCGCTTCGCGGTTGCATGCGCTATGGAGAGTTTGAACCTGGAAGCGCAACTCCTGAGCGGCGTTCGTCGACCATCCGCGTAACGTTGCGAACAATCTCGTTCACCGCTACCTCAGGGGGTTTGCCTCGAGGGTGGATGCCGCAGATAGCGGTCGTGCACGAGTGATCCAATCCCCGGCTCCACCGCAACCGCCCGGCTGCGTCGCGGCCGTAAGTAAGATAGGCCGAAATCGTGTTCAGGCCGGTGCCAGGCCGCTCGCCGATGAGGTGAATGAGTATGTCCAGGCCGAGCACCGCGCCGGCGTGGTAGCCCGCACGCACTCGACCGTTCTCAACAACGACGTCAATTTCGCCAACGTTATGGCCGCCCGTCACCAGGCCGTGCCTGAGTGGCGCAAGTATACGGTCTAGATTTTCGTTGACGGCTTCAGCATTTAAACCATCCGAGATAACAATCTGCACCTGAGGGCGTCGCACGGGATAGAGCGAAGCAAGGCGGGCTGTGTCCGCATCTGAGATCAGCTCGCCGGCAGCTGGATGCGAAAGATACTCATCACGGTCACGTGCGCGGGTCCGAACGCTGACGTGGCGCGGCGAGGAGCGGTTGACGACCAACTGGTCAATTGCTGCGTAGAGTGCACGCCGGGCGTGGCGGTAAATCGTTTCCACTCGCGCTTTAACTTCTGAGTCAGCGGTAGGTCCGTAGCCGAGATCATATCCGCGCTCGCGTAAGGTTTTGAGCGTCTTTATTCCCTCCTCACGCAAAACCTCAGCAGATCGCCTGTCGCCGCCGGCCCTCATGTAAACAGCGTAGAGCGCCTCCGCGCCTGGTGCGTTGTCAGACAAGCTTCCGCGCTCGGCCTTGATGCCTAATTCGGCAAGCCTCTGGTGCATCGGCGTGGAGCTTTGCCGGCCCGTCAAACTACGCAAGTGCGGATGTTCGCGAAAAGATGTCGTGAGGTATCCAAGCATCGGATCGGAGTTTCCTGCCACAGCCATCAGGTAGGCGGGTGCGGCGCGCTGGACGACTACCCTGGTCAGTTCTTCAAGCTCACCTGGTTCGATGCCCATGTGGAACGTCGCACAGACGTCAAGCCCCATGGTCAGGCCGTGCAGCTTGGCCATTACTGTGTCCTCGAGGCATGTCCGTGCCAGCTGACGGCCTGTGCGAAAGACTTCCGGCCCGATAAAGCCTGCTACATCGTTGACGATCATCCAAGCGCCGGTCTGACGCCGAATACCGCGGGCCATCCCGTAGGCACGCGCCTCAAGCGTCACCATATCCACGCCTTCAGCTGCACTGTTGGTAACGGCTGAGCCCTGCCCGGTCTCGAAATAGAGGCCGTTAAATCCGCGTGTTAGGTCGAGCAAGCCGTCTGCATCCAGCCCGATCATGCCGCTGAGCGCCTTTGAGGTCCCAGCCAGGCTTTGGAATCCGACGTCCACCGGAGCGTGTTGGCGAGCGCTTGTCTGCTTAATGATGTCAGACAAAACGGAGTAGCGCGTGGGTAACCCCAGGCGTTCAACCACCTGACTAAGCAGCTGTTCGAGCCGCACGATTGTTTCCAAGTCGTCGCTTGCGGGGTTGATGCCGAGGATCACATCGCCGCAGCCGTAACTTAGGCCTTCGAGGATCGAGAAGAGGATTTCCTCCTCGTCGTCGCCAGGGCTGTTTGGCTGAATGCGCGAACCGAAGTGTCGGGCCGAACCGATACAAACACCGGGGCCCGGGAGGGAGTTGAAGAGTGTGCGGGCCACGGTAGAGAGTTCACCGTCCGTCATTATCTTGACGACTGCGGCGACGGCTTCGCTGGTGAGCCCATCGCTGAAGCGACTGGCCCATTCCATCCCGCCGGGACCAAGCAGGAGGCGCCTCAGCTCAGCTACCGTCAACTCCGAAACTTCCGCCGCGGCTTTCTGGTCAAGCGTGCGAGCGAGGAAGTCGCTGACGCCGTCTTCGACGAAGACGGCCCTCTGGATCTCCCCGAGACGTAGCGAGCCGAGCACCCTGCGCGCTTCGCGGCGCACGTACTCGTCGCGCGTCCCGCCAAGGAGTAGGTCGCCCTCCTTGAACTCGTTGGCCGAGACGAAAACCTTTAGCAGCTCGTTCCGATTCAAGTTACTCCCAATGCAGCTTACCTGAGTCAACTGACTCAAGCCTAGTGTCACCATTCAAGTTGGAAAATTTGGGCAACAATACTTGACTCACCTGCTTTTGCTCCGGAGGAGCAGCATGTTTATAGCCTTGGGCAACCTAATCGAATGCGCTCCGGAGGAGCGCGATGTAATACACAATCCCACAGGTCGCTCCTAACGGAGCGAGGGCAAGAACTGGGTGGCCTTGGCTATAAACATGCTGCTCCTCCGGAGCAAGACAGGTGGGTCAAGTATGTTCAAGACAGCCGAGTCAAGTATGTTATTACCCGAACTCGTGGTCATTGAACTTTTAAATTGGCCAGCGCTGATGAAGAAATTCCAGACCAAGCCGGGGTATACCATCCGGAGCTACTCTGCGGGATCGCACGGCGGCGAAAAGCGACACTTTGTCATGCTGACTGGTGATGCGAAGAAAGCGGCCCACCTCAACGTCCATACCTGTTGGAATTGAGGCTCCGCGACTGCTGAGGTTTTCTGTGACGGTTTGCTCCTGCCTGGAGATTTTACCGGCCTCATCATAAGCCTCGACCATAACTTCAACTGGGACAATCAGTCGTGTTTCGGCTCGTGCCACATTTCGTTGGCCCCCGGCACCCACAGGATCGTTAACCTGCCAAAGCTCCGCTTTGGCGCCACAATGCTCCTGCGGCTCGTATCTGGTAGCCGGATCTGCTTCAAAACTCCTCGGTGGGCGTTTGCCCAGAAAAGCAACTCCGCCTCGAAAGATGGTTCCGCCCTCGTCCGTCGTCTCCCGAAATACTGAGAAATGACGCACCAGGGCCCAAACGGAATACTGCAAGTCAGCGTGATCAAAACAGCGGAGCTGGCGGGGCAGCGGCATTGTGAGGAGCAGCAATCGGCCCGGCTCAGTCAGGCGTTTGAGCGTAAAGCCTGCCCCAAACTGGGTCACGTCAAGCAGACGTGTGGACTCGACCCACTGGTAGCCGCGACTCTCCCTACAAGTGACTCGCATGGGAAGGGTCAGCTTGATACGGTCTCGAATCCTCTTGGGACGGTGTTTAGCTTCGATCGCTATTTCCCCCACTTAAAAAGTCAATGTTTGAACTCGCATAGTCGATTGTCAGAAAACCAGGGGGTCGGCAGTGACGCCAAATTGGTTGGGACTGTGTGCGATCACTGCCAGAGCCAAAAATCTTACGACAAAATCGTAAACCTGCGCCTCCAAACCGCCCTGCTCGTGCAAATACCAGACATTACGCTGGGTCAGCGGGTGCTTGACGAGACGCCGGATCGTAACCAGAAGTGGATGCGAACGATTTCCTCGCGCGCCCATCTTGTACGCTGCCAGGAGGATAAGACTACTATCCGCATCCGTAGTACCAAAGGTCGCGCGTACGGCCAATAAGTCGGAAATAATACTGCGCGCCACACTCAGGGGTTCGCCGCCTGTGCGGCCCCCGTCCGTTTGTGCCAGAACTGTGTAAATCAGTAGCCCTGGCTCAAGCCCTTCCTGACGCGCCAGCGCCCCCAGCGCGGCACTATTGCGCTGGAGTGATTCGAGATAAGTTGCCAGGCCCGTCAAACTCTGATAGCCGGAGACTTTGCGCCCAATATCCGCAAGAGCCTTGTCAGAAAAACTGTAGATCTTGTCGTCGCTACTGATGCGTTGCATCACCGTGGCCGCAGCTTTCTCCACCTGGTCAAGATTTAAGACAGCTTTATTGATTTCCGGATTACTTTCGGCCTTTTTTTCTTCACTTGACTGGTTCCTGAAACCCTCGTCCAGGTTCCGGACAGCCTCCGTACGCCGGCCAGAGGGCTGTGAGCCAGTCCTTAATATAAGGAGCAGCAGCACAACTCCTACCACCAGCACCAGACCCACAGCAGTGGCCGCAATTAACGGCACGAGCAGACTCTGAGACCAGAAAGCTGGTCTAATCTTGGTGATGGCCGCTTTCGTTGGTGCCTGTTGCCCACCAGCGTGCATGGCCGAATTTCCCGTAGGCAGGGAGTGTGACTTTTGCTGTGGTTGTTGAGATGGAACAATCGGAATTTGCCGAGACATAACGGCCCGGTGGTTTCCGGACGCTGTCGCTGCTGACCGGTTAGCGATACCTACGGACACGTCACAGACACCCGCCAGTGTAATGACGTCGCCGTCATGCAACACCACACCGCCGACTGCTGAGCTGCCGTTAACCTCAGTACCGTTCTGGGAACCACAATCCGTGATTTGTACCAAACCTTCGAAGGCTTCAATAACTGCGTGGCGTCGAGAGAGGTTGGCATTGGCGATTACCAGGTCGTTCTCGGGCGTGCGCCCAATGGTAAAGCGCTTTGACTGGACCAACACTTCCCGGGTGTTTCCAGACTCATCACTGAAGGTTAAGGTAACGACTGGATTCATTAAAATCAGATAGGTCCTATAAGTCCTATTAGTCCTATGCGAATAGGGCACATAGGACACAAAGGACAAATAGGACCTATTCTGCGTAGGTTGAGAGAGGCTGCATCTGAATCCCAAAGGCCCAGGGCGTCTCGCCTACAATCGCGGCTGCAAAGAACTTCGGCACATACTTGATGTTTTCGCCCTGGAAGTAATGGTCCAGCTTGTTCGAATTAGCTACCAGCGTCCAAAAGCTGCGCTCACGATTTTCACTGTTCAGCACATCCGCCAAATCTCTTCGTACTGAGTCGGGACTCCGATTGTAACCAGCAATCGCCAGGGCCACGCTCATCGAGTCGGGACCGAATTCGGCAATACGATCGGCCATATAAGCAGCCGCCGCCGGCGCCATTTTGGCCACATTCGTGCGTTCGGCAGGATCCACGCCGTATGCTCGGGCTGTTGGCCCGATAAACTGAAACAGCCCAGCGGCTCCGGCAAAGTTTTCACTCTGAATATTGTGGTACTCAGTTTCCACTACTACTAAGTAAAGACCCACTACCGGAGGCACCCCGCGGCCGTTGAAGGCTCGAATAATGTGCGGTGCGTACTGCTCACGAGCCCGAGCAAACATGAACCTTGGATCTTCAGCCCAGAGCCTGGTTGAGTTGTTGCCAACCCGCTTGGCGTAGCCATCAAGGTACTGTTTGATGTAACGCAGGACTTCGTCGTTAAAAGCATAAGGCCGATTGCCCATCATCAGCGAAATGTGCCGTGCCTGAGCCTCAATAAAGTCCAGCTGCGCCTGCGCGTCCATTTGCAAGTACGGCTTGTGCTTCATCCCCGACTCAGATCCGTTCAGAGTCTCGCCAGTACCCGGGTTCGAAGCCTCGATTGAGCCAGAGCCGTGCGGAGACACCTCAGGCAGGGGGGAGTTTCCGAGCTCTGATGATTGTGCCGGTTCCGAATTCACCGAGTTACTGCTCGCTTCAAGTCTTTCGCTGGCACGTCGGTTCAGTGCAAATGCCGCAAACACGACTATCGCAATCAGGACCAGCACTACTCCAATTAGACCCGCGATCAGAGACGTCGGGAAGGAAGTGTGCGGCGTCGACTCCGGCACTGCGCTGGGTTCGCTGAACTCGACAAGTTGTTCAAAAGGCGAAGCAGGAGAAGCTTCGACCATATCTTCTTTCAAGCTCACGACAATCGTGGTCTCGTTACCGAGACTAATTTCAAAGCCATCCTGAAGAGCAATGCCAACCGGAGGTACCAGTTGACCGTTTACGTAAGTTCCATTCGCCGATCCCTCGTCGAGAATCCAGATACGATTACCCTCACTATGAATGGTGGCGTGCAAAGACGAGACGCCTTCGTCGGCCAGCTCCAGATTCGCTGGAGCCCGGCGCCCAATCGTGAATCTGGGACCGTCGACGATGACTTGTCTGCTGTCTCGGGAACCGTAAACGTTGAGGACTACCGGCATCTTTAAAACATTGAGGAAAACGGTTCGTCACTTTGCAATCCAAAGGCCTGTGGGTTCTCAGTGACAACTCCTGCGGCAAAGAACCGAACCACCCGATCTACCTGATCGCCTTTAACAACGCCCAATTTTACCATCTTCATAAAGTCGCGACGAGCAAGTGAATCCGGAGCCATTGTGGCAAGCTGAGTTCGTACCTGCCCAGCTTGATTGAGAGGCAGGCCAAAGCAGGCCACTGCATACATGAAATCGTCTGTCGACTCGAAAGTTGAGACCAGCGCCTTCGTATAGATCGCGGCAATCTCAGCAGAACGTTTCGGGTCTTTGAGCGTCTCCGGCGATTCTCCGGCGGCCAGGTATCCCTGAGCCTGTACGACCGCGACTGGCAACTGCCAAAGGCCTACTCCATCCCCGGATGCATTCTCATTAAACCGACTTCGGCTCATGGCTAGCACATACCCAAGCAAGGGATCCAGGCCCTGGTCTCGAAAAGCCTTATTTATCTCTCGGCGGTAGCGGCGAGCACGATCAGTGTATCCCCTGACTTGATACTCAGTTGTACGGACTCGAATCAAATCTACGAAATCCCGATCGAAGGCATATCCACTCTTACGTGAGATCTGGCCGGCCAGCCGGTCTGCCAGGGAACGAACGTCCAGAGAAGCGTTGTATTGCACTGCTGTATCATCGCTGGGCGTTTCACTACCTGCGGCTGTGGATTCGGAAGGGTCTGAGGGTGCAGCGGAGTCAAACGCCAACAGGATGCTTTCCTGGACGCTAATGGCGCCGTCGGTGTCTTCGATCGAAACCGCGAGTGTGTGATTGCCGCCGCTGACTCTTAAACGCGACGGATCAAGGATGAGCTCGAACGGAGCAGTCTCGACTCGCGCTACTTCTGTTCCATCCAGTTGATAGATGACGCGCTCAATACACTTGCTCCCTTCGACTTCCAGGCGGATGGCAATGGGACCGCGCAAAGTCGCACCATTTTGGGGGCTAGCAATTCGCACGCTGGCGTTACAGCCGCGCGTAGCCAGGCCAATAATCAGAACCGCTACCAGGCCGGTGAAGAATAACCCTCCGGCTATGCCACCGACGATCAACAATACGGGGGGACCACTGGAGGCGGGGACCACTACGGGAGATTGCTGCACAATGGAGCTGGCATCGGACAAAACGGTGGGGGAAGCAGGTGGAGTCGCAGGGTCTACGACTTTGAACTCGACTGGAGGAGAGACAGGCTGGCTGGCAGCTGCTTCCTGGCTCCAGGGTGTTTCGCTTAAATGAATCTTGATAACAGTCGAGCCGCCAATAATGATCCTCGCGCCATCGTAAAGCTGACTTTCGAACTCAACGGGCCGGCCGTCGATAGCAGTGCCATTGCTACTACCTAGATCCAGAACAAAATACTGGTTGCCGCGCTTCTCGATTTCGGCGTGATAACGCGAGACGTTAGTATCGTCCTCCAGGCAAATGCTGTTGTCCAAAGCACGACCAATGGAAACTTCCTGGTCTCCGACCTCGAATTCTCGCTCAGCCTTACCCGGCTGAGTTATGACTAGTAGCGCAAAGGACATTTAAGGATTTTTGATTTTAGATTTTTGATTCTAGATTTGGCTTTCGAATTGCGGATAGGGTTCATCACCCTCCTTGCGTGTAGCTCATTTCGGGACCTTGAACCTTAGGAAAGAGATCCCATCACAACACCGATCTGGGCAGTTTGGGCGGCATCGCGAAATCCGCAACGATAAAGACGCTCAGAAGTAGATTATCGGCGGCAGTTAGCTATCCACAAAAAGACAAAGAAATACAACGCCGAGAATACGGACGGCTAGACAAACCCTCAATCGAAAATCCAAAATCAAAATTCGAAAATCTCTTACTGGCCTTTATTTAGAACCAGGGTTTCGAAGATGTCCTCGTTATCTTTAGTGTTCGTATTTACGACCAAAACTGATAGCGGCGTGCTGCCCTTGATGCGCCGCAATGTTTGTCCCGAGTCAGCTTTTAACTTTACGAGCGTTTCCACCGGAATTCCACCCACACTCTCGGCTGCTGTTTCCGGCAAATCTATAAGCGGATCCCGAGTGAACACCAGGGTAAAGACCTCCCTTCCAGCGGGCGGCACTACCGCCAAAGCGCACTCGCGGCGCGGAATGGCCACCGGACAGTTCGAAGGCAATACTATCTCCTGAGACTTACGCACATCATTTCTACCGTTGTTCAGCCGAGAGTCGGGAAAAATTATCCGCCCCGGCGCGGTAGGGGACGACTGGTGGATGATATAGAGGAACCCATCCTGATTGGTTTGAATGCCCAGTCGCAGGCGATCTCCCGGGTGAAACATTGCCAGCGGACTGGTTTCCTGATCCGAGCCATCGTCTGAAACCTTCAATACTCTCCACTGAAGCTTCAAGAGTGGCGCTTGCACAACGGCTACCCGCCGGCGCGTAGTGCGTCGAGGCTTCCGATTTGCCTTTTGTTTGCGTTCAATCTTAACAGGCCGATCGTCCACTAGCGGGTTCCCGCCCTGCGCGAACATGACCTCGCCGCCGGTTATCGCTGGGGCCGCTACTATTACTAATATCAGGGGAAGCAAACGTTGACTAACAGTTCTTACTTTCAAGGGAACCTCCTGTTCATAACGGCGCACCGGCTAACGCTGGCGCAGCCGTTCTTGCAGTCGTGCATCATCGGCCGCTACGGCACAGCGGAAACCGATGAGGAAGGCGCGGTTCTGTTTTTCCGATTCATTAAGTTGAGGAGAATGAAATAGTCTACTGGTGGTTCGGGCATAGCTGACGTCGCCGCGGTACGTCCCGCCACGCACGACATAATTTTGGTTACCAAAGTCGGGGTTGGACATCTGATTGCCAGGGTAAGGCTGGTAGTAACTGGCAACCCATTCGGCGACATTGCCGGCCATGTCCTGAACTCCGTAGGCGCTGAGGTCGCCGGCAAAGCGGCCCGCATCGGAAGTGCGGTTCGTCCCGCCGACATTGGCGCGATTTCGTTCGGCGGTGTCGCCCCAGGGAAACTGTCGTTTCTTCCTTTGCGACGGATCCCACGATGCAGCTTTTTCCCACTCCTGCTCTGTCGGTAGTCTCTTGCCGGCCCACTTGGCATATGCATCCGCCTCGTCCCAGCTGACTCCCAATACTGGTGAGCGGGGAAATTTTGTGAAGTACTCGTTGTCCCACCAGGGATTCGTCGGCTGTGGCCGGCCGGTCTCTTCACTGAATTTGCGATACTGTTCGTTTGTAACCTCAAACTTATCAATGTAGAAATCTGGTAGTGTGACTTTATGTGCAGGCTTCGCGTCAGGAGTGTGATTATCGTCTCCCATCACAAACTCGCCGCCCGGAATCAGAATCATTGGGCCATGGTAGTCAATGGTTGCCGGTAGAGTGGTTTTTGTTTCCAGCGGCACCAGCTGCGCCACAATCGAGACTTCTCGGTCTTTCCCGGTCACAGAGGTGTTGAAATCGGCAAAGCCTTCCCGGGAAACGCGGACTAGACGCTTTCCGGGCTTTAAACCCGGAACCCGGATTGAGCCATCGGCGGACGTCACACCCCGGCTAATGTTATCGACATAGACATCGCTGCCCGGTGGCGCGCCTCGTACAATCATTGTAAAGCCAGGTTCCCAGCTGAGATAGATGAAGACCCCGACGCCTACAGCTAACATGATAAGGAACAGGAAGCCACCAGCTACTAACCAAACCCAAATGGGAACGAGACGACCTTTTCGGGCAGGCTGCAGCGGGGTTTCCTTCGTGGGTGGTGACTGAGCCGGACGCAGGCGGGAAGTGTTGATGTCTGCGAGCCGAAGATTCGGCGTAGTCATGCCGAAATCATCAACCGGTTTCTCTCTGTTTCGATCATCCATCGGTGCTTGAGTTGCCAACCAGTATAACCAAGCCAAACTAATTCACGGTAGGATCATTGTCAATTCTGCGACTTCGGCTCAAAATCTTAACTTAAGGGTTACTGTGGGGGCGGCCCTTCCGTGGCCGCCCCTTCGGCTCAGCAAGCTCGATTTTCCGCTCAACTGAGCAAATTTGCAGGAAGGGTGGCTTGCCCCCGCTGTTTCGCCAGAGTTCACGTTCATTGGTTAAGACAGTTTTCCTCAAGATTGAGTCTTGCGGAACAGCGGGGGCAAGCCACCCTTCCCAACCTGCAAATTTGCTCAGTTTGAGTGATTTCTATGGAGACTCAATTTTTTCACAGCCAGTGCCGTGGGTGGGATTAGGCAGTTTTGAAGACAGCCTCATCCGTGGCCCGCGGGTTACGTGCTTGGGAAGTCTATCTCCTCGTTAATCTGCGGCAAGATCGCTCTGCAATGAAAAATGATAGATGACCAATGACCAATGATAAATAAACCCGAGGGCCACTCGATTTCTGGTGTATTGAATGTGATGTGACGAAGCGGCGGCCAGGGCGCCCCTATTAGTTTTCATCGACGACGACTTTTAATGTCACGCTGCGATTGCGGGCTCGTTGTTCATCGGACATCTCTCGCAATCCCTCTTTTGAGTCCAAGGTGATGTATGTGTATGAGGTGGCGGACAAATTGGTCGACAAGTTTGCCTTCAGCCAGTCAGCAACGGCTTCAGCCCGGCGCTGAGCGAGATTAATATTTCGCGTTTCGGCCCAACTACCATCGGTGCGTCCTGTGATTACCAAAGCCACTTTCCTTGGTCCTGCCAACTGTTGCAACTGCTTGAGGTCTCGGAGGAGCTGATCTAGCCGCTCCTCCTGATCGGATCTCATTATCGCTTCATTAGGCTCAAAGAGGACGATTGCGCTGTCAATTCGCTGGAGATCCAACAGTTTCTCCTCACTGAACTGGTTGATCCCGGGAAGCAGTCGCACCAGGCGTCGTGTTTCCTGGATCCACTCGTGCGAGGCAAATCCTTCGGCGTAAAGGACCCCGTCTTTGAACTGAAGTTTCAGGGTTTGGGGCGGAGCCAGGGACTTGCTTGCTCTGGCAAGCACAAAATCTGAAGTTAGAGCTTGAAAGGGCTGCCATTGATGAACTACTGAAGCTGGCTCGAGTTTGGTCTCCCGAATTAAGTTGTTCGGATCACGAGCAAGCGGGTCTCGCAGGCCGCTAACAAAGTATTTCCCACCTTCTTCGCGCACATCCGTAACTACAATTCCCGGTTCACTCTTAAGTCTTTCAAGGTAGGCGTTCCAGCGCTGACGCTCACGTAACCAGAAGAATCCCCAGATAAGTAAAGCCAAAATGGCAAAGATTGTTATTACCCGTAAGGGTGTTAGCCGGCTTTGCGACCAACCTGTCTCAGGTTGATAGGCAACTTGCAGGCACTCTGCCAGCCGCCCTTCAATCTCACCTAACTGCTCTCGATTATTTGCGGGTTGTTCCAGCGCTGGGGCGTACCTTAAGTGAATGCTGTTCAAAGTACGCCGGAAGAATTCCCTCAGCTCCGGCGGGGCACTACCACGAATCACCGCCGCTAGAATTGCTTT
>Ga0187892_10008129_pt1 | contig 14523 bp, 12 predicted proteins | sample MA1701073metaG_FD_139345 | JGI IMG/M metagenome (GOLD analysis project Ga0187892, IMG submission 139345) | Bio-ooze microbial communities from a basaltic lava cave in the Kipuka Kanohina Cave System on the Island of Hawaii, USA - MA170107-3 metaG ... | reverse complement strand
GTTACCTGTGGCCTGCGTGGAATGCTCTACGTTGAGTTGGCGGTACGCACGCTTGCTCGAGACATTCACTCTGAAATGGCTATGCTCCTGCCAAACGCAGCCGAGAGAATGATGAAAGCATTAGCGACCCTCAAAACTGCTGATGGTCGGGTGGCCATCAAGGGGTTTTACGATGAGGTCCGCGGGCCGAGTGCGGAGCAGTTGGCCCATCTAAGGACCGTTCCTTTCGAGGAGCAGGCGCTCAAGCGGCTTCACGGCGCAGCTGAGTTCGTGGGCGGCAGAACTGGTTATCAGGCGCAAGCTGCATCTATGTTCGAGCCCACGTGCAACGTCTCGGGTGTTTGGTCGGGCTGGAATGGTCCGGATATGAAGACGGTGATTCCAGCCGAGGCGCATGCCAAACTGGACCTTCGTTTGGTTCCAGACCAGGAACCCCATCGAATTGCCGAGTTGCTGCGCCAGCACCTTGATGCGCTTGGGTTCACCGATGTTGAGTTAACGACGACGCTTGCCTCCGAGTCGCCGTGGTGGACGCCTATATCCCACCCATTAGCCGAGATTGCAGCAAAGGCCTCCGAAGACATGTTTGGCGTTCCAGCTGCTCGTCTAATCTCATCGATGTCTACCGCACCCATGTATCAAATATGCGCGCCTTATCGTCTGCCAGCGGTGGGTTTCGGGTTGGCACATCCAGATAACCGAGCCCATGCGCCGGACGAAAACATTCGCTTGGATCTCATGGTTAAGGCAATCAAAGTGTTCGGCCGATTCCTGGAGCGCTTCGCGGACTTGCCGAGCTGGAATCACCGAAGATGACCAGGTAGGGAAGCCAGACGAAGCCGGCCACTGAGAAGTCGATCTGGCTTAGATGATTGATGAGAAAAAACATCAGTAATGACCAGAGAAGCCTTATGAGCTGCGCCTCGGGCGAGCCAGCTTTTCCGTCTCGTGTTCGCGGGCCGATCGCTCTTACCCATGTCGCCATCGCCACCATGGAGAGCCGCTCGATACTGCGTGACCAAACAGTGATCATAGAGAATGGAATAATTCGGGATCTTGGACCAAGTAAAGGATTCGATATCCGCAACACTCCAGTAATCGAGTGTTCCGACAAATACCTCATGCCCGGACTTGCCGACATGCATACGCACATAACCGATGGCAGCCAGTTCGGTATTTATCTGGCCAACGGGGTAACCCAGGTGCGCAACATGGAAGGCTTGCCGTTTCACCTGGCGCTGGCCCAGCTAGTTGAACGAGGCAAGTTGCCCGGCCCGCGAATCTTTACATCAAGTCCACTGATCGACGGACTCGGCGCCCAGGGATTGACGGCCCGGCCACGGTCGTTAGTACTTGAAGATCCAGCCCAGGCCGAGGCAATGGTCCGGCAGATTGTCAAACGCGGGTATCGGGAGATCAAGGCTTACCAATGGCTCAAACTTGAAGCGCTGAAAGCGCTCGGACGGGCTGCCGCTCGAGCCAAAATTCGTATGGCAGGCCATTGCCCGGAGGGAATTACCTTCGAGCAGGCGATCGCGGCGGGTATGGGTTGTTTCGAGCACCTGACTGGCATCGGCACTGGCCATCTGCGTGAGGGAAGAAATTTTCCATCCCTCCGCGATTATTTATCGCGGCACGGTAGCTATGAATCGCTTGAATTGCTTGCTAACCACCTCGATTTTGACGCTATTCGCAGGTTGGCTCAAACCATGGCCAGCAAGCAGATTTGGAATTGTCCGACGTTGGTCGTTTGGCAGAAGCAAAACCAGAATCCAGATGAAGCGCTGGCTGATCCAAACCTAAACTACGAACACCGCGCCGTTGTGCGCTCTTGGGCGGCAAATCTGAAAAACCGGTTGACGGCTTTGCCATGCTGCGAGCGCGATTGGCTAGCCCTCGCGCGACGACGGGATCAAGTCCTTGCCAAAGTTGTTAAGATCCTGCATCAAGAAGGTGCGCCGCTTCTGGTAGGTACCGACGCTCCCAACCCATTCGTGGTTCCCGGCCCATCGATTCATCAGGAACTTGCCAACCTGGTGGAAGCGGGATTAAGTGCTTATGAGGCGTTGCGCTGCGCCACAATCGAGGCAGCGCGCTTCCTGGGGGAGTCCGCATTTAGCGGCTCAGTCGCAATCGGAAAGCGCGCGGATCTAGTGTTGCTGGGAGAAAACCCTCTCGAAGATGTTAGAGCCGTACGGAATTTGGAGGCCGTCTTCGTCAATGGGTACTACCTTACGAGAGCCCACCTGGATAGCCTGGTCGAGCAGCACCTCAAGTGGCTGGCTGAGCCGGTCTCGATCCAATTGCCAGAGTTCGAGACCGCGGAGAAGGGCGAGCGTGTCAAGCTGGGACGGCTGATCGAATCCTTTAGTGACTCTCGAACTGGCTTGGCTGGTTACCAACACAGCCGCTTACCAGATGGCAGCTGGAACGTCGAAGAAGTTTTAAGGCGGTGCGGACCTCGCGGACCGTTGCGGCGCTGCGCAAAACTTCACCTAAACGCTGATTTGACCTTGCATAGTGCGGATATTGAGGTTGAGACATTCGTCGGGCAAGAGAAGAGCGAGATTGTGCGCACTGGCGAGGGCTCATATTCCGTCTGTATCAAGGCCGCTGATGGACAAGTTTCCAATTTAACCGTTAGGAGCCCCACTTTGCTGCCCAGTGAACGAGTCGCATTTAGCGTGCTACCGCTCTGGTTGTCGTTACAGTCCTCGCGGGTAGCAATGTCTTTGCTTGATTTGGAGTACGAGGTAGCACAGATAGCGGCGGTCGAGGCTGAGCCTCTGCCATCCGTTGCAGACGAACCGAAGCTAGAGATCGACTGGATGCTCAAAGTGAAGCGTCCTGGCGAGCTCTCCAGCCAAAAATATCGGATTTCAGATGATGGCGGGCTACTTGGCCTAGCCGACACCCTCTTTGGCGGAGAGCGGTCGCTCGTTTCTAAGGTATTGCCAGCGGTCGTGAGGAGCTAGGGAAGATTCAGTATTTCGATTTTATTCAACAGTCAAACTCAATTCTGAGCAGGAGAACAGTAATGGTTTACAAGTACAACTCGGCAGACAATCATCTCGATCCGAACTGGCTGCCGAAAGATCTGTGGCAGTCGCGAGTGGGATCGCGTTTCCGAGAACACGCGCCCAGGGTGGTTGAAACAGACGAAGGCACCTTTTGGGAGTGGGAGGGCAAGCGACAACTAGAGTCTGCGGACGGTAAATCGAACTATGCGCACCATGAGCGCTTCCGTGGCATGGGTGTCGATACTCCTGTGGGCTCGCTTCCACCATCCGATCCAAAACTTCTCCTGGAGCACATGGATCGGGCAGGAATTTATGGAGCGGTGCTCTTTGGTCCAACACGCAAATGGAAAATTGAAGATCCGACGCTACTCCAAGAGTGTTATCGGGCCTACAACGACTTCGTACTTGAGCTCGACAGTGGAGACCCGAATCGGATCCTGGCATTACCGATATTGCCTACTGCACTGCCAGATTTCTGCTGCTCAGAATTGGAGCGGCTGGCAAAGCAGGGAATCAAGGCCGTTGAGTTTCCGGTTTGGGATGTAGCGATGCCAGTACAGGATGAAGGGTGGGATCCACTGTGGGAATTGGCGGCTGGGGCTGGAATTCCCATCTGCAGCCATATTGGAGACGCGGCCGGCGTTCCATATCCGCCGCAGGTGCGAGGACTCGCGAAGGCACACTTCAGTACAGCACCTACCAATATTATGCGACCAATGGCGCAGATGGTCTTTAGCGGAGCGTTCGAGCGGAATCCCACGCTGCGCTACGTGTACTCTGAGTGCAATATTGGATGGATACCTTACTTCATTGAGTGGATGGATCGCCAGGAACGCGTGCGCGGTCCGCTGCGGGAACACGATGATGCTGCCTCTAAGCTCAGCATGCTCCCAAGCGATTATTTCAAACGCCAAATAAGGGTCACCTTTGAGGATGACCCGATCGGGGGCCGAATGATTCGAGAGGGATGGGACAACATAACTGAAATTGCTATGTGGGGAGCAGATTATCCACATAATTACCTGACGTGGCCCAATCCGGACCCGATAATCGATGAGCTTTTCGACAGCACTGATCCTGCCCTGCGTCGAGCCATAACTTTCGATCGCATGGCGGAATTTTTCAATCTTGAAGTTCCTGTGTCCGCAAGTGTGTGATCGGATCAGGCAAATGGGCCAACGCATTCCCGGAAAAATGATCAAAGGGTTCGACCATGCAATGATTGCGGTGCGCGATCTTGATAAGGCAAGCCGGAAATATCGCAGACTTGGTTTCGAGGTAGTCGCCGGCGGTCGCCATCCTGGACGTGGCACTCACAACACGCTAATGCGTTTTGGGTGGGGGTTCATAGAACTCATCGCGATTCACGACCCCGGAGAAAGAGCACGTCTAGGGAGAGAGGGCGAGGGCCTCACCAATTTCCTCAAAGCAGGTGAGGGTTTTGTCGACGTCATTCTCGAGACTGAGGAGATGGATGAATTAGCTAACCGACTTTCGAACGCTGGGCTCAAAGTAGGAAAGCCATTCCCCCTGGGACGTGTGCGTCCTGACGGGTTCGTTACAAAGAATCGGATTCTCCCAACCGGACCGATTTCGACCAGACATTTCTTTCCAGGAATTATTGAGTGGGAAAAGCCCGATCCTGAGCGGTTGACTCCAGCTGCGCAGACTCCGCACAACAATGGCGCCAGCCAAGTCGTTGGCGTAGCAATCATCGTCAGCGAGCTGGCCGCGGCGCGAAAAGCCTACGTCGAGGTTTTGGGACTGCCTGCAAGAGCCGAGGAGTTCGTCGCGGAACTGAATGCGCGGCGCGTACACTGCCTGGCGGGCTCCCTAGGTATCGACTTGCTAGGAGGTGCGGGCCCCGGCGTGGTGCAGTCGGCTCTAGAGTCAATCGGGGAAGGGCTATTTGAGGTTCACATTCGTGTCAAGGACATTGAACAGTCGCGTGCTCGCCTTGAGCAGACGGGGATCGAGTTGAAGCCGGCGCCCGGTGTAAGGAAGGGTTTGTTGCTGCCTGAAAATAGCACTGCCGGGGCCCGGTTTGTTCTAATCAATTAGTGACGTTTTGATTCGACAGCCTTCTTTTGAACCTGATGTGGAGGGGGTGAAGTGCCTATTTCAAAAGCTGCGAGTTACAAGAAGGAAATTTTGCTCGATGACGAGCGGGCGCGCGGTTTCGCAGCCGTGGTCCGCGCCGGTCCCTATCTTTTCCTCTCCTGTTCAGACGGCCATCGGTCGCCGTCGACAGAAATGATCGATGCAAACCTCACGTGGCAGCCAGAGGCACAGACACGCAACTCATACGATCGCATTGTTCGACGCCTTGAGCGTTGTGGCTATAGCGCGGACTGCATTGTCTGGCTTGAGCACTTTGTCAGTTCGCAGGAGTGGATGCAACTCCGCCTGGCGCTATGGCGCGATTATTTCGGAATGGAAGGAACAGCAGGTGGCGGGACCCAAGCCCTGATGTCTGGCATAAACATGGTCACGACGGCAGCCCTCGGCACGACTCCCGACACGAAACATATCATTGTAGATGGTCCCCCGACGACGCCATTCCCTGGTCCATGGACCGAGCGGGCCCGTTGGGTCGAGCGTGCTTATGAACCAGATTTCAACCTTGAGGGTGTACGGTGCTCGCGCGCAGTGCAGGTTGCCGACTTCATCTTCACGGTTGGTGTTCGCGGTCATGTCAACCCATTCACTGGAGAGGTAGCCCCAGTTGAGATTCCAGAAGGTTTCCCCACCCAGATTCGAAACTGCTACGACGAATATCGTTCGTTTCTGAAGAAAGCCGGGTTGGGATTGCCGAGTCTGATCAGAGTAGATTCCCACATGCGCAACGTCAACCGTGCAAACGAGTATTGGAATGTGTGCAAGGAGTTGCTAGGTGGCTCAATTCCTTTCGCGACCGCCCCAGTTGGCATGCCCGTTGGCGGCACGAGCGAAATGGACATGTGCGCCATAGCTACCGGTTCGGGCGTTACCAGGGAAGTTGCTTGGCGTCGGGATCGACCGGATGTGGCCCAAGCCGTGCGCGCTGGTGGCCTTGTCTTCGCGAGTGGTTGCTCAGGGCTCCATGACATTGATTCGGGTGCGCGGCTGCCCGATCTTGAAGCCGACGCGATAGCGCAGACTCACCAGGCCTTTAGAAGTCTTGAAGCGGCTCTTAGCCGCTTCAACGTTGGTCTTGATCGCGTCGCGCGCCTGGACGTGGTGCTGCGCGATATTTACTTCGAGGATCACTTTCTACGTATTCTCCGGGATGTATGCGGCCACGATTGGTCGGCTGTGACAATTGCCGGGGGCGATCCTGCAGGCCGGGCCGAAGTGGGGCTTTCGGCGATCGCCGTGGCCTAGAAGTCCACACAGCCGGCGAAGGGTGCAAACAATCATGACTATCAAAGACACGGCAGCCAAGCCTAAGCTGAACGTTGACGAATCGATCTATCAACGCTCACGTCCGATCGGCGCAAATGTGTTGTTCAACGCGATTCGCTCAGCGAGTATCACTCACGTAATCACCGTGCCGGATACACATCAACGGACACTGCTTGAGCTGCTGGCGAATTCGCCGGAACCTAAACTGATTACGGTCTGCACCGAGGATGAGGCAATTGGAATCAACGCCGGACTTTACGCTGGTGGTGCGCGGCCAATTTTACTGATTCAAAACAATGGCTTCTATGCTTGCCTGAACACTCTCAAGGCGATCCCTCTGGATGCGCAGGTACCCACCTTGATGTTGATTGGCGAGCATGGCCGCGATCTCGCCCGACCTTCGCGCAATAACGCTGACCTCTCGGTGCGCATGCTCGAACCGACCCTGGAAGTGTGGGGTATACCATATTATCGGCTGGAGGGCCCGGAGGACATGGTCAACTTTGAGAGTGCGTTTCGCCAGTGGGCTGAACAAGGCGGACCAGTAGCAGTGCTCGTTGGCGCGCCTACAAGTTTGGAACAGCCGAATTCCATTTCGCGGTCACCTTCGCCAGTGATGCTCTCTGAAACCCCTTCAGTCGATGACATCAAATCAGTCGGCGGACATAAGGAGAAATCATGATGCGTCGACAAGAAGCGATCTCGGTGCTGGCGGCTAGCCGCGAGGACGCGATCAGCGTGGCCGCCATGCAGGCAATAATGGCCTGGCATGCTACAGGGCAAGCAGAGATCGATCACCTTGACGCGCTCGGATGTATGGGCAGCGCCTCGTCACTGGGCCTGGGCATCGCGCTCGCTCGCCCTGACCGAAGAGTGATAGTGCTTGACGGCGATGGATGTGTGCTGATGCAGCTGGGCTCGTTGGTGACTATCGCTGCACAGGCGCCGAAGAATTTCTACCACTTCATTTTTGAGAATGGCCGGTATGAGACTTCAGGTAATCAGATATTGCCTGGCTTCGGTAAATTCGACTTTTGCCAGCTTGCCTTGGCTGCAGGTTACCGGCAGGCGCTGAGTTTTGCTGACGCGGGGGAACTGCGTCAGGCGTTGTCAGTCATCTACGCTGAACCAGGTCCTGTCCTTATACGGTTGGAGATTGCGCCCGATGCGCCCGTAACGCCATGGCCAGATGTGACTATGCACACTCAAATAACTGCCCTTAGGGCGAGGTTGGGAGTTGTCGCCTCATGACTGACGATGGGTTCAGGGAGAGAAGATGATATCAGACACAGTTGAACGCAAAGCGAAAAGCTCGACCTTCGCAGTTATCAACCCTGCTACGCTGGAAGAAGTTGGACAAGTACCAGATGACGGGATGAAAGGCGCCAAACAGGCCATCGAAGTCGCTCATAAAGAGTTTCCGTCCTGGGCGGGCGCACCCGCGGAACAACGAGCGGATGTGCTTCAGAAGGCGGCGTACCTCGTGCGCGAGCGTATCGACGACCTGGCGCGAACGATGACCCTCGAGAGCGGCAAGCCGCTAGCGGAGAGCCGAGGTGAACTTCTCGGAAGTGCGTCCTTCCTTCAGTGGAGCGGAGAGGAAGCGAAACGAGTCTATGGCCGCACGGTGCCACCATCAATCCCTGACCGCCGGTATCTCGTCACAAAGCAACCAGTAGGAGTGGTGGCGGCGATCACGCCGTGGAACTTTCCCTCTGCGATGGTGGCACGTAAGGCGGGGCCAGCGCTCGCAGCCGGTTGCACAGTGGTTCTGCGTCCAGCGAGCTCGACCCCGCTCAGCGCACTCGCCTTAGCGGAAGTCCTGCGAGACGCAGGCCTTCCTGAAGGAACTTTGAATATTGTTACGACCAAAGACTCAGCGCCGATCGGAGATCTCTTTGCTACTCATCCGTTAGTTCGAAAGCTAACGTTTACCGGCAGCACGGAGGTGGGTAAGCATCTGATGCAACTTGCGGCAGGGACCGTTAAGCGGGTGAGCATGGAACTGGGAGGTCATGCACCCATCCTGGTCTTTGCCGATGTGGATCTGGACAAAGTCGCTGACGGGGTGATCATGGCAAAATTTCGCAACGCGGGCCAGACCTGTGCCTGCGCGAATCGGCTCTATGTTGAAAGATCTGTCGCGGACGAGTTGGGCCGGAAGGTAGCCGAACGGGCTGCTGCGCTTCCAGTTGGTGATGGCCTGCGGGAGGGAACTCGCATCGGTCCATTAATCGACGAGCGTGCCCTTGCCAGAGTTTCCGATCAGGTCAACGATGCCGTTCATCGAGGCGCACAGGTCTTAACAGGTGGCCGTCAGGCCCATCCCGCAAGTTTACGCGGCGCCTTCTTTGAGCCGACGATCCTGGCAGATGTGCCCGGAGATGCAAAAGTCCTTCATGAAGAAACCTTTGGACCACTACTGCCCATAGTCCCTTTTGAGACGGAAACCGAAGCACTCACCTTCGCCAACAGCACACCGTATGGATTAGCTTCTTATGTCTTTACTCGAGACGTCGGTCGCGTCTTCCGAATTGCAGATGGACTGGAGTACGGCATCATTGGCGTCAACGATCCAGTGCCACTTGCGGCGCAGCTGCCGTTCGGCGGCATGAAGGAATCAGGAATCGGGCGCGAAAATGCAATTGAAGGCATTGATGCCTTTCTCGAAACCAAGGCGATTTCCATCGGAATTGCGGTCTAACAAAACATTAATGAGCATCAAGATTAAGGCTGCTGGATTCTTGATACTCCTGGTGTTCACAGCCGGAGCGCCGACAAGTTCCAAGCAGAGTCCCCAATATCCATCGATCGTGTTCACCCGCGTCACCGTAATCGATGCCACTGGTGCCGCAGCCAAGCCGAGCATGACAGTGGTCATCATCGGCGACCGCATCAGCGAGATAGGTAAGTCTGAGAAAGTGCACGTCCCTGTCAATGCGAAAGTTATCGATGCTAGTGGAAAATTCTTGATCCCAGGTTTATGGGATATGCATGTCCACTGGAATCACAAAGAATACCTTCCGCTTTTTACTGCAAATGGGGTGACCGGCGTGCGCATTATGATTGGCTTACCCATACATCAGGTCTGGCGGAAGGAAATTGAGGGCGGCACCTTGCTCGGTCCCCGGATGGTCATTGCCAGCCCTAGCGTTGACGGGCCAAACCCCGTTTCTCGCTACTCGGTAAGGGTGAGCAACGAGAAGGAAGCGAGACAGGCGGTCAGCAAACTCAGGGAGGATGGCGCCGACTTCATAAAGGTTTACAGCCTGATTCCCAGAGACGCCTATTTCGCCCTCGCTGACGCAGCCATTAAACAAAAGATTCCGTTTGCTGGACACGTGCCACGGTCTGTAACAGTAGCCGAAGTGTCGGATTCCGGGCAAAGGAGCATTGAGCATCTTAGTGGGTTCGCCTTCGCGGCGTCAGCGAGGGAAATTGAAGTGGAGGCCGAGTTGGTGGAGTTACGGAAAGCTCTCGCCGCAGGCGGAAACTATTTAATGTTGTTACGGCGGCTGGAAGCCAAACACTTAGATTTCTACGACGGAAGAAAAGCTGCAGCGCTGTTCAAGCGGCTGCACAAGAACGGCACCTGGCAATGCCCGACGCTTGTAACGATGCGCGGTAGTGCCTTTTTGGATGACCCAACCTTCACCAATGATTTACGGCTGAAGTATCTACCGGCAACGCTCAGAACAAATTGGAAGCCGCAAAATCACAACGTTTACCGGAACGCCAGAGCAGCGGATTATGCGGCTATGAAGAAAATCTTAAATAAACAGCTGGAGATAGTGCGCGCGGCGCGAAGCGCAGGGGTTCAATTTTTGGCCGGTACAGACGTCACAAACCCGTACTGCTTCCCCGGTTTCAGCCTGCACGATGAACTCGAACTGCTCGTCCGGGCGGGTCTCACACCGCTTGAAGCTCTGCAAACAGCAACCCTCAACCCTGCAAAGTATCTCGGGTTGCTCAACACGCTCGGCACAGTCGAGAAGGGAAAGATTGCGGATCTGGTGTTGCTGGATAAGAATCCGCTCACCGATATTGCCAACACGAAACGGATCAATGCCGTCATGATGGCCGGTAAGTTGATTCTCAAATCCGATCTGGAGGCGATGCTGGCGAAGGTTGAAGCTACGGCCACTCGAAGTGAACATGGTAACTAAGCCAAAAGCGGACTCAGCGCCAGTTGTTACTGTAGTGGAAGAGCCGTATCCGCCGGTCGGGTATGCCTGGTACGTCGTGGGGGTGTTGACCGTTGCATACATCTTCTCGTTCATGGATCGGTATATTCTGGCTCTATTAGTCCAGCCAATCCGGCAAGACTTAGGAATAAGCGACACAGGGATGAGCTTATTGATGGGTTTCAGCTTTGCAGTTTTCTACAGCGTTTTTGGAATTCCATTGGGCCGGCTAGCAGACTCGCGTAATCGCCGGAACCTCATTGCCGCCGGCTGTGCCTTATGGAGTTTGATGACTGCCGCATGCGGGCTGGCCCGTAGCTATTCGCAGTTGCTGTTACTCCGCATCGGGGTAGGCGTCGGTGAAGCCACTCTATCGCCATCCGCATATTCGCTCATAACTGACTACTTCCCGAAGGAACGCCTGGCTACAGCCATGAGCCTTTACTCCACGGCAATCCACATCGGCACAGGGCTCTCATATATCGCCGGAGGTGCAGTAGTCGCTTTTGCTTCAAGCCAAGGCGAGGTGCTTCTGCCCTTAGTTGGTGCGGTTCGACCCTGGCAGACAGTATTTTTTATCGTTGGTTTGCCTGGACTGCTTGTGGCCCTGCTGATGTTTACGGTGAAGGAGCCGAAGCGGCGGGGCGTGCGATACGTGAAAGATGAGAGTCGTACAGCCAAAGTGGAGCAGGCGCCACTCAGCGAGGTATTTCGTTATTTCGCTCAGAATAAAGGAACCATTATTTGCCACAATCTTGGATTTACCCTGAGCACTCTGACGTCGTATACAACCTGGGGTCCGACGCTCTTCATCCGCAACTATGGATGGACGGCGGCCCAAGCGGGTGTAGTCTATGGCCTGTTGACGAGCATTGTTGGAGTCTTGGGCATCTTGATTGGGGGTCGCATAGCAGATTTTCTCGCGGAGCGAGGTTACCGCGATGCCAACATGCGTTTTGGTTTGATGGTTACAATAGCTTGGTTTCCCACTGGAATGCTCTTTCCCTTAATGCCAAACGCCAACTTGGCTATAGCATTACTTGTCCCAACCTATTTTTTAGTAAGCGCACCTTGGGGGGCCGCAGCGGCAGCTATTCAGCAAGTGATGCCCAATTCCATGCGGGGCCAGGCCACGGCGATTTACCTTCTCGGAATTAATCTGATCGGTGGAGGACTCGGGCCCACGGCAGTCGCTCTGGTGACGGACTACGTTTTCCGCAGCGACTACGCTATCAAGTATTCGCTGGTCGTGGTGGGTTCCATATCTCATCTTATGGCGGGCGCACTGCTTTGGAAAGGGCTTAGTTATTTCCGTGAGAGTTTGGATCGTGTCCAGACTTGGACACCAGCCAGGCCCTGAGAATATTGCAGCCATTCAAGGAACAAGAGGTCGATGATGAATAAGATTTCCTTTGGATTGACGCTTCCACAACGCGGCGTATTCTTTGGCCTGGCGACGATCGGAGAGATGGTGACCTTAGCTCGAGAAGCTGACAAGTCAGGGTTATTCGACTCGGTATGGGTGGGTGACAGTTTATTCGCTAAGCCGCGGCCTGATTCCCTTTCCTTGCTCGGGGCCCTTACGACGGCGACTGAACGAGTCAAACTCGCGGTTGGCTGCATGGCTAGCTTCGCAATTCGCGACCCGATCATCTTCGCGTATCAGTGGGCTACGCTCGATCTAATCTCACGGGGTCGAATGTTGCTGGCAGTCTGCACTGGTATAGGAGGACCGAGCGAGAGCGAAGGATCGCATTGGGGCGTGGCTAACAATGAGCGTGCAGCGCGGCTGGAAGAGAATATGGAGATCTGTCGCCGCCTCTGGAGCGATGAAAACGTTACCTTCTCTGGAAAATTCCGCTCCATCGACGCAATTACGGTCCAACCGCGACCGGTACAGCAGCCGTGCCCAATCTGGATCGCCGCCAATCCCTTGAAACCCAAGTTTGTTGATCCAGCAATGCGGCGCGTAGCAACCAAAGGCGACGGTTGGATGAGCGTGCAGTTGGAGGCCAAAATGTTCGCCAAACTGAAATCGAAATTGGACGAGTTCCTTAAGGCAGAGAAGCGCAATCCGGAGACTTTCCCAAACATTCTCTATCACAACATCAACATAGGCACTGACCGCCAGAGATCGCTTGCGGAAACCCAGCAATTCCTGGATGCGTACTACGGCCCGGTTTTTACGGAATCGATGACCGGAGCTTGGACTGCGGCAGGCTCGCCAGCCGAATGTATCGAGCATTTGCGGGAACTGGTAGGCGACGGAGCTCGGGGTATCACTTTGCGGCTTACGTCCTGGCAGCAGAAAGACCAGTACGACCGGCTGGTGAACGAGGTTTTGCCTCATGTTTCGGAATAGTGAACAAAGGAGACAAGGAGACCAAGTGAAAGATGCTTACTGGAATTGATCACCTTATTATTCTAATCCGGGACCTCGAGACTGGCCTCGAGAGCTACGCGCAGCTTGGATTTAATGTGGTACGAGGCGGCCGACACCCAACGGGAACACACAATGGGCTGATCGGCTTTGACGATGGATCTTACCTAGAGTTGCTGGCTTTCTACGAACCTAAACCCGAATCAAAGTTGTGGCCCAAGCTCCAACAAGGCGGTGGCTTGGTCGATTGTTGCCTGCAGACGGACAACCTGCGCGCTGACATCGCGGCGTTTCGGGAGGCTGGCATTGACATGAGCGATCCTATGCCGCTTAGCCGCGTCCGGCCGGATGGTTATAGGCTCGACTGGCTGCTTTCACTGTACGGCGGCCAGCACCGAGGCGTGGTGCCGTTCCTGATCGAGGACGTTACGCCACGCGAAGAGCGGGTGCCCAAAGAAAGGACACATCCTAACCGGGTGACCGGCATTGAAACGCTGACGATTGCGGTTGACAACTTGGAGACCATTCGCAGCTGGTACGAGAGTATGCTTCGCACAAAAGGCCTGGAAATTGAACGGCCTGATTTGGATGCCATCGGCGTGCGTTTTAGGATCGGACCGCATGATTTCGAATTCGTCATTCCGGAACACCCTGGCCTAGTTAGTGAATGGCTGCGCCGCCGTGGTCCATCGCTCTATGGGGCCACGCTCACGACTACTTCCAGTAACGAAGGACCGCTAGATGAAACTAAGAGTTTGGGCGCGCAACTTGCCCTGGTGACTGAAGTATGAAGCCATGAAATCGATTCCAGTTGATAAATTCATTGAGGGACTTTGCGCCATACCAGAAGCAGAATTCTCCCTGGGCAGGGTGTATGATTATCTCAAAACGAATCCAGTGGATGAAGCAACTCTCAGTTCCTATCTCTTCTTCAGTAAGAATCACTATACCCGCAACCTGATCTTCAAAAACAAACTCTTCGAGTTGCTGGCTATTTGTTGGGAAGCCGGCCAGGTTTCTCCAATTCATAACCACGCGGGGCAAAACTGCTGGATGACGATGCCCATGGGAAAACTTCGAGTACAGAATTTTCGCGTAGTCGAACAGGACGAGCGGACCAGATACTGTCTATTGGAACCAACTGATGCCGTAGATATCCACAATCTGTTGCCGGCAGGAGTCGATCCGGAAGAGCCAATCCACCAGGTGCTGAATCTTTTGGAATTTGACCAGCGGGCCGTCAGCCTGCACATTTACTCGCGGCCGTTCGACCGCTGTCTGGTTTATTCGCCGACAAAAGCAGACTATGGTGAGATTCATTTGCGCTACACCAGCGAATTCGGAAAGTTGTGCGAAGGGGAGAATATAGGCCTCGACATGTCGCGTTCCAATATCGGCTGAAATCGCGTATTTGAAAGTAGCCCACGCGGTGTTTCCCGAGGCCTTGACCTTGATATCCGACAGCGTGTACTTGGTGTTCTTCATCTCTTTCATCTCTGGGCCAAGATGATGGTCACGGTAATCGGCCCAGCCATAGTTGGCGTGGCCGCTCTCG
>Ga0187892_10008126_pt1 | contig 14527 bp, 16 predicted proteins | sample MA1701073metaG_FD_139345 | JGI IMG/M metagenome (GOLD analysis project Ga0187892, IMG submission 139345) | Bio-ooze microbial communities from a basaltic lava cave in the Kipuka Kanohina Cave System on the Island of Hawaii, USA - MA170107-3 metaG ... | reverse complement strand
GAACCGTGACAAGGACAGTCCCAAGTGTTTTCCGCGTCATTCCACTCTACGACGCAGCCCAAGTGAGGGCAGGTAGCTGAAAGCTGGTGTAGCGTTCCATTCGGATCGCGGTACACCGCCAATTTTGCCAAACCATCCCGAACGATGGCACCACTGTCTTTCTCAATTTGGTCAAGCGAAGAGACATCGCTGCCAGTCACCCAATCGCCATACTGAGCAGCGACATTCAGATTTTCACTCATGAAATTCCAGGCCGCGCGCAATGTTTTGCGCGAAGGTTCATACAATTGTGTCCACGGGTTTTCACGTCCTAGAATGAGGTCTGTCAGCAGCATTCCAGCTATTGTCCCATGCGTCATCCCCATGCCGGAATCTCCCGTTGCCACATAGACGTTCGGGGCGTCCATGGGATTTCTTCCGATGAAGGCGAGCCCATCCACGGGCTCTAGGACTTGGCCAGACCATCGAGACACAACGTCCTTGATCGGAAAGCGCTCGCGAGTCCAGCTCTCCAGCCGCGAATAACGTTCCATTTCATCCTCGGCCTGACCTGTCTTGTGGTCTTCGCCTCCCACAATTAGTAGTTCACCTTCGTCCGAGTCATCCAGCAGCCGACAGTAGTGATAAGGGACCGGGTGGCTAGCATTGGAAGGTCCAGTATCCCAATAGAGTGCTCGGAGGACCGAGCCTCGCGGAATCCTTGCTGCAATGACATAACTCCGGTATGCGGCCTGTTTGGTATGGATGGCCACAAGATCATTGATGGGGGTGTTCGTTGCAACCACTACAGAAGCTGCCTGGACTGTCGCGCCGTTTTCGGTTTCTACGCTCGGATTGGCGCCACCTTCAATTTTAGTGACTCGAGTCTCCGTGAATATGCAGCCGCCCTGCCTTTGGATCGCGCGCGTCAACCCCGCCAGATACTTGAGCGGTTGAAACTGTCCCTGGTTAGGAAAGCGCAAGCAAGGACCGGTGTGAAACAAAGGTAAAGGAGCCCTATCCAGACGGTTGACTTCCAATCCGGCTTGTCGCGCTGCTTCCCATTCTCTATCCAGCCTATCGGTGTAAGCACCCGGTGGCATGAACAAGTAGCCGTCCAATCGTTCGAAGTCGCAATCGATCTGCTCCTCGGCCACGATGCGCTCAATGCGGGAAATGGCAGCCGAGTGACTCTCTGCGGTCAAGCGTGCTCCCTCTACTCCATGGAGCCTTTCAATTTCGAAATAGCGGTCATCGACGGCGTTTGTCAAATGCGCGGTGGTCCTTGCAGTCTGGCCGCCGCCGATTGTTGCCTGATCGAGGACAACTACAGATTTGCCCTCCACCCCCAGAAGATAAGCAGTCGTTATGCCTGCAATACCTGCGCCGACGATACAGACATCGGCAGAAACATTGTGCGAGAGTTGCGACTCTCGTTTCAACTCAGTTGTGGCAGCCCAGATCGAACAACTTTGTCCAGATTGCTCTCTCATGCGAAATCCCTCTTTGCCGACACGAACGCCAAACTCGTCCAGCATGTCTTCCTTCAGTTTTCAAGCGTCTGCGCTCAAAGTCTGTCCAAAATTGATCGTCTCTTGCGAAGGACGGCTGACGCGGTCCGCACCGAGAGTGGCTTGTAACATCCCGTGTTAACCCCGAATCTGCCCGAATGCTGTGGGGAGGAGGCCCTGAATTAATTCTGCGACCAGCCGCGCCACAGCGACCAGCACTAAGCTCAGACACAAACAGGAGGGAGTGCGAACGGAACTGCGGTGCTGGACACCGATGACTCGCCTTTGCCGGTAAGATTGTCTCCTTGCGACATTCTTTCCTTCAGGTCAAGTGAGGGTTTCACTCTCTTCGTCAGAATGTGCCTTTCTTAATTGAGACGAGATCCCAACCCAAGACGTGCCTGATACAAGGTTTAGAAGGCGTCGGCCAATCAGCTCGAAGCCTGAAGGATCTTCTGATGCAGGTTGGTCGTTTGCTTGCTGTAAGAAGAGTGCATCTATCGCCGAGCTCAAAGAAGACGGAGGAAATCATGACGTTAAGCGATTGCCGGTTCTACTGCTGTGGGAGCGAATTGAACTTCTTGATGTTTTCTAATGTCGTCTGCCGCGCGCGTTATCTGGACAGCATTGAGATGACTCTACTAGGGGAAGGGCGAGTGGATGTTTATGCAATGAACCAGCAGCAGCCAGCCGCTGGATCGTGATTCGCCATACCGAGGGCGATGGTATGGTTTGCAAGTGGTTCCTCCGGGAAGGGGAGGCCTTCGTTGAAAGGGAAGAGGAAGACCTACCTCAACAAGTTAGGGCCGAGGTTCTTCGTTTGTTCCCTCACCTGGCACAACTCTCTGCTTTGGCCGCGTGACGATCGACCGATGAAAACACCAGCGGGTTTGGATTCATGTGGGCGCCAGCGAAAGCCAGGCAGCAAGTGGCTGGTAAGCCTTGTCCTGCTGTCTGCGACAACGTTGCTAATGGCTGCGCAGACGAGTCGGCCGAACTTCTCCGGTCGTTGGGAACTGGATAAGTCTCGAAGTGATTTTGGATCTTTGCCACCCGACGACAGCGCGTTTGAGTTGATTCAGCATCAGGAGCCGAAACTAACCATCACCCAGGTCTGGAAGAACGCCGAAGGCAAGCACACTCTCGTATGGCAATTGACCACTGATGGCGCCGAGAACCTGACTCGCATGAACGAGACTGAAATCGCCTCCAGAACTGTCTGGGAAGATAACAAATTGGTCACAGACTGGAGAATGAAACGTGGAGCGCAGTTGAGTGAGGGTAAGAATGTTCGGTCGTTGTCCGAAGACAGCAAAACCCTCACTGTCGGAGTGCGACAGAGGTCCACGGGAAGAGAAATTGAGCGGCATCTAGTGTTCGTGGAGAGATCGCGGTAGCCCGTAAGCGGCATGCCATGTCGCCGTGCGTCTCCCAGCTGGCAGAGAGATCCACTCAGTGAGGGCTGTTACGCAAGAAGGTATGGCGCGAATGCCAAGAGCTTCCGTCGCATTCCTGTCCGATCGTGCCACGGCAGCAGCCTAGTCCTTCGAAGGGCAGCCGAAACGTATCATCGGCCTGTTCCAATTACTGAGGATTGCAAATCATAGTGACACTTCTACGAGCTGGTCTGATACAGCCACAATCGCGAGCATCGGCTCCCCTCGCCCCAGCGCGGGAGAGGGGAGCTGTGAAAAAATTGAAGATCGGCGCCTTCCGGCAAGAAGCGTGCGCAGGAGCGCCCGCTCCACCAGGTGGCAAGAAGCGTGCGCAGGAGCGCCCGCTCCACCAGGTGGAACGCGCGCTCCGCGCGCGTTTACGGCTGTGGATTCAGAACCGTGATGCGTCAGGATCGCCCCGATTCAATTTTCTCACAGCTTCAGGGGCTGGGGGGTGAGGGGGATACCTCTCGGCTGAATTCCCGAAACTCGGCTCTGGATGAGGATCTCAGAACACTTGCGAGAAACTCCAGCGGTGTGCTCACCCCCTCACCCCTAACCCCTCTCCCGCGCTGGGGCGAGGGATCTATCGAGTGTTTCGAGAGAACGAAGAGTGTCGTCACTATATTCTGTAGTTCTCGATAGAGTGCTGCACTTCCTGTATGCTCATCTTGATGATGTTCATGATCATCGCATTACCAGGCATTGCGGCGCCTCCGAGTCCTCACCCCAGCCAACAATCGGGGGTGACAAGAACGAAGGTGGAGAGTGCGGAACCCAACGCTCAGCGCTCGTTCAAACGCCTGATCCTCAAGGATGGCTCCTATCAGCCGGTCAGCAAGTATGAAATCAAGGGAAAGCTCGTGCGGTACTTCAGCTCTGAACGACACGAGTGGGAGGAAGTGCCGTATTCGCTCGTGGACTGGGCAGCCACCGAGAAATACGCGACAGCGAGTGCTTCGGAAAGACAGGTCCGCCTGAAACAATCTGCAGAAGCGGATGCTCAGGAGCGTGCCGAAGAAGAGGCCAAGTCGCCCTGGGTCACTCCGGGAATTCGACTGCCTGATTCTGGTGGCGTCTTCCTCCTTGACAGATTTGAGGGCAAACCTGAGTTGAATCCACTACACCAGAATGGTGCGAATGTTAATAGAAACACGGGCGGCAACATCCTGCGCGGAGTCATCAACCCCATCGCGAGTACAAAGCAAACGATTGAACTCTCAGGCCTGCACGCTCGTGTGCAGTCGCACGTGGCCGATCCATCGATCTATGTGGCGCTGGACTCTGGCGGCGATCCGTCTGCGGCCTACACACCTGAGACTGCAAAAGACCACTTTCGCATCGTTCGATGTGAGGAAAAGAAGGGCAAACGCATTGTTGGTGTCATAAATATCGCGGTCTATGGAAAGGTGAGCCAGAATGCCGCATACATCGAAACCAAAGTGGAACCCATTTTGGGGAATTGGGTCAAGGTGACCCCGGCAAGTCCGCTGCCGAGCGGGGAGTACGCACTGGTCGAAGTTCTAAGGAAGCAAGGCATCAACACGCTCGTGTGGGACTTCGGGGTGAATGCTTCCGCCCCCGAAAACACGAATGTCCGGAAGGAAACCCCAGTCAGCGACAATCAACCCCCGGTACTGCGGAAGCGCAGGAATCGCGCGGACCCCTAGACTCAGACCTGTACTTGACAGCGACCAGAACAACAAACGCATGAGCGACAAATGCTCCTGGTCTGTACTGCTATTCGTAATTACGGTGACGTATTTTGATGGTCATTAGTCAGCGTTCCATACGTCATGCCCGCGCAGGCGGGCATCCAGACCCGGCGTTGCCGTTGCGGGGATCCACATCCTGGATTCCCGCTTTCGCGGGAATGACGAGATTCGGAAACCGGTCGCTGTGAAATATGTCACCGTAATTGCGAACGGCGGCCCTAAGTCATCGCTCGTCTTGGACGTTGCTTGCCGCGCCGCAAAAAACTGAGATTGCGTAACGCATCTCCTCATCCAAATAGAGGTTGATTATCTTGGCAGTGTCATGACGTTCTTTGGCGGTGAGGCCAACCGTCTCGCCCGATGAAATCTCCATCAGATAGTCCAGTAGGGTGATTCGCAGCAACGACAGCTCACGAACCAGATCGCGTCCTGTATAACCTTGATGAAAACGGACATAAACGTTCGCTCGAGCCTCAAGACTATTGCGAACCGCAGGGGTTTCACCCTTTCGTATCAGTTCGCAGATCTCCTCGAGGATTGCTGGAACGTGGTCTATCAATTCGGGCTTTGTTAGATTCTCATCCGATTGGATGCGTGGATCTTCACGTACTGCGGCAGTCCAATCTTCAATGAGATTCGGAATGTGACTTTCGATTTGATTGGCTATCGCTGCTTGACTCATTCGTTGTCATTTTACTCTGGCACACATTGCTGCTGGCCCTGCTTCCAGACAAGCCTCAAATTCCATGCCCTGAGTTGTCTTAACATGATCGAGGAAACCAAAGATGTTTTGGATCTCCTGGTCATCAAAGCCGAGTTGCCTGAGCAAGACGTCATCGGCTCGGAATGAAAACGGATAGGGCAGCACTTCGTAGGTGTATTCTCCCGTGTCAAATATTACCTGAATCACATTGTACAAATCCTTTAGGACCATGAACGCGGAAATGAGGCAATCGTAGTGCCGATTGCCGGCACGCTTAAGAAGAAGAGTGTAGTCTTCGTTGTAGTCCATTACAAATTTATCGAACTCGGCTTGAGATATCATTGGATATCCTCACAACCTTGCTTTGCAACGAATCCAACGGTTTTGCAGGGGAGTGTTAAAAAAAGACCACGGGCAGCGGCGTTTGGCCCGCTTCCACGGACTTTGTAACCTACAGCCCAGCCACCACTGGTTGTTTCACTTACGTATCGAAGCGATTCCAGGGTACCGTAGATACCAGCTCGAATCGACTTCCTCGATCTCCAGAAAGCGCAGTCATGAAGAGACATGCCAGCAGGCCGTCGCTCGTCCTCCATAACTCAATGTAAGAGACGCCATCCTCATAGAATGGTCAATGTTGTACAACTGCAGATGAGTGCGCACACTAGAATCCTTATGTGGAACTTGACAGCAAAGGGTCGCACTTTCTTCCCGTTTGCGCCCGCCGTAAGGCTCGGTCGCGGCGATTTTCGATTTTTGAATGATTCATCAGCTTGTTGTCTACCATAGAAAGGTGTTTCCATGCCAAATTCAATTGTTCATTTTGAAATACCTGCAGATAACGTTGAACGAGCCAAGAAATTCTACGAAAGGGCACTTGGTTGGAAAATTAGCGATCCATGGAAGATGAACTATTTTCTGGTCGAGACTAAGAAAAAGGGAGAAGAAGGCATCAATGGCGGCTTGATGCAACGCAAGATGCCGGGTCAACCATTCATGAACTATCTTGCGGTGGATTCCATCGATGCGTACTGCAAGAAAGTAGAAAAAGCAGGTGGGGTTGTTGTTCTACCAAAACAGGAAATTGCACCGGGCATGGGCTGGATCGCGGCCTTCAAAGATACTGAAGGCAACATCATGGGTTTTCATGAAACACCCAAGAAACTGCCAGCAAAGAAAGCCATGAAGAAAACCGCAGCAAAGAAAAAAAAGAAGTAGAACGATCTCTTCAGCGCCGTACTTTTAGGCGGCTACGTCCGCGGATCGTTAAGACTCGCCTTCACGAAGCGATAATGGCTAGCTCCGACCCAGCAAAGCCGGAGCTGGCTAATCCGCTTCGCTTCAAGCATCAATTTAACAAATCTTTACATCCGCCTGAAGATTTGGGACACCCTCCTCTTTAGAACTTGCATCTCATTAGCCAACAGTAGTTGAAGCGGGGTCGTCGAGTTTCTCACGAGCCAGTAACTCTGAAGGAGCATTTCTATGAAATTGAGAGTCCTACTCCTCAGTTCTCTTCTGTGTGTCAGCCATAGTGCCCAAAGTTTGCTTTACGCGGACGCGAAGAACTCGAAGGTTGAGGACATCGGAAACCGCGACATCAACAAAGGAAACTGGAACTTTACATCTCTCGAAAAAGAGATCGCGCTGGGTCGATCGCTGGCAACTGAGATTGAGAAACAGGTGAAGCTTGTCAACGATCCGGAGATCGCGGAATACGTCAACCGAGTCGGTCAAAACATTGTTCGCAATTCCGACGCCAAGGTTCCGTTCACGATTAAAGTCATCGATTCGGAAGAGATCAATGCCTTCGCGCTTCCCGGCGGGTTTCTCTACGTCAACTCGGGATTGATCACAACGGCTGACGAAGAATCTGAATTCGCGGGGGTGCTCGCCCACGAGATAGCTCATGTGGCTGCCCGTCATGGCACCGAACAACAGGCCAAAGCCACGATCGCAGATTTTGCCAGAATTCCGCTGGTGATCTTTAGCGGTGGTCTGGCGCAGCTCGTCTACAATGTCTACGGGCTGGTGGTTCCACTGCAGTTTTTGCAGTTTAGCCGAGGGGCGGAGGCAGAGGCTGACTATTTGGGTGTGCAGTATTTGTATAAAACCGGTTACGATCCGACCTCGTTCATCTCTTACTTCGAAAAGGTACAGGCTCAGGAAAAGAAAAAGCCGGGCAAATTGTCCAAGATGTTTTCAACACACCCCCCAACCGCAGACCGCATCGAAAAATCTCAGAAGAACATTGCTACGGTCTTGCCGGACCGGAATGAATATGTCTTGTCAACCTCGGAATTCGACAAGATCAAGGCGAAATTGGTGGCAATGGATAATGCGAGGAAACCGGCTCTGGGAGAGGAATCAAAACGGCCCACGCTTAAACGCCGTACCCGGACAGACGACGCTTCCGACGAGCCCCAACCGTCCGACGAGGATCGTCCGACGCTGAAGCGAAGGACGCCTCAGACACTTTCCTGATGCATTTTGCAGTGGGGCGGTAAGGGCCGCCCCGTTTGCAAGCCTTTCATCTAGATTAGCCGTGTAACAGCGTTGGGGCAGCCTACACCGCGAACCTGTATCAGGTCGCCTTGCCATCGCGGTCTATCCAAAAATTACCCATCCCTGGAGTTTCTACTAAGAACCTTTGGTGCCTGGGCAAGGGCTTTGCAGAAGATGAAAGGGTGAATCGCCTTGGTCTCCTACGTGCACTACTCTGACTGACCAATGATGGCAGGAGAGGAGAAGCGCTGGAAAATCCCTCCCGAAAAAACTCCACAAGAATTGATGTTGACCTGCCATCATAATTACTTTTTCCTCTGTTTTCCCTCCATTCCGGCGCTTACTCTCATGCTCTCTGTTACAGTCCCTCATATTGCTGGGAAGACTCGGCGGAGCGATCCCCAGAGGCCGTGCGGAATCAACACGCGCACTCAATCCATTAACGATTCCGAGACGAGATGATCAGTCAGATCCAACGAGGATGCCCGCTGTCAGAGGAGCCCGTGATGCGACGAGGGGCGAGGATTCAGCTCGCTCTCTTCACAAAAAATTTGTCTGTGGATAAACCTTCAGCCAGGTGAGCTAGCTCCTGTTCTGCCTGTAGCCAATCCTGCACGGCAAAACCATCCTGCCGGCCACGCTGTTCATATAGTTCGTAGGCTCTTTGGGCAATTTGCCGGCGCAAGTCTTCTGCATCCCCTAGTAGTCCATTTGTGTGGGACAGATTCATAAGCGACCTCGTATTTGAAAGATTAAGTGATGGCATAACGTGTCCAGATTGTGTTTCTTCTGGAGGCGGGTCAGGCGGCTGATCTGTTTCTTTGGCGCACTTTCGCTGCCTTGCTCCCAGACACGGATTTGGATGCTGCAGAGCGGGCGGCCGAGGCTGCGCCGCCTCGCTTTCCGCCCTTGCGCGCGGGAGCCTTGTTGACAGGTTTGCCCCGGCCGGAGCCGGAAAGCTTGCCGCCACCAGCCAGCTTGTTCACCGTCGCCCAGGCTCTTTTCTCTGCTTCGTGCTCGGGCACACCGCTGGATCGTTGACCGGAATCCCTTGGCCTGCGCCGTTTCACAACAACGTATTCTGGTTGGCCGAGAGTCAGATGAAAACGCCGCATCAAAAGGGTTTCAAATTCAGAATCATCCTGCTCCGTTTGGATCTCTCTTCTCATTAGGCTGCCTCCCAATACAGGCTCACCCCCTAATTTGCGCGGCTTTGCTGGCCCTGACGCGGCGCGGTTTTTCGTTTGACAGTTCCCGTCAAAGGCGCCGGGTGGTTTCGGCCTCTACCATGGCGGTTGCGGTCCAATTCAGCTTTACCCGCCGAGGTAAACTCCCGCTTATGGTCTTCGTGGACCGTGCTCTGTCCCACGGGTTCGCGTCCTGCCGTTTTGTAGTAATCAGGATGCACGTTGCTTTTCTTGGCCATTTGAGTCGACCTCATCTTCCCGCTGATTTAAGTCCACAAAACAATAACGGTCTCAGAGGGCAACTACAGTTCAGTTTTGCTCAACCGGGGTAGTCCTCTCCTAGAATCAGGCGGGCAAAAAGTACTTTAGTGAGAAACAGTCGCCTCCCGTGGGCATAGTGCCGAAGGGAAAAACTCGCGAGGTGACAGGCAACTTCGAGGGTGACTTTAGGGCTGGTGCTTGTCGTGCATTGTGCAATCCCAAAAAGGAGGCACCTATGTCTTCACTTGCGATTTATCTGATTGGGTTGGTCATTTTCATTGCCGGCTTGGTCTATGGAGCTCACTTGCTCCATGTGCCTGAGAAGTGGATTGGCGTTGGCTTGGTGGTGTTGGTTGGGCTTGGCGTTCTTATGGGGGCAATCAAAACCCGGCAGCGCGATTCCTCAGGAAGTTAGATTTCGCGACAAGGGGCGAAGCGAACGTAACTTGCGGGTTCACCAAGTCCGTTGACCACGGCAGAGCGATCGGGAAGGCAGATGGAAAATGACTATGGCGCGATCAAACTCAGCGATGCTTTCAACAAGGAAGTCTTAATGCTGATTTGTTTCTTTCTCGGGCTTGCTGCGAAGGTTTCAACCGGTTAGAGGCCAACCGCCGCCAAGACGCCAAGAAAGGATTGTCGAATCTACTCGCGTCTACTCGTCAGTTCTTCAGGATGGTTTCGAAACCCGCGCTGGATGCCATCACGTTAGGCTGATTCCAGCAGCCCCGGTCTTTTGCTACGTCGCCGGCAGTCATGCTAGTCCCTGCTCTTAGCCCCTTGGCGGTCTTCGCGGTTCGCTTTTGCCGCTAAGTTAGTGCCTATCAGGTGGAGGGGCACCAGGAACTGAAGCTGGACATTTCAGGCAACCGCGCGCCAGATTGACTAAGCGCTAAACGCCCTTTTTCCGGCGCGTCCTGTCGCTACGGCAATCGCTCTTGCCAATTCAGCACTCTCCGCAGGTTTAGGCAGATGAAAATGATAGCCGCACGACAGCGCGCGTGCCCGGTCCTCAGCACTCGCGTACGCCGTCAAGGCGATCGCAGGAGTCTCTCCTCCCTGTTCTGGCGGAAGAGTGCGCACCTGAGTCATTAGCCAATAGCCGTCGGCTTCCGGCATTCCAATATCGGACACAATGACGTCGGGCCGATAGCTCTCCACCTTGGCCAGCGCTTCGACAGCGCTGGCGGCACTCTCCGTCTCCACGCCATATCCCAGAAGCACGTGGGTAAGCACGTCGCGCGCATCTGTCTCGTCATCCACCACCAAAACACGCAATCCCTTGAGACCGCCAGACAGATTGGAAGCCTCACGGTCTTCGTCTCCGGGCAACAAACTTACTGCCGCGACAGGCAGATTTACGAAAAATGTGGCTCCCATTCCCTCACCGGGGCTCTCTACCTGAACGGTTCCTCCATGCAAATCTACCAGGGTACGAACAATGGCGAGCCCCAATCCCAATCCTCCATGGGCACGACTCGAGGTTTGCTCGGCCTGGCTGAAGCGGTCAAATACATGGGGCAGAAACTTCGGCTTAATGCCTTTTCCGGTGTCTGACACGCTGAGCTGAATGCTGGATTGAACCCTTTCCAGCTTCACACGAACCCGGCCTGCCTTGGGTGTGAACTTGATGGCATTCGTCAGGAGATTCGAGGCAATCTGCTGGAGACGGTCGGCATCACCCATAATCCGATAAGGGGAATCGAGACTCTCTTCCAGCCGGATGCCTTTGGCATTGGCAGCCGGTCGAACTGCGTCCAAAGCGGCTCGAATGACACTAACGAGCTCCACGGGTTCAGAGATCAGGCGAAGCTTGCCTGTGATGATCCGTGAAGCATCCAGAATATCCTCAATCAGCTGGGCCTGCGATCGGCCGTTGCGTTCGATAGTCTCCAGAGCCCGCGTCACAGTCGCTTTGTCAAGCGCTTCCTCACGCAATAGACGAGTCCACCCTAGAATAGCGTTGAGTGGCGTGCGCAGCTCGTGTGACACGGTGGCCAGAAACTCGTCTTTGGCCCGATTGGCATCGTGTGCCTGACGGTAAAGCCTGGCATTGTCCATCGCCAAAGCCGCTCGGCGGGCGATGTCTTCCGCCAGGCTGAGATCCGCCGGGCCGAAACGGCGCAATGCCGTTCCCACCATCGTGATGACTGTTTTGACCTCGCCCAAACTGAGAAGAGGCACCACCATGAGAGACTCGACGCCCAACTCTCTCAACACGTCCACGTCTTCCGGACGATTGGCTAGTGCGGCAATCTCTGTCTCAGCAACTTCATTCACCAGCTCTGCTCGGCACGTTCGCAGCACTCTGCCGATCCAATGCCGGTCGATATTCACATTCAGTGGAGGATTCAGCAAACCTTGCGCCAGCTCTTGTTTAACGGGATCGCCATGCGCGACTGCCACCGGCTGGAAGTGGCCGCCGGGTTGCAACACATAGGCGATGCACCAATCGGCCAGGGTGGGTGTGAGGAAATGAATTAACCTGGAAAGCGTGACTGGACTATCGAGCGAGGAGGCCAGGAAGGTACTAACATCCGCCAGCAACGTCGCGCGTTGCTGAGCGGCCTCGGCAGCGAAGCGACCCGCTTGTTCGCGAATGCGCGCGTCTTCTGCTCTCTTGCGCTCGGTGACATCCGTGCCCGTCACGATAACAAAATCACTCGGCTGGCCGTTTCCGGCCAGGAGTGTGTAATGCCAGGAAACCAGACGACGTTCGCCGTCTCTGGCGATCCATTCATTCTCGAGCTCCTGAGGCCGCCCCCTCGCTTTCAGGCGCTCGAATTCTGACCTGGCTTCTTCGGCGCTTTCCACGGGCAAACAGAGCTGCCAGAAGTCCTGGCCCTTGATCTCTTTAAACTCATAGCCTGTCAACCGCTCGCACGCATGGTTGAAGAGAACGATCTTTCCTTCTGTATCCAACAACAGGACCAGACAGCCGACGGTGTCGAAAACCGTTGAGACGAAGTCGCGTTCAGCCTGAAGCTCCGAGCTCTTCCTGGTAATCTCTCGATTCAGCCCGGCGATTTGTTGGTTTGTCTCTTCCAGTTGGAGATTCGATTCCAGCAATTGTTCCGCTTGTCTTGTGACTTCTCTTGTCTTCAGGTACAGATCGGCGAAAACAGTGACCTTGGATCTCAGAACTTCCGGCGCAAACGGTTTGAAAAGATAGTCAACAGCACCCACCGAATACCCTCGAAAGACATGTTGGTCGGTCTTATTGATCGCAGTCAGAAAGATGATCGGTGTGAAGCGGCTCTTGCGGCGGCTTCGAATCAGTTCTGCCGTTTGAAATCCGTCCAATCCAGGCATTTCAACGTCGAGCAGAATCAGAGCGAAATCCTGGCTCAAGAGACACCGAAGGGCCGCCTTCCCGGAATCAGCTGTCACGATATTGAATTCCAAATCGTCCAGGATGGCTTCCAGCGCGAGAAGATTCTCCGGCCGATCGTCCACCAGCAATAGGTTCGGTTTCTCTCGATGGGTCATGCCTAACCTCGATGCTGTCGTTGAGAAAGTTCGTCCAAAACTCCCGAAATGGCATCCAGCGGCAGGATCACGCTGGCAGCCGCCGCTCCGATGGCGGCCTGTGGCATGACGGGGCATTCCGCAGTTGCAGGATCCTGTACCACGACAATTCCTCCGCGTTCGCGGATCTTGGCCGCTCCTAACGCGCCGTCGGTACTGGCGCCCGTCAGAAGGACGCCCAGGGTTTTGCTCCCGTAGGTTGCGCTTGCCGATTCAAATAAAACATCGATGGCCGGCCGGGCAGAAGCAACCGGTGCCTCTGTCGACAGAGAGAAGCCGGTCTTTCCAATCAACAGATGATAATTGGCGGGCGCAAGATAGACATGACCGGCAGCTACCGGCATTTTGTCTTCAGCCTCCAATACCGGTAGAGTGCTATGGCTTTGGAAGAGATGCCTTAGAGTGGCGTCGGAATCAACCCCACGGTGAAGCACAATGGCCAAGGGAAGAGGGAAGTGGCCAGGCAGAGCCGAAAGCAGGGAGCTGATCGCTTTTGTGCCACCCAAAGAAGCTCCGATAACGACTATGCTATAGGCGCTGGGAGCGCTAGCGTCCCACTTGCGTCCTTGGCCGCAGGCCAGGGACGCGGCCTCTGGCTGCGTGGGGGCGGCCGTGACGCCCGTGCTACCAGCCCCTGCCCCAGTGGGTGCGCCCCTACGCAATTTTCCGATAGAGTTTCTCTTCATCAGCTAACTGTTCGTAGTTGTGCTCGTAAGTCGTGAGATGCAGCGACTCCTTGTCGCCCAGACCCAGCAACCCGAAATTCACCAGACTGTTGTAAAACAGATGGTGCACTCGCTCCTGGAGGGTCTTGTCAAAATAAATCATGACATTCCGGCAGAGGATGGCATTAAACTCGTTAAACGATTCGTCGGTCGCGAGATTGTGCTGGCAAAACACGACCTGCTCCAGCAATGCCGGACGCATGAGGGCGTTGTCATAAGCCGCCGTGTAGTATTCCGAGAAAGACCGGGCGCCTCCAGCCTTAATGTAATTGGCGGTGTAGCTGCGCATGAGATGCATCGGATAGATGCCCGCTTTGGCCGCCCTGAGAACAGCCTCATTCATGTCCGAAGCATAAATTCGGCAGCGTTCGTATAGGCCTTCCTCTTGCAGCAAGATCGCCATAGAGTAGACCTCTTCACCCGTGGAACAGCCCGCCAACCAAATACGAATGTAAGGATAGGTTCGCAAAAGCGGAACAGCTTTAGCGCGAAATGCCCGAAAGAAGTCGGGATCGCGAAACATCGCGCTCACATGGACCGACAAGGCCAGCAGAAAGCGCTCGAGACACGAGGGGTCATGCAAGACCTTCTCTTGCAGGGCGGAAATCGTGTTGAGCTTCTCGTCCCGAACCACACTCCAGATACGACGTCTGAGGGAGGCCAAAGCGTAGTTCCGGAAGTCGAATCCGTATTGCCGGTAAATGCCTTCCAGGAGCAAGTAGACTTCTGTTTCTTCAAGCCGAGAAGGATCGTTCATCTTTTAAGACCGACAGTTCAAACAACCGCGGAGACGCGGAGGCGCAGAGAGAAACAGGGATAACGTACGGAGGTCTTCCATTTTCAGTCCGATGAGAATCGGCTCATTTTCATAGGTCGTGGCGCCGCAAAAGCGGCAGGGGGAACTCCTCCCCTGCATATCCTGCCCGTAGCCGCCGACGTGAGGAGGCGGGTCTGCCGGCTTCCGCCTCGTGACCTCG
>Ga0187892_10008125_pt1 | contig 14532 bp, 14 predicted proteins | sample MA1701073metaG_FD_139345 | JGI IMG/M metagenome (GOLD analysis project Ga0187892, IMG submission 139345) | Bio-ooze microbial communities from a basaltic lava cave in the Kipuka Kanohina Cave System on the Island of Hawaii, USA - MA170107-3 metaG ... | reverse complement strand
TGATCGGGATACATCTGCAGCGAGTCGTTGGCGTCGGCCGCGACCTGCCAGCCCGAGAGGTAGATCGCCGGCACCCCGGCTCTGACTTGCTGCACCGCCTGGTTGCCGGTGAGCGCGCCGAGCGAGCTCACGTATGGCCGCTCGTTGCACAGCTTCCACAGCTTCTGCGCGCCGAGCTTCGCCAGCGTGTGCTCGATCTGCACGCTGCCGCGCAGGCGCGCGACGTCCGCAACGCGGTAGCCGCGCTTGACGCCTTTCCAGCGCTGGTTCTCTTCCCAGTCTTTTTGCAGGGCTTCGCTCATCGGTGCGTTTCCTCGGGTTGTTGGCGACCCCGCCAAAGTACCCTTGGCACATGGCGCGCAGCAACACGCCGCATAGCCCATTTGTCTTGCACAAAAACAAGGCTTTACATGGGCTTAGGGCACCCACGTTTCATGATGCGGCACGGGTTTTTAAAAAATGCTGCTTTGCGGAAATTACGTCTGGACCAGCTTGCGGTGGCGCTGGACGCTCATCAGTACGCCCGCGCCGATGAAGAGAGTCAGAAGCGCGGTGCCGCCATAGGAGAGGAAGGGCAGCGGCACGCCGACGACCGGCAGGATGCCCGACACCATCCCCATGTTGACGAAGGCGTAGGTGAAGAACATGAGGGTCACCGAGCCGGCAAGCAGGCGCGCGAACACCGTGGCGGCGTTGGCCGAGATCACCAGCCCGCGGCCGATGAGCAGCGCGTAGAGCACGAGCAGCACGAAGTTGCCGATCAGGCCGAACTCCTCCGAGTAGACCGCGAAGATGAAGTCGGTGTGCCGCTCGGGGATGAACTCGAGGTGCGCCTGGGTGCCGTTCAGCCAGCCCTTGCCCGAGATGCCGCCCGAGCCCACCGCGATGGTCGACTGGATGATGTGATAGCCCGCGCCGAGGGGGTCCTGGGTCGGGTCGAGCAGCGTCAGCACCCGCCTGCGCTGGTAGTCGTGCAGCATGCCCCACAGCGGGAACAGGGCGACCACGCCCAGCGCCGCCGCCCCGCCGATCACGCGCCAGCTCAAGCCGGCAAAGAAGATGACATAGAAGCCCACCGCCCCGACGAGCGCGGCAGTGCCGAGGTCGGGCTGGCGCACGATCAGCGCGAACGGCACCGCCAGCAGCAGCGCGGCGAGCGCGAAGTCGCGCAGCCTGAGCGTCGCCTCGCGGCGGTGGAAGTACCACGCCAGCATCAGCGGCAGCGCGAGCTTCATCATCTCGGAAGGCTGGAAGCGCGTGACGCCGACGTTCAGCCAGCGGCGCGCGCCGTTCACCACGTCGCCGAACAGCGCCACCGCGACGAGCAGCGCGAGCCCGAACACGTAGGCAGGCACCGCGAAGCGCATCAGGGTCTGCGGCGCGATCTGGGCGGTGACCCACATGGCGCTCAGCGCGATGCTGAGCGACACGAGCTGGTTCAGCACCCGCCCCGGGTTGTCCAGGCTCGCCGAGAACAGCGCCGCGAAGCCGAGCATCGACAGCGCCAGGATGATCACCAGCAGCGTGCCGTCGATGCCCTCGGCGACCCTGAGGGCGATGCGCTGCAGGGGGAAGCGCGCGAGCTCCATCAGTCGCTCTCCCGGTCGTCATCGACCTCGTCCTCGGGCGTTGCCGCCTGCAGTCCGGGCGGCAGCTTGCCGACGAGGTAGTAGTCGAGCACGGTGCGCGAGATCGGCGCCGCGGCGCGCGCGCCGAAGCCGCCGTTCTCGACGATCACCAGCGTGGCGATGATCGGGTTGTCGAGCGGCGCGAAGGCGATGTACAGCGAATGGTCGCGGTGGCGCTCGTCGATCTTCTTCTCGTCGTACTTCTCGTTCTGCTTCATGGCGATCACCTGCGCGGTGCCGGTCTTGCCGCCGCTCGTGTACTCGGCGCGGGCGAAGGCGCGCGCGCCGGTGCCCTCCCTGGTCACGCCGGCCATGGCGCGCTTCACGAACTCGACGTACTCCTTGCGCAGCGCCACCTGCTGCACCAGCTCGGGCTCGAAGCTGCGCCGCTCGCGCGAGCGCGGGTTCTCGATGTGGCCGACGACGCGCGGCCGGTACATGGCGCCGTTCGCCGCCACGGTGGCCATCGCCTGCGCGAGCTGGATCGGCGTGTAGGCGTTGTAGCCCTGGCCGATGCCGATCGAGATGGTCTCGCCGGGATACCACCTCTGCTGCTCGGCGCGCTTGAAGCGCGCCTGCTTCCACTCCGGCGAGGGCAAGACGCCGGCCGCCTCGCCCTGCAGGTCGACGCCGGTGCGCGCGCCGAGGCCGAGCTTCTTCATGAAGGCGGCGATCGCGTCGATCCCCATGTCGTTCGCGAGCATGTAGTAGTAGACGTCGGAGGACACCACGATCGACTTGTGCAGGTCGACCACCCCGTGGCCGCCGGGCTTGGAGTCGCGGAAGCGCCGGTCGCCGAACACGAAATAGCCCGGGTCGTTGATCGTGCTCTTCGGCGTGCGCTTGCCCATCTCGAGCGCGGCGAGCGCCATGAACGGCTTGAAGGTCGAGCCGGGCGGGTAGACGCCGGCGATGGCGCGGTTGTTGAGCGGCCGGTCGGGGTTGTTGTTAAGCTCTGCCCAGTACAGCGGGTCGATGCCGTCGACGAAGAGATTCAGGTCGAAGCCGGGCTTCGACACGAGCGCGAGCACCGCGCCGGTGCCGGGCTCGATCGCCACCATCGCGCCGCGCCGTTCGCCGAAGGCGGTCTCGGCCACGCGCTGCAGCCGCATGTCGAGCGTCAGCACGACGTTGTTGCCGGCCTGCGCCGGGGTGGTCTTCAGCGTGCGGATGCCGCGGCCGGCGGCGTCGATCTCGACCTGCTCGAAGCCGGTGGTGCCGTGCAGCTCGCGCTCGTAGGTCCCTTCCACCCCGCTCCTGCCGATGTAGTCGGTGCCGCGGTAGTTGGCGTCGACGCCCTCCTGCTCGAGCGCCGCCTGGTCGGCCTGGTTGACCCGCCCCATGTAGCCGATCACGTGCGAGCCGACGTCGCCGAAGGGGTACTGGCGGAACAGGCGCGCCTTGATCTCCACGCCCTGGTAGCGGAAGCGGTTGGCGGCGAACTTGGCGACGTCCTCGTCGGTGAGGCGGGTGCGGATCGGCAGGCTCTCGGGGTTGCGCGTCTCCACCGTGAGGCGCTTGAAGCGCGCGCGGTCGCGCGGCGTGATCTCGATCAGCTCCGCGAGCTCGTCGATGGTCGCCTCCACGCTCTTCACGCGGCGCGGGAAGATCTCCAGCGTGTAGCCCGAGACGTTGCGCGCCACGACCACGCCGTTGCGGTCGGTGATCAAGCCGCGGTTGGGCGTGATCGGCACGATCGAGATGCGGTTGTCCTCGGCTTTCGCGCGGTAGTGCTCGTGCTGCACGACTTGAAGGAAGACGAAGCGCGCGACCAGCACGCCGAAGGCGACGAGCATCACGATGCCGGCGACGCCGATGCGCAGCTGGAACTGCTGCAGCTCGCGCTCGTAGTTCCGCAGCTCCGCGGTCCCCATCATATGGTTTGCTCTCTTTCGGGACGGCGCTGGGGCAGGAGCAGGAGCCAGGTCACCATCGGCCAGAGTACCGCACCGGCGAGCGGGCCGACCACCATCGGCCAGCCGGGGAAGGCGTCGCCCGCCGCGAGCCGCACGACGAGCGCGACGGCCTGTGCGATGAGGAGCAGCACGCCGATGTGCAGCGCCTGCAGCCCGCTGCCGAACCACAGCACGCGGCGCGACAGCCAGATGCCGAGGAAGGCGAGCAGCGAATAGGCGAGCGCGTGCTGCCCGAGCAGCACGCCGTTGCCCGCGTCGGTCACGAGGCCCAGCGTCCAGGCGACGCCCAGGCCGACCAGCCGCGGCTGCCGGATGCACCAGAACAGCAGCACCAGCGCGACGAAATCGGGCACCACGCGCAGGTCGCGCCACGGCAGGAAATTGAGGAACAGGGCGAGCGCGAACGACGCGATGATGGTGCTCGCGCGCACCGGCTGCAGGATCTGGCGGCTACCGGACAGATCCATCTTTGTCCTTCAGCCGACCGCGGCGGGTCTTGTCCTTGGCGGCCTGGGCTTCCTCGGGCCGCGGGGTCCTCGCGGTGGCGTCCGAGAGCACCAGCACGAAGCGGCCGCGGTCGACGCCGGCGGCGGGCCGGCACACCACCCGCGCGAAGGCGTTCTCGGCGTCGCGCTCGATGCGCACCACCGTCGCCACCGGCAGGCCCGGCGGATAGGTGCCGTCGACGCCCGAGGTCACCAGGCGGTCGTTGCCCTGGATATCGGCGTTCGCCGACATGAAGCGCAGCTCGAGCATGCCCGAGGCGCCGCCGCCGAAAGCGATGGCGCGCAGGCCGTTGCGCACCACCTGCACCGGGATCGCCTGGTCGCGGTCGGTGACCAGCGTCACTTCCGAGAGCAGCGGGTGCACCCGCGTCACTTGCCCGACCACGCCCGTCTCGTCGGTCACCGGGCTACCCGGGCGCACCGCGTGCGTCGCGCCGCGGTCGATGAACAGGCGGTGCGAGTAGGGATCGCGCGAGCTGTAGAGCACTTCCGCGGGGATCGGCCGCACTTCGAGGCGCTCGACCGCGCCGATCAGGCGGCGCAGCTGCGCCGCCTCGGCCTCGAGCGCCTCGTAGCGCTGCGCGTCGTGCGAGTACGCGAGCGCCTTGCTGCGCAGGCGCTCGTTCTCCGCCACCAGCTGCGTCTGGGTCGAGAAGAAGCTGCCCACCGAGCCGACCAGCTCGACCGGCGCGGTCGCGGCGCGCTGCAGCGGGTAGGCGGCGAGCGCGATCCAGGTGCGCAGCCCTTCGGCGTAGCGGAAGCGCGCGTCGATCACGAGCAGGGCGAGGGACAGGGAGGCGAAAAAGAACAGCCGGACTAACGGTGCCGGCCCACGCTTGAAGAACGGCGGGGGGCTATGTTCCATCCCCCGCCATTATCAGTCGTTGGTGAAGATCGGGCCGAAGTGCTCCATCTTCTCGAGCGCCTTGCCCGAGCCGCGCACCACGCAGGTGAGCGGATCGTCGGCGACTATCACCGGCAGGCCGGTTTCTTCCATCAGCAGGCGGTCGAGGTCGCGCAGCAGCGCGCCGCCGCCGGTGAGCACCATGCCCTTCTCGGCGATGTCGGCGCCGAGCTCGGGCGGGGTCTGCTCGAGCGCGCTCTTCACGGCCGAGACGATCTGGTTGAGCGGCTCGGTGAGCGCCTCGAGGATCTCGTTGGAGCTGATGGTGAAGCTCCTCGGGATGCCCTCGGCGAGGTTGCGGCCCTTCACTTCCATCTCGCGCACTTCCGAGCCGGGGAACGCGGAGCCGATCTCCTTCTTGATCATCTCGGCGGTGGTCTCGCCGATCAGCATGCCGTAGTTGCGGCGGATGTAGTTGATGATCGCCTCGTCGAACTTGTCGCCGCCGACGCGCACCGAGCCCGAGTACACCATGCCGCCGAGCGAGATCACGCCGACCTCGGTGGTGCCGCCGCCGACGTCGACCACCATCGAGCCGGTCGCTTCGGCCACCGGCATGTCGGCGCCGATCGCCGCCGCCATCGGCTCCTCGATCAGATACACCTGGCCCGCGCCCGCTCCGATCGCACTTTCCCTGATGGCGCGGCGCTCGACTTGCGTCGAGCCGCACGGCACGCAGATGATGATGCGGGGTGAAGGCGAGAACAGCTTGTTGTCGTGCACCTTCTTGATGAACTGCTTGAGCATCTGCTCAGTGACGGTGAAGTCGGCGATCACGCCGTCCTTCATCGGGCGGATGGCGACGATGTTGCCCGGCGTCTTGCCGAGCATCTGCTTCGCTTCCCTGCCGACCGCCTGGATGGTTTTCTTGCCGTTCGGCCCCAGCTCCTGGCGGATGGCGACGACCGAAGGCTCGTCGAGCACGATGCCTTTGCCGCGGACGTAAATGAGCGTGTTGGCGGTACCGAGGTCGATCGCGAGATCGTTTGAAAAGTAGCTGCGCAGGAATCCAAACATGGGCAAGGTCAGGGCCTTTTTCCGTTTCTTAACCGGGCCTTAGGTCAGCGCCAAGGCCCTCCGCAATGGGTCGCTATGATACGCTAAGGTCGCTTCGGGAGATAAGGCAGTCCTCCCGCTCACCCCCAGTCCGAGAAGAATGTCGCTAGACCACGACCAGGTGCGGCGCCTCGCCCGGCTCGGCCGCATCGCGATCCGGCCCGAGGAATCCGGCGCCGTCCTCGAGCGGCTGAACCGGGTGCTCGGCCTGATCGACGAGATGCGCAGGGTGGACACCTCGGGCATCGACGCCATGGCGCACCCCCTCGACGCCCGGCAGCGCCTGCGCGCCGACGCCGTCACCGAGTCCGACCAGCGCCGGCTTTATCAATCCGTCGCCCCGGCGGTGGAAGAGGGCCTGTACCTCGTCCCCAAGGTCATCGAGTAGGTGCTGAACCTCTCGGTGACCGAGCTCTCGGCGGCCCTCGCCGCCAGGAAAGTCTCATCCGTCGAGCTGACCCGGGCGTTCCTCGGCCGAATCAGTCGTCTGCGGGACCTGAACGCATTCATCACGGTCGACGAGAGCGGCGCCGTCGAGCGGGCACGGCGGGCTGACGATCGTCTTTCACGAGGCGAGGGCGCTCCGCTGACCGGAATCCCGCTCGCCTTCAAGGACATCTACTGCACCAAGGGGCTGCGCACGACCTGCGGCTCGCGCATGCTGGAAAGCTTCGTCAGCCCCTACGACGCCCACGTGGTCGAGCAGTTCGGCGCCGCCGGGGCGGTGCTGCTCGGCAAGTGCAACATGGACGAGTTCGCCATGGGCTCGTCGAACGAGAGCTCGCACTTCGGGCCGGTGCGCAACCCCTGGGCCCGGAGCCGGGTCCCCGGGGGCTCCTCCGGCGGCTCGGCGGCGGCGGTGGCGGCGCGCCTGGCGCCCGCCGCGACCGGCACCGACACCGGCGGCTCGGTCCGGCAGCCCGCGGCGTTTTCCGGGGTATGCGGCCTGCGGCCGACCTACGGGCTGGTGTCGCGCTACGGGCTGATCGCCTTCGCCTCTTCGCTCGACCAGGCCGGGCCGATCGCGCGAAGCGCCGCCGACCTGGCGCTCCTGCTGAACGCCATGGCCGGCTTCGATGCGCGCGACTCCACCAGCGTCGAGCGGCCGAAGGAGGACTACACAAGAAAGCTGGGTCTGGAACTGGGAGGCCTCAGGATCGGCGTCCCCAAGGAGTACTTCGGCGAAGGCCTGGAGCCCGGGGTGCGCAAGGCGGTCGAGGAAGCGGCGGCCTGGTTCAAGTCCCAGGGGGCGCGCATGGTCGATCTCGAGCTGCCGCATACCGGGCTCGCGGTGCCGGCCTACTACGTGATCGCGCCCGCCGAGGCGTCGTCCAACCTGTCGCGCTTCGACGGCGTGCGCTACGGCCACCGCGCGCAGCAGCACTCTGATCTCATCGACATGTACTGCCGCACGCGCGCCGAGGGCTTCGGCGCCGAGGTGAAGCGCAGGATCCTGGTCGGCACCTACGTGCTCTCGCACGGCTATTACGACGCTTACTACCTGCAGGCGCAGAAGATCCGCCGCCTGATCGCGCAGGACTTCGCTTCGGCCTTGCGGAAATGCGACCTGGTGCTCGGCCCCACGGCGCCGACCACCGCCTTCGAGATCGGCGCGAAAGCCGACGACCCGGTGCAGATGTACCTCGGCGACATCTTCACCATTCCCGCGCCGCTCGCCGGGCTGCCCGCGCTTTCGGTGCCCTGCGGCTTCGACGCCGCCGGCCTGCCCGTGGGGCTGCAGCTCACCGGCGCGCATTTCTCGGAAGCGATGCTGCTCGGCGCGGCCCATCGCTATCAGCAGGCGAGCGACTGGCACCTGCGCGTGCCCAGGGAGACGCCGCTGTGAGGCAGCTTGCAGTTTTCATGGCAGGTATCGTCTCCCTGGGAGCCCTTGCTCAAGACAAATCCGAGAACCGGGAGCTGATCGGCAAGGTCGGCACGCGCAGCGCGCTCCTCGTGCTGCACGCAAGCGAGCGCGCCGACGGCAGCTGGCAGGTCGCCGGCGAGTACGTGATCCTGCCGACGCTCGCGCGGCGCTTCGTCGAAGGCGAGCGAGCCGCCGTGAGCGGCGCGACCGTGCTCAAGGAGGGCACCACCCCGATCCTCTTCGGCCGTCCCGGGATCGGCGAGCTGCGCGGCGTCTGGCGCGACGGCGCGTTCAAGGGCAGGCGCTACGGGCCCGGCGGCCAGGAGCGCGAGCGCTTCGAGTTCAGCGAGGAATTCCCCTCGATGGAGGGCTACAGCGCGTCCGTGCGCTGCGACGCCAAGGAAGGGCGCTACCGGGCAAAGCTCCATCTGAGCGTCGCCGGCGGCAAGCTCGCGGCCTTCGAGTGGCAGGCGCGCGAGCCCGGCGGGCAGGTCTGCACGGTGGTGGCGAAGGAGCAGCAGCCGCTGCGCGGCGGGTTGCGCTTCGCCGCCGGTGCCTGCCGCGTGACCCTGCGCGACGTCGGCGAGTTCCTTGCCCTGCGCGCCGAGAACTGCGCCGCGCAATGCGGCGCAGAAGGCTACCTCGTGCCGCTGCTCATCGACCGGCGCGGCCACTGCGAGCTGCTGCGGTGAGCTGGGAAATCGTCGTCGGCATCGAGACGCACGCCCAGCTTCTCACGGCGAGCAAGATCTTTTCGGGCGCCTCGACCGCCTTCGGCGCCGCGCCGAACACACAGGCTTCCGCGGTCGACATCGCGCTTCCCGGCGTGCTGCCGGTGCTGAACCGCGCCGCGGTCGAGCACGCGATCCGCTTCGGCCTCGCGGTCAAGGCCACCATCAACCGCCGCTCGATCTTCGCGCGCAAGAACTACTTCTACCCCGACCTTCCCAAGGGCTACCAGATCAGCCAGTACGAGGCTCCGATCGTGCAAGGAGGGGTTCTAAGCATTCCAAAAAATATCCGCATCACCCGTGCGCACCTGGAGGAGGACGCGGGCAAATCCTTGCACGAGGCCTTTCGCGGCATGAGCGGCATCGACCTCAACCGCGCCGGCACGCCGCTGCTCGAGATCGTCTCCGAGCCCGATCTGCGCGGCGCGCAGGAGGCGGTGGCCTACGCGCGCGCGCTGCACGCGCTGGTCGTCTGGATCGGGATCTGCGACGGCAACATGCAGGAAGGGTCATTCAGATGTGATGCAAATGTCTCAGTGAAACGTACCGAAACCCCCTTACTCGGAACCCGGTGCGAGATCAAGAACCTGAACTCGTTCCGCTTCATGGAGCAGGCGATCGAGTTCGAGGCGCGGCGCCAGATCGAGATCCTACAGGGCGGCGGCACGATCGAGCAGGAGACGCGGCTCTACGACCCCGAGCGCAACGAAACGCGCTCGATGCGCACAAAGGAAGAAGCGCATGACTACCGCTATTTTCCCGATCCGGACCTGCTCCCGCTAGTGATCTCGGAGAAGGACATCGAGAACATCCGCGCGGAAATGCCCGAACTGCCGTCCGAGAAGCGGCGAGCGTACATGGAAGCCGGGTTGACAGAGACCCAGGCGGATCTTCTGACATCGAGCCGGGAAATGGCAAGGCTCGCCGATGAAGCGTTCAGAGGGGCGCCGCGGTCGGACTTTACACGGATCGTCAATTTGATCGTCGGCCCCGTTGCTGCCCGCATCAATGAAGAGGGTTTCGGGCAGCTGCGATTCGAGACCTTTCCTGCTGAACTGAGAAAGCTCGCTGCAAAGGTGTCAGCGGGGGAGATCTCCTCTTCCGCAGGCACCACGGTGATTCTCCCGATCATCTGGAGGGGCGAGGGAAGCGTCGAGGAAATCATCGAGAGGCAGGGCCTCAGGCAGATAAGCGACGCGGGCGTCATCGAGAAGGTCGTGGACGGGGTACTGCGGGCGAACGCGAAGCAGGTCGCCGATTACAAGGCCGGCAAGCAAAAGGCGCTGCAGTCCCTGGTGGGGCAGGTGATGAAGGCGACGCAGGGCAAGGCGAACCCCGCCCAGGTGAACGAGATCCTGCGGAAGAAGCTGGGGCGCTAGACCCTACTTGCGGCCGGTGGCTTCCTTGTAGCGCTTGCGATCCTCGTCGTAGCGCGCGTTGATGCCCTCGACCTCTTTCTTCTTCGCGGTGAGCAGCGTCTCTTTCGCCTTCAGGTCGAGCTGGGCGACGTTGATCTCGTCCTTGAGCCGCTCGATCAGCTTCACTTCCTTGCCGCCGGCCTTGGCCTCGAGCTCTTTCGCGGAGCGCTCGATGCGCTTGCGCAGGCCGTCGACCTGGCCTTCGAGCTCCTGCGCCTGCTTCTGGTTCTCGCGCAGCGCGCGGGCGCGCGCCTCCTCGATGTCCTTCTCGCTGGTGTAGGTGGCGAGCAGCGCGCGGTTGCGGCGCTGCGTGTCGAGCTGCGCGCGTTCCATCTCGCGCTTCTTCTCCAATTCAGCTTCCTTGGCGAGGCGCGCCTTCTCGTCGCCTTCCGGGTCGATGCGCTTCACCACCAGGCCCTGCTTGTTGATCAGCTCGAGCGGCATGCCGAGGCAGGCCTGCGGAATCGTCTGGCCGTAGTATTTCTTGCCGTCCTTGCCGGTGCAGCGATAGGTGTACTGCTCCTTCGGCTGCGCGTGCGCAGCGAGCGGCATCAGCGCGGCTACGGCGAGCAATGCCAGGCAAGGATTCATCGCAACTCTCCCTCCCGAAGTGCGAGTCAGGGCCATTCTACCTGCTAGAATCCGCGCCGCACATGCACTTCGCCGACAAGGCGTTCGTGGCCGAGACCACCGCCAAGATGCTGCTCGAGGTCAAGGCTGTGCTGTTTTTCTCGGAAAACCCCTTCATTTTCACCTCCGGCTGGGCGAGCCCGGTCTACATCGACTGCCGCAAGCTGATCTTCTATCCACGCATCCGCACGCAACTGGTTGACTTCGCCGCGGGCATGCTGGCGCGCGACGTGGGCTTCGAGCAGTTCGACGTCGTCGCCGGCGGCGAGACCGCGGGCATCCCCTACGCCGCGTGGATCGCCGAGCGCCTCGGGCTGCCGATGCAGTACGTGAGAAAAAAGCCCAAGGGCTTCGGCCGCAATGCACAAATCGAGGGCGACGTGCGCGAGGGCGCGCGCACGCTGCTGGTTGAAGATCTTACAACCGACGGGCGCTCGAAGATCAATTTCTGTCAGGCGCTGCGCGGCGCGGGCGCGGTCGTCGAGCACGTGTTCGTCAACTTCTACTACGACATCTTCCCGGAGTCGAAGAAAATCCTCGCCGACCTGAACGTCAGGCTGCACTACCTGGCGACGTGGTGGGACATCCTCGCGGTGGTGAAGAAGGGCAACTACCTCGGCGCGGCGCAGGTCGCCGAGGTCGAGAGCTTCCTGCACGCGCCGGCGAAGTGGTCGGCCGCCCATGGCGGAGTTTCCGCTTTTCCATCTTCTTCTTGAGGGTAATTACCCTTAACGTCAACGGCATCCGGTCGGCCGCGAACAAGGGTTTGTTTCGGTGGCTGGCTGGACAGCGCGCCGACGTGGTGTGCCTGCAGGAAATGAAGTGCCAGGAGACCGACCTCGACGCAAAGCTGCACGGCCTGAAGCCCTACCAGACCTGCCACGCGTTCGCGCAGAAGAAGGGCTACAGCGGCGTATCCCTGTACAGCCGGCGCACCCCGGACGAGGTGCGCCGCGGCTTCGAGAGCCGCGAGTTCGACGCCGAAGGGCGCTACGTCGAGGCGCGCTTCGGAAGACTGTGGGTCATCTCGCTCTACATGCCCTCGGGCTCCGCCGGCCCGCACCGGCAGGCGTCGAAATTTCGCTTCTTGAAGCAGTTCATTCTCCATCTCAAGAGGCTGAAAGACCGGGGCCACGAAATCATTCTCTGCGGCGACTGGAACATCGCGCACAAGGAGATCGATCTCAGGAACTGGCGCTCGAACCGGAAGAACTCGGGCTTCCTGCCCGAGGAACGCGCCTGGCTCACGCGCGTGTTCGACGAGCTCGGCTTCGTCGACGTGTTCCGCCGCCTGAACGACAAGCCCGACCAGTACACCTGGTGGTCGAACCGCGGCCAGGCCTGGAAGAAGAACGTCGGCTGGCGCATCGACTACCAGATCGCCACGCCGGGGGTCGCCGCGACCGCGCGCAAGGAGTCGATCTACAAGGCGAAACGGTTCTCGGACCATGCGCCCCTGACGATCGACTATGACTACGCGCTGGACTGACGGAATTCGTCCCTACCTCGAGCGTGCTCCGCTCGCGGCGCTGTTCCTCGGCGTCTCCTCGGGCTTCGCGTTCGCGATGATCGGCGCGACGCTGACCACGCGCCTCGCGCAGCACGGCATCGACAAGCGCGCGGTCACCGCCTTCGCGCTCACCTTTCTCGCCTACAACCTCAAGTTCCTGTGGGCGCCGATCGTCGACCACGTGCGCCTGCCGCTCATCGGCCGCTTCGGGCAGCGGCGCAGCTGGCTGTGGCTGGTCGGCGTGCTGGTGATGGCCGCGGTCGCGTTTCTCGGCATCGCGGATCCGGACGCGTCCCTGGCTCTGGTCGCGGTCGCGGCGATCACGCTGGGCGTGGCGGGCGCCACCTTCGACATCATCATCGACGCCTACCGCATCGAGCTGCTCGAGCCGCGCCAGCTCGGCGCCGGCTCCGGCATGTCGCAATACGGCTGGCGCATCGGCTCCGCCGCGGCCGGCGCGCTCGCCCTGGTGCTTGCCGCGCGCATCGGCTGGACGGCCGCCTATTTCGCCTGCGCGGCGTTCGCGCTGCCGGCGATGCTGGTCGGCGTCGTCATGGGCGAGCCCCTGCGGCACCGCGAGCCGGCCAGGCCGCACGGCGTCCTCGAGGCGCTCGTCGCCTACTTCAGCCCGCTGCTCGAATTCCTCCGGCGGCAGGGCGCGCTGGTGGTGCTCCTGTTCGTGCTGATTCACAAGATCGGCGACACCCTCGCCAACCTCACGCTGCGGCTACTTTTCAAGGACCTCGGCTTCAGCAACGACGAGGTGGCCTTCTACGATGTGGGCATCGGCTTCGCCGCCCTGCTCGTCGGCATCTTCGTCGGCGGAATTCTCTACGCGCGGCTCGGCATGAAGCGCTCGGTCCTGATCAGCCTGATCCTGATGGCGGTGTCGAACCTGAGCTTTGCCGCGCTGGCGGCGGCGGGGCATTCCAATACCGGCATGGCCGCCGCGGTCGGATTCGAGAACTTCGCGAGCGGCATCGGCGGCGTGACGGTGGTCGCGTACCTCTCCGCGCTGTGCAACCTGCGCTTCACCGCGACCCAGTATGCGCTGCTGTCCGCGCTCGCGAGCATCGCGGGGCGCTTTCTTACCGGGACCAGCGCCGGGGCGCTGATCCAGGCGATGGGGTATGTGAACTTCTATCTGCTGACCACCCTCATCGCGCTTCCGGGCGTGATCCTCTTCTGGTTCATGATGCGCTCGGGCCTCGCCGACGTCTCGATCGGCTCGGCCGGCAAGGACGAAGTCACCCGCTGATCGAGACCTCGTCTCCATCTCATTCGCGACGTTGCGGCCGTGGTCTCCTCTCCTATTTGTGCAGCCCAGTCACGCGATTCGCGGCCGTAACCGCCGCCTTGAGCTCTTCGGAAGCTCTCGCCAGCTTGCGCGTCGCGTCTTCCGCGGATTCGGCGATGGGGGCTGTCAGGCGTTGGACCTCGCCGAGTGCGGCCTCCAGCCGCGCAATTCCCTCGAGACGCTGCTTCGCGTTTCTCTCTAGCTCGTCAAGCCTCATCAGCTCGCGCTGCAGGTCGTCGCGATTCTTGGCCCGCTGGCGCTCGACGGCTTCACGCTCAGCGGGATGCACCGGTCTTTCCGCTTCCTTCGCAAGCGCGTTCAGGCGTTCCTGCAGCGCGCGACGCTGGTCAGGGATCCCGGCAAGCTGGCGCTGCAGACTGGTGGCTTGATCGCGCACGGGGAGCCTCGGGTCCTTGAGCACGGCGGTTCCCCTTCCCAAGACCGGCGCGGTCTCGGTTATCGTCTGGCTCGTCGCGCCAGCTGCAACCTGGAGGTCGGCCATCTCTGCCGGTGGCCACCATGCCACGCTATCGATGGCCGGAACGAGCGCCGCCTGCTTCTGCTTGCCGCCGCGCACGGCGTTGTCCATCGTGTTCAGGCCCGTCGCCGTTGAGTAGATCAAGAGCCCGTTGAAGAAGGCGAGAAAGAACACAAGGGCCCTGCGCGGCCGTACTAGAGCCGCCGCCACGAATGCAATGACTTGCGCCAGCACCAGCGCGACGATCTTGAGCAACTGGGGCGGCGGATCTGCGATGTCCTGAATCACGGACGTGGTGATTACGACAGCGGCACTCGCGCCGGCCAGTGTAACGATGGCGCGTGCATCGAAAAGTTGAGCCATCTTGCCCCCCAGAGACGCTGTGCATTAGACGCCGCGCGAGGCGCGCGTGTCACGCGATCGGATTGTGAGATAAACCCGGTCTATCCCGCGGTGCAGCGGTACACAGCCAGGCTGCCGAGGAGGTTGGGCATCAGCGTGACCGGCTTGCCCTCGTGCAGCACGAGGCGCTCGCGGATCCGGATCCCGATGCGCCGGCACAGGTCCTCGAAGTCGCGGATCGTGCAGTGG
>Ga0187892_10008124_pt1 | contig 14532 bp, 19 predicted proteins | sample MA1701073metaG_FD_139345 | JGI IMG/M metagenome (GOLD analysis project Ga0187892, IMG submission 139345) | Bio-ooze microbial communities from a basaltic lava cave in the Kipuka Kanohina Cave System on the Island of Hawaii, USA - MA170107-3 metaG ... | reverse complement strand
TAGATATGGTTGGGGACAGAGCGCGCTTCGCGCGGGAAGTTGGTTAGATATGGTTGGGGACAGAGCGCGCTTCGCGCGGGAAGTTGGTTAGATATGGTTGGGGACAGAGCGCGCTTCGCGCGGTCTGTCCCCAAGAGTGTTAAACGTCGCGTCGGTGCCGCAGCAAGGCGTTGGTTTCTTCCAATGCCGCAATGATCGATTGCGTGCGCACCGCGGCGCGGTCGCCGTCAAAGTGGCGCGTGGCGGTCTGAACCCATGGCGCAACGCTGAGGTCGCGCCGGATTGCCCACCCAAAGCTCACGGTTCCGACCGGCTTGTCCGGGGTTCCACCGTCGGGACCGGCAACGCCGGTAACCGCAATCGCCACTTGCGCCGCGCTATGCGAGAGAGCGCCCAGCGCGAGAGCGCGCGCCACCGGCTCACTGACGGCGCCGAAATCGCGCAGGTAGGTCGGTGCGACGTTGAGCTGTTGAATCTTGGCGTCGTCGGAATACGTGATGAAGCCGCGGTCGAACCAGCGACTCGACCCGGCAACCTGCGTGACCGCGTACGCAATTCCGCCGGCGGTGCACGATTCCGCGGTTGCCAGCATCAATGACGCGGACGCGAGGCGCTGCCCCAGTTCTTCTGCCAGGCGGGTGATGTGCGTTGCGATCATGGCGATCCAGTCCCGAATTGCCAGCCCAAGGCGATCACTAGTAGCGTGAAAAAAGCGGCCACCAGATCGTCCAACATCACGCCAACGCCGTTCTTGTAGCGCGCATCGAGCCAGCGTATCGGTGGCGGCTTCGCGATGTCGAACAGTCGAAACAGTACGAACGCGGCAGCCGCGAGCCAACCCGGCCGAGGCTCGTCCGGCAGCAGCAGGAGCACGATCCAGAAGGCCACGATCTCGTCGATCACCACATGGCCGCTATCGGCAACTGCGAGCCGCTCGCCAGTTCGCTGTGCCGCCCATGCACCGAAAAAGAGCGTCGCCATAATCAGCAGCGCCCATCCCGTGTTGCTGAGCCAGCGATCGAGCAGCACGAAGGCGCCCCACGCCGCGAGGGTGCCGAACGTACCGGAGGCGAACGGCGCCAGACCACTGCCCGCACCTAGCGCGATCACATGCCACGGCGACGACAGCATGAACCGCAGCGTCGGACGCGGAGGTCCCTGCTCGTCGCGAGGGTGCGGTAGCGGAATGTCCTGAGAACTCATGTGGCTTCGTGTTCCGGGCCGTGGATAACACGATCAGGCAAAAACTCAGCCGAAATGGTCGTATGCCTTGAACGGCGTGTCCATCGGAAGTCCCTGGCCATCGAGCACTACAAGATCACGGCCATCGGTGATTGCGCCGATGCGGGTAACCGGCACTCCGGCCGCCGTTGCGGCAGCCTGCACCCGTTCGCGCCGGTCTGCCGCGGCGGTAAACAACAACTCGTAGTCGTCGCCCCCAGCCAGCAGGCAGCGCGCATGCAGGTCGGCCGGCTGTGCCGACAGGCCGGGCTGACGCGGTAGATCCTTCCAGTGAATGCGGGCGCCGCATTGTGAGCGCGACAGGATGTGGCCGAGGTCACCGAGCAAGCCATCTGATACATCGATGCAGGCGGTCGCGATTCCCCGCAAGGCAACGCCGAGTGGGATGCGCGGCTCCGGCCGGTTGAGCCGGGTGGCGCATGCGCCCGCCTCAATCGGCGTCAGCTCGTCGGTAACACCGTTTCGATGTGCCAACGCCAATGCAGCGCCGCCGAGTCGATCCGAGACCCAGATGTCGTCACCAACGCGGGCGCCGGCGCGTGTTCGTATCATCGAACGCGGTACCTCGCCTATTGCCGTGATGCAGACGCAGATCGGACCGTCGCCGGGCGAAGCGGCGGGTGAGCGCGTGGTGTCGCCACCTGCAAGGACACAGCCGTGCGCGTCAGCGAGCGCAAACATTCCGTGCGAAAACCCGGCGAGCCACGCGGAGTCAGCGCGGGGGAGAGCCAGCGCCAGGAAAAAGCAGCGCGGGCTTGCGCCGGCGGCCGCAAGATCGGAAAGGTTGACGGCCAGGGCCTTGTGTCCAAGCGACGCAGCATCCACGCTGGGGGCAAAGTGACGACCTTCGACCAACAGATCGGTCGTCACCGCCAACATGTTTTCGCCGGAATCCAGCAACGCGCAGTCGTCGCCGATGCCACAGGCGACCAGTCCATCTGCCGCGAAAGGCCGCGTGAAGTAGCGCGCGATAAGGTCGAATTCGGTCAACCGGCTCTTCCGACCCTCTGGCTGTCTAGGGCCTGCCCCGCCTCCGCCGGCCTCAGTTCCGCGGCCACCTTGTCGAGCACGCCGTTGACGTATTTGAAGCCTTCAGTGCCGCCGTAGCCCTTGGCAAGTTCAACCGCTTCATTGATCACGACGCGGTACGGAATCTCGATGCGGTGTTTCAGTTCGTAGGCGCCGATCAGCAGAATCGCGTGCTCGACCGGGGAAAGTTGCCGGAGTTCGCGGTCGATGTGGCGGGAAAACGCGCTGCGCAGCTCGGCCTCATCGTCAATGGCGCCACGAAGCACCGCGCGAAAGTGGTCCGCATCGGCCTTGCGGAAGTCCTCGCGCTCCATCAGATGATCTTCGATTTGCCCGGCGTCGTGACCACCGATCAGCCACTCATACAGTCCCTGCAACGCGAATTCGCGCGCGCGCCGGCGCGCGCTGCGAGCCACCGGGACAGCACTATTCGACATCGGCGGCGTCTTTCCCATCCTCGCCAAGCGCCCAGAGGAAATTGGCCATTTCCACCGCGACGCGTGCCGCATCGCGACCTTTATCGTCGACCCGCGCGCGCGCCTGCTCTTCGTCGTTGGTGGTAAGGATGGCGTTAGCCACCGGCAATCCGAAATCGAGCGCCACCCGCGCCACGCCGCGCGCCGATTCTTCCGCGACCACTTCGAAGTGATATGTCTCGCCGCGGATCACGCAACCGACGGCAACCAGAGCGTCGAATTCCTCGGTCTGCGCCAGCCGCGCCAGCGCGAGGGGCACTTCAAGCGCGCCGGGCACCGTCACGTGCGTGATGTCGTCGTCGTCAACGCCGAGCGCGCGCAGCTCGGCGAGGCAAGCCTGCGCCAGTCGCGCACCGGCCCATTCGTTGAAGCGCGCCTGCACGATGCCGATACGCAATCCGGCGCCGTCGAGGTCGGGCGCGATGGTGTCGATCGCCATTAACCCTCGAGGTAACCGGTGGTGTGCAGCCCAAAGCCGGCCATCGACGGCATCTTGCGCGGCTTGGCCATCAGCTTCATATGGCCGACGTTGAGATCGCGCAGGATCTGCGCACCGATGCCATAGGTGCGCAAGTCCATCTTGCTGCCGCGCGCCGTAGGTGTGTCGCCATCGCGCACGTGGCCGAGCGCGTCGAACTGCTCGAACAGACGCGTGGAGGTTTCGCTGCAGTTCAGCAGCACCAGCACGCCGCGACCCGAATTGGCAATCGTCGACAACGCGCGCGCAATCGGCCATGAATGCGTGCTCACGTTGGCATCGATGAGATCAAGCACCGACAGGGGTTCATGCACGCGCACCAGCGTCTCGCGCCCGGGATCGATGTCGCCGCGCACCAGCGCGAGATGTGGCGTGCCACCGGAGGTATCGCGATAGGCCACCAGATCGAACTCTCCGGCGCTGGTCTGGACGCGGCGCCGCCCGATGCGTTCGATCAGCGATTCGTTGGCGGCCCGGTAGTGAATCAGCTCCGCGATCGTGCCGATCTTCAGTCCGTGTTTGTGAGCGAACGGAACGAGATCCGGCAGCCGCGCCATCGTGCCGTCGTCGTTCATGATTTCGCACAGCACCGCCGCCGGTGTCAGCCCGGCCATGCGCGCAAGGTCGCAGCACGCCTCGGTATGACCCGCGCGCATCAACACGCCGCCGGGCTGCGCCACCAGCGGAAACACGTGGCCCGGCTGCACGATGTCGGAGGGCGTCGCGTTGGGTCGTGTAGCAACGCGCACCGTGTGAGCGCGGTCGGCGGCGGAGATGCCGGTCGAAATGCCTTGCGCCGCTTCGATGGCAACCGTGAAGTTCGTACCGTGCACGGTGCGGTTCTCGGACGCCATGGGCTTTAACTGCAGCCGCGCCGCATGCTCGGCGGTGATCGGCATGCAGATCAGTCCGCGCCCGTGTTTGGCGAGGAAGTTGATTTTCTCCGCCGACACGAAATCGGCGGCGAAAATCAGATCGCCTTCGTTTTCGCGATCTTCATCGTCGACCAGCACAACGATGTTGCCGCGACGGATCTCGTCGATGATTTCCGGCACCGAAGCGATCGGCGCGGGCGGTGCGGGGTTCGGGCTTGGGACGGCGGCGAGCATGTGGGCGTGGTTTCGTTGCGAAGGCGGCGAATCTTACGCGGCGAGGCTTATCCACTCTGGCATGTCGCGGCACAAGCGTGAACGTCCGTGCATCACGCCCATTTCCAAGATTTCGGAAGCGTTCCTTCAAGGCCATAGACATGGCGAATTATCTGACCCTCGTGCATAACTTCGTGCTCAGCTAGCGCCAGCAGCAGCTCATCCCAGGTCGGGGTCCACTCGCCTATTCCCGCAATTGCATCTTGGACCGCCCTAGATGAAGACTTGAGCTTCTCCGCGAAATCCATGTGCGTGTACTGGGTCATCGAACAGCTGAAGCCCGACCATTCACCGGCATCAAGCGCCTTCGCATAGCTCTCACGTGCACCGATGATGCACCCCAGATGTTCGCGAAGTGACTTGTGTTTCGGCGGTGCAAGGCGCTCCGTAAGCGCTGCATCGTCGATCTGACTGATGAGGTCTGAATAGGACTGGAATCGCGCTGTCAGATTTCTTACGAGGGTGGATCTCATTCTTGTTCCCCCGGGGACGGAATGTCTGGCCTACCGCTGACCGAAAGCAGTTTCACCAAAGATGCGACCCGCTTCCCTTGGCAGCGAACGCCAATACTGCCACGGCGCGGCCACCGTTCCACCCAGCGCGGCAGCTGCGCGCCACGGCCAGCGCGCGTCGAACAACATGGCGCGCGCGAGCGCAACCATGTCGGCGTCGCCATCGGCAACGATTGCTTCTGCCTGTTTGAGATCGGTGATCAGGCCCACTGCGATCGCGGTGAGGCCGGTCGCCGCGCGGATCGCGCGAGCGAACGGAACCTGATAGCCGGGACCGAGCGCGATCTTCTGGCGCGGCGAAATGCCGCCGCTGGACACGTCGATCCAGTCGTGGCCGCGCGCCTTCAACCGGTGCGCGAATTCGATGGTCTGCTCCAGCGTCCAGCTGTCCTCGTCCGGCGGCCAGTCGTTGGCCGACACGCGCGCGCCTACCGGAGTTGCATCCGGCACGGCGGCGCGCACCGCATCGAAAACCTCGAGCGGAAAACGTACGCGCCCGTCGAACGAACTATCGTAGTCGTCGCCGCGTCGATTGGACACGGGCGACAGGAACTCATGCATCAGGTAACCGTGCGCCATGTGCAACTCGACCGCATGGAAACCGAGCCGCATCGCGCGTTGCGCGGCGCGGACGAAATCGTCGCGCAAAGCGCCCGATCTCCTAGCCCGACAACGCATGCGGCAACGCTTCGCCTTCGCCGTGCGATAGCGCCGATGGCGCCACCGCTTTCCAGCCTCCGGCATCGATGCCGATCTGCTTGCCCCCCAGCGAAGACACGTTGCTGGAACCTTTGCGATCCGCGTGCGCGAGTTGTATCGCGACCTTGACCGGCGATGAATGACGGATCATCGCGACAATCGGCGCGAGCGCCGCTTCGTTCGCATCGGAATACAGGCCGAGGCAGCCCGGCGTAATGCGGCCTTGCGCGTTGACCGCGGTGGCTTCCACGCTCATGAACCCCGCACCCGACAGTGCCAGCGAACCAAGGTGCGCGTAGTGCCACGGTGTCGCGCTGCCATCGATGGCCGAGTACTGGCACATCGGCGACACCATGATGCGGTTGGGAAGGTCAAGCCTCCGCAAAGCGATGGGTTCAAACAGTCTGGACACTTCGCTCAATCTCCGGCACCGCGCGCCAGCATGCGTTCAACGTAGCGCGCGATCATGTCTACTTCCAGGTTGACGCGATCGCCCGCCTTCAGATTCCGCAACGTCGTCACCGCGATGGTGTGCGGAATCAGGTTGATCGAGCAGCGGCAGCCTTCGCCGCGCACGTCCTCGACGCGATTGACGGTCAGGCTTACTCCGCTGACCGTCACCGAACCCTTGACCGCAAGAAACCGTGCCAGGTCTTCCGGCACATCGATGATGAGAAGCCAGCTTTCGCCGAACGGCTCCATCGTTCGCACGATGCCGGTGCCGTCGATGTGTCCGCTCACCAGATGGCCGTCGACGCGATCACCCAGTCGCATCGACTTTTCGAGATTCACGTCGCCGCGCGCATCCAGGCCGGCGGTCTTGTCGAGCGTCTCTGCCGAGACATCGACCGAGAAAGCGCGCGCGTTCTTTTGCGTTACCGTCAAGCACGCGCCGTTGACGGCGATCGAGTCGCCGACCGCAACGTCGTCCAGCCCCAGCGCGGCCGCGTCGATCGTCAGGCGCCGGCCGAAGCCCAGCGGCTCGATCGCGGTGATGGTTCCAATACCTTGCACGATGCCCGCAAACATGGTCAGACTGCCCAGCGCGCCAGCACGCGCACGTCCTCACCGACCTGGGTCACGTCGCGAATCGCAAGACGCCTCGCGTGCGCAAGCTCAGACAGCGCGGGCAGATGCACCATGCCCTGCGCTTCGCCGATCAGCAGCGGCGCGAAATACACGAGCAGTTCATCGACGCAACCAGCGCGCACGAGGGAACCGTTCAACTTGAAACCGGCCTCGACGTGCAACTCGTTGACGCCGCGTCGCGCGAGTTCCTTCAGCAACTGCGGCAGATCGACCTTGCCATCGTCGTTCGGCAACTCCACGACAACCGCATTGCGGTCGCGCAAACGCGCGCTTTTCGCCGGGTCGGCGAAGGCGCAGGCGACCAACGCCTGGGTGCCGTCAAAAAAACGCGCCGCCGGATCCACTTCAAGCCTGCTGTCGACCAGCACTTTCAGCGGCTGCCGCGTCGTTTCGACCAGCCGGACATTCATCTGCGGATTGTCGGCCTTGACCGTCCCCACGCCGGTGGCCACCGCACAGGCCTGCGCGCGCCACGCATGTCCGTCACGACGCGCGGCTTCTGAAGTGATCCACTGTGACGCCCCGTTGTCCAGTGCGGTCTTGCCGTCAAGGCTGGCCGCGATCTTCATGCGCACCCACGGCCGGCCGCGGTTCATGCGCGCAAAGAAACCGATGTTCATCTCGGTGGCCTCGTACGCCAGAAGGCCGCAGCGCACGTCGATTCCGCTTGCGCGCAGCATCTCGAGACCGCGACCGTTGACCTGCGGATTTGGATCCTCGATGGCCGCGATCACGCGCGCGACCCGCGCTTCGATCAGCGCGGTCGAACACGGCGGCGTGCGGCCGAAATGCGAACAGGGCTCCAGCGTCACGTACGCGGTGGCGCCATGTATCTCGTGCCCGTTCTTTCGCGCATCGAGCAGAGCTTCGACTTCGGCGTGGTTGGAACCCGGCGGCTGCGTGCTCCCTTCTCCAAGAATGCGACCGTCACGGGCAATCACACAGCCGACACGCGGATTGGGCGTGGCGTGATAAAGCGCGCGCGCCGCGAGTTCCAGTGCGCGCGTCATGCAGCGATGATCGAGGTCCGTGTACATCAGTCAATTATGTCGCGCGGGAGACTTTCACCCGAATCGCGCTCTGCGCTGATGCCGAACTCGGGCAGTCGCTCGAGGTCAGCGACCAGCGAGCCTGCGGCGCACGGCCGCGGGACGCCGCGCGGGTTTGCCGGCCGCACGCGCAAGAACGTAGGCGTGGATGTCCCCGGCTGCGTACAGCGGTGCGCCGGCATCGATGGCTGCGGCCGCCGATTCCGCCTCTCGAACAAACTGCTCGCGAAGCTCCGCCAGTGCGGCCTGTCTTTCCAGCGCTTCAAGCATCCATGCATGAGGCGTCTTGCCGCTGGATTGGGCCAGCGGAGAAATGCGCTTCTTCAACTCTTTCGGCAGTTTGAGCGTGGTGGTCGCTGGCATGGTTCTGGGCGGATGCGGCTGCTGAAGTGCTACCAAGGTAACGCCTCGTTGTCCGGGCGGTCAAGCCGATGAGGTCCACATGAAAAACGGCCGCGCAGCGCGCGGCCGTTTACTAACCACCGATTTCGATTGCTTAGCGAATCGCCAGCCGCTTGCTCGCCACCGTAGCGCGCTTTGGCAGCGCCAGCGTCAGCACGCCGTTTTCGAAACCCGCGTCGGCACCCTCCTGGGTCACTTCGACGGGCAGTTCAAAGTTGCGCACATAGCTCGTCGCATAACGCTCGGTGTGCAGTACGCGCTCGCCGTTGTCGGACTTTTTCTCGCCCTTGGACTCGGCGGTGATCGCGACGTGCGCGCCTTCGATCGTGACGTTGATATCGTCCTTCTTGACACCAGGCAGATCGACCCGCACTTCGTACTTGTCGCCCTTGTCCACGACGTCGATGCGCGCCCTTACGGCCGGCGAGTGTTCGCCGTTGCGCGCAACCGCTGGGCGGCCGCGCTGAAAGAAATCACTGAAAAATTCATCGAACAGCAAGCCGAACGGCTCGCGATGTACCAACAGACTTGTCATGTCGTACCTCCGGATAGTTGCTGGCCTCCTCGGCCATGACCGGTAGGTAGGGCGGGCGGCGGCGGTTTCAAGAGGGAAGCTCTGGATAACCTGCTGCGAGCCGCATCTGCGTCATGTTTTCAGGCGCGACGCCGCTTGGCCGGACGGATTTCGCGAACCACCTCGGAAAAATCCTCGGCATCTTCGAAGCTGCGATAGACGGACGCAAAGCGGATGTAGGCTACCTTGTCGATGCGCTTCAATTCGCGCATCACCAGCTCGCCGAGCTTCTCGCTCTTGACCTCGCGCGCCGCCAGCGACAGCAGCTTTTCCTTGATGCGGGCCGCCGCGTCGCCAACGGCGTCGACCGGTACCGGACGTTTGCGCAGCGCGAGTTGCATCGACTTCTTCAGCTTCTCTTCGTCGAATTCCACCCGCACGCCGCCGCGCTTGACGATGGCGGGCATCGACAGCTCGACCTTTTCGTACGTGGTGAAGCGCTTTTCGCAGCGCAGGCACTTGCGGCGCCGCCGGATTGACTTGCCCTCGTCCGACGCACGCGAGTCGAGCACTTGCGTGTCCTCGTGCAGGCAAAATGGGCACCTCACGACGTCGCGGCGCAAGCTGCGCCGACCTTTCGCCCTCTCCCCTTGCGGGAGAGGGGCCAGGGGAGAGGGGGCCAAACGATCACGCGCCGTACACCGGAAACCGCCGCGTCAGCGCCTCAACCTCGCGCCGCACCCGCTCGATCGTCGCCGGGTTGCCCGCATCGCCCAGCACGTCCGCAAGCAGATTCGCGGTCTGTTCGGTTTCGGTCTCCTTGAAGCCGCGCGTGGTCATCGCCGGCGAGCCGATGCGAATGCCGCTGGTCACCATCGGCTTTTCCGGGTCCTTGGGAATTGCGTTCTTGTTGACTGTGATATGCGCCTGCCCAAGCACCGTTTCGGCATCCTTGCCGGTGATCTTCTTGGCGCGCAGGTCGACCAGCATCAGATGGCTCTCGGTACGCCCCGAGACAATGCGCAGCCCGCGGCGCGTGAGCGTTTGCGCCATCACGCGCGCATTGACCATCACCTGCTGCTGATACGCCTTGAACCCGGGCGCCAGCGCCTCCTTGAACGCCACCGCCTTGGCGGCGATCACGTGCATCAGCGGGCCGCCCTGCAAGCCAGGAAAGACCGCGCTGTTGATCTGCTTTTCAAACTGCGGGCGCATCAGGATCAGTCCGCCGCGCGGTCCGCGCAACGTCTTGTGCGTGGTGGACGTAACGATGTCGGCGTGCGGGATCGGGCTTGGATAAAGTCCGGCGGCAATCAAACCGGCGTAGTGCGCCATGTCGACCAGCAGGTGCGAGCCGATGTCGCGTGCCACCCGCGCGAACCGCGCGAAGTCGATCTTCAGCGAATACGCCGACGCGCCGGCGATGATGAGCTTGGGCGCATGGCGGTGCGCAAGGCGCTCCATCGCGTCGTAGTCGATCTCCTCCGCTTCGTTCAGGCCATAGCTCACCACCTTGAACCACTTGCCCGACATGTTGAGCGGCATCCCGTGGGTCAGGTGTCCGCCCTCCGCGAGACTCATTCCCATGATCGTGTCGCCGGGTGTCAGCATCGCCATGAACACCGCTTCATTCGCCTGCGCGCCGGAATGGGGCTGGACGTTGGCCGCGATTTCTACCGTTGGGTAGCTGAAGATTCTCTTCAGCCGATCGATCGCAAGCAACTCGACGGTGTCGACGTGTTCGCAGCCGCCGTAGTAGCGCTTGCCAGGATAACCCTCGGCGTACTTGTTGGTCATCGAGCAGCCCTGGGCGGCCATCACCGCCGGGCTGGCGTAGTTCTCGGAAGCAATCAGCTCGATGTGCTGTTCCTGCCGGCGATTCTCGGCTTGGATAGCAGACCAGATTTCGGTATCGATGCCGGCAACAGTATGAGTGGGATCGAACATGGTTGAACCTCGGCGTGGACAAGTGGATTGAACGGTCACTTGCCATCGTGCCCAGGCGAACGGCGGAACTGCACCTCGTGCTTCCCGGTGGTGACCCACCTCGGACGCCAGTTGCACGAGGAAAGATGGCGCTGAAATTATGCCAGCGGATCAGGTGTGTGCTTGCTCCAGATGCGCCGCGTCGCCCCATTCGACGATCTCGAGTCGCAGCGGCGCTGCCAGCGCGGCAATCCGGTTGATGTTCGCATTGCCCATCAGATGCTGCCGCGGCGCGTCCCACGCCAGCGCACGCGCGGCGCGGTAGGCCACGTCGAGCGTTCCGCCATGGGCGATGACAGCGACGGTGCCGCTCGGGTGCGCGAGCGCGACGTCGTGCAGCGCGTCCATCACACGCTCTATCAGGTCTTGCCCAGACTCGCCTTCGGGAATCGTCCAGGCCGGATCGCGCTCCCGCCAGCGCGCGAACTCGTCCGGCCAGCGGGCGGCGACTTCTTCTAGTGTCTGTCCTTCAAAGATGCCGAAGCGGCGTTCGCGCAGCCGGGCGTCCGGCCGCGGTTCGAGACCGAAGACCTCCGCCACGGGAACCGCGGTCAAGTAGGCGCGCGCCAGATCGCTCGCGACAACGGCGTCGATGCGCTCTCGCGCAAGCCTGTCCGCGAGCCGGCGCGCCTGCCAGATGCCGTGCGGCGATAGAGGCACGTCGAGCTGGCCCTGGATGCGATGCTCCGCGTTCCACGCCGTCTCGCCGTGGCGGATCAGCAGAAGCGTGGTTGCGCCGCTCAAACCAGTCTGGGATTGAGCGTGTAGGTGCCGGTGATCTTGGCCGAAGCAAGCACGTGGCCGTCGATCGCGCGCCGCACATCGGCGCCGTTGAATTTGCCTGCGACCGTCACGCGCTCGATGTCGAGCGCGTAGACGGTGAACACGTAGTGATGGACGATCGAATCGTTCCACGGCGGGCACGGCCCGTCGTAGCCGTAATAGTCGCCTTCCATGTCGTGATCACCCGCGAACCAGTCGGTGTAGCTGTTGGTGCCGTGACGCGCGCCTCCCGCCGCGGCCGGGCCGTTCTTGCCGCGCGGCGTCACTGCATGCGAGTGGCTGGCCGCGTCGATCGCACTCGTGGACGATGGAATATCGATCAACGCCCAATGAAAAAAATCCACGCGCGGCAGCGTCGATGGGATCTCGCGCCCTTCCTGATTCACGTCGTCCGGCTTGCTCGGCACGTCGTAGTCGTGACAGACGATTGCGAACGACTTCGTTCCGGCGGGTGCGTCGCTCCACGCGAGGTGCGGATTGCGGTTGACCGAAAGTTTGACGTGATGCGATGTGTCGGGCACCGCGAACGCGAATTCGCCCGGGATGCGGCCGCCGTCCAAGAACGAGTTGCTCCACACCTTCACTTCTTCCTCCGTTTGGATTGCAACCATAAAGTCACGGGTCCGTCATTGATGAGTTCTACCTGCATCATGGCACCGAACTCGCCGCTCGCCACAAGTGGATGCAAGACGCGCGCCCGTGCGACGAAGCAGTCGAAGAGGAGTCTGCCTTCGTCGGGTGGCGCTGCCCGCGAGAAACCGGGCCGCGTTCCCGAATCGGTGTCTGCAGCCAGCGTGAATTGCGACACCAGCAGGAGCCCGCCGTCAACGTCGCGCAGGGAAAGGTTCATGCGGCCGGAGGCGTCGGCAAAGATGCGGAAGGCAAGCAGCTTGTCGATGAGTGCGTCGGCATCGGCTTCGGTGTCACCGCGCTCGGCGCAGACGAACGCCAGGATGCCGGCGCTGATTTCACCGGCGACCCGGGTCTCAATCCGAACGCGCGCTTGCGAAACACGTTGAATCAGCGCGATCATTCGCGCATGGTAAGCAGCGGCGAAGAATTTCGCGACGACTTGCGCGGCACGGCAGCGCAGGTCAACGTGCGCAAGGTGTTGCCGCCCGGCGTGCTTGCCGAACTGACGCGGATGGATCCGTGGCGTTCGTCGCTGGCGATCGGGCAGACGTTCGGTCTGCTTGCACTGGCCATCGTCATTGCCTGGATGAACTTCACGTGGTGGATTGTCGTGCCCGCGGTTCTACTGATCGGGATCCAGCAACACGCGCTCTTTGTGCTCGCACACGACGCCGCGCACTATCGCTTGTTCGAAACACGCTGGCTGAACGAATTTTTCGGCCGTCTGTTCGGTACGTTGGGCGGCGTCTCGGTGTGCAGCTATCGCGTGATCCACCGGCTGCATCACAACAACCTGTATGGCGACGTCGATCCCGACATCGCCTTGCACGGCGGCTATCCGCGCGGCAAGGCCTACCTCGCGAAGAAGTTGTTGCAGGACATTTTCGGCTTCAACGCGTGGAAGACCTACAAATACTTCTTCGGCAATCCCGCGGTCAATGCAAAGACGAACGTCGCGCAGCGGCCGCTTGACGATACGTCCGACGCACTGCGCAGCGCCGGGCGCAGGGATCGCTGGGGCGTGGCGGCTTTCCATGTCGCCACGCCGCTGATCTTCCTTGCCATCGGCGGCGTTGACCCGATGCTGAAGTACCTGGTCTTGTGGCTGCTGCCGCTTGTGACCGTGATCCAGCCGATCCTGCGACTGCGCGCGATCTGCGAGCACGGCGCCGTCACGGACCTTTCCACACCACTGACCGCCGCGCGTACCAATCTGCCGGGACCGCTGGCACGTTTTGTGATGTTTCCGCACAACGTCAACTATCACGTCGAACACCATCTGTTCCCGGCGGTGCCGCACTATCACCTGCCGAGGTTGCATCGGGAGTTGGTGGCGCGAGGCGCGCTGGCGAAAGCGGAAGTGCGGCCTTTGCGTGAGACGTTGAAGAGGGTGTTTGCTGAGCGCGGTTCGGCTTCGGGCGTTGCCTGAGTTCGTGTTCAGCGCGGCAACCAGTCCGCGTCAGTCGCCTGCTCCCACGTGAAAGGGCAGTCGTCAGGAAGCGTTTCTTCTGCGATGCCTGCCTCCCTCGCGCCAATCAATCGCGCATCACCCATGCGTCGGCCATCGCTTGTCTGGGCCTTTGTTGCGCCCGGCCTCTATCGGCACGAAAAGCGGCTGGCGGCGCCAATCATTTTTTCCAGCGTGCTGATGTTCTTTCTCGGAATGGCGTACTGCTACTTCGTTGTCTTCGGCTTCGTGTTCAAGTTCGTCGCGGGCTTTGCGCCGGATTCGGTCGCGGTTGCGCCGGATATCGAGGCGTATTTCGGTTTCGTGCTCGGCATGTTTCTCGCGTTTGGATTGACGTTCGAAGTGCCGATCGCCGTCGTGTTGCTGGTGCGCTTCGGCATTGCCAGCGTCGAAAAACTGAAACAGGCGCGTCCGTACGTCATCGTCGGCGCCTTCATCGTCGCCGCCATTTTCACGCCGCCCGACGTGCTGTCCCAGCTTCTGCTGGCGATCCCCTTGTGCCTGTTGTACGAACTGGGGCTGCAGCTCGCGCGTTTCGTTGCAAAGCCGAAAGAAGAGGATAGGTCGTTCAAAGGCCCATTTTCCGTGGCCATAGGGTGGCCAGGCCCGTCAGTCAAGGCTCGGATTGCGGTCTTTGTGGTCGACGGTGGCCGCCGCGCGCCGATGGACCCGGCCACACACGCCCATCAGAGGGCTCGTTCCAGGGTTTACCCCGACGAGTTGGCGCTATGCCTCGGTCTTCAAAACCCCGGGCGCAGCCGATCCCCGCAGCCCCTGGCGCTGGGCCGCTTGAACTTACCTGGCTTTGGTGCGCGCAAGCCGCTTGCAGCTGCGTCGCCCGCGCTGGCGCCCGAGGCGGTGCCCGCGCCTGCAGACCCAGGTGCGGGAGGATCCTCTCGATGACGGGCTGCTCCAGGATAGCGGCGATGATCTTCGGCTCGCCGCCGCAGTTCGGGCCGTGCTCCAGGTCGAGATCAAAGACGCGCTTGAGCAGCCGCGCCCAACTCAGCCGCACCGGGCGGTG
>Ga0187892_10008123_pt1 | contig 14534 bp, 15 predicted proteins | sample MA1701073metaG_FD_139345 | JGI IMG/M metagenome (GOLD analysis project Ga0187892, IMG submission 139345) | Bio-ooze microbial communities from a basaltic lava cave in the Kipuka Kanohina Cave System on the Island of Hawaii, USA - MA170107-3 metaG ... | reverse complement strand
CCCTCTTCGAGCCGGAGATCCGAGATCTTCTTGGCGGCCGTCTCAGTCAACGTAAGCATTCATGCCTCCTTGGTTTTCCCCGCCGGAGCGGGGGATCGGACTCGGGGTCAGTATAGCAGATGGGCGGGGGCCCTGCCGGGGGTCGCCGGACCGGCTCACAGGATGCCGCCCGCCGGGAGCAAGGTCAGCTCTTCCAGGGTCGCGTTGGCATCCAGGGAGGCCATGAGCAGGGCCGCCTCCGCCACCTGGTCGGGTCTGACCATGCGGTCCCGGGCGGGCGCCGCCGGCATCGCGTCCCAGAGCGGCGTGTCGGTGGCGCCCGCCGAGAGCACCCCGACCCGGACCCCGTGGCCCCGCATGTCCTCCGCCAGCACACGGGAGAAGCCGAGCAGCCCGTACTTGGACGCGGTGTAGGCGGCGCTGCCGGTGAGCGCCCGGCTCGTCACCACCGAGCCCACGTTGACGATGGTGCCCCGGTGCTGGGCGATCATGGCGGGCAGGACGGCCCGGCAGCACAGCACCGCGCCGCGGAGGTTCACCGCGAGCATCTGGTCCCAGTCGTCCAGCTTCAAGTCGGTCACCGGCGCGAAGGTGGCGAGGCCGGCCGCGTTCACCAGCACGTCCACCCGCCCCCACTCCGCGAGCGTGCGCCGCGCCAGGGCCTCCACCAGGGCCTCCTGGCGCACGTCGGTGGGGACGGCCAGGGCCCGCCCGCCCGCCTGGGCGATCTCGCGCGCGACGCCCTCCAGCTCGGGCGCGGATCGCGCGGCCAGCGCCACCGCGGCCCCTTCGCGGGCCAGGCGCACCGCGACGGCACGGCCGATGCCGCGGCCGGCCCCGGTGACGACGGCGATCTGGCCGGCGAGCTTCAAATCGCCAGCCCGCCGCGCGACCGGATCAGCTCCATGAACTCGGCGCGGGTCTCCGCGTTCTCCCGGAACGCGCCCAGCATGGCGGAGGTGACCGCCTTGGAGTTCTGCTTCTCCACCCCGCGCATCAGCATGCACATGTGCAGCGCCTCGATCACCACCGCGACCCCCCGCGGCTGCAGCACGTCATTCAAGGTCTGGGCGATCTGGGTGGTGAGCCGCTCCTGCACCTGCAGGCGACGCGAGAACATCTCCACCAGGCGCGGCAGCTTGGAGAGCCCGACGATCTTGCGCGACGGCATGTAGGCGATGTGGCACTTGCCAAAGAACGGGAGGAGGTGGTGCTCACAATTGTGTGTGAGGTGACCAGCGACGAGGAACGTCGAGTGCGGCTCGCACTTGAAGCTATAGACGGTATAGGGCTTCTTCGGGCTGTGAATGTGCGCGACCTCGGTGACAGTCGTATAGATGCTGTCGAAGGGCACGTAGAACTCGCTCTGCTGGCGGAAGCCATGGCGGCCGTACCAACCGGCTTGATCCCACCGATCGGAGACGTAGACACGGTAGCACTCACCGCCTTGACGGCCAGCCGGGGCAACCACCGTCCCGAGATACTGGGCGAGATCGTCCAGAAATCCCTTGTTCGAGCTGGTGATGAAGCGCCCGGGCTCCACCCGGTGGCCGTCGCCGTCGCAGTACCCGTCCAGGAACCCGCGCATCATCTCCTGGGAGGACGTCGCCACCTTCGGGAACCGGAACGACTTGGTCTTGCTACGAGACCCATCCTCGGAGATATCCAGCCAGCGGCAGAGCTTCTCGCCCACGTAGCTCGACACGACCCGCACCCGGTACATCGGAACGTCGCGGCCGAGGAAGCTCGACGGCACCTCGACGGATTGCACCTTGGGTTCGATACCTGGGAACGCCTGCGCAAACATGCCTTGATACTTCGAAGCAAACTCGGCGCTCTTCACGGTGAGGCAGATTCGCCGTCCATCCTGCACGCTGCCGTCGGCCGCGGTGGCCCCCAGGACGTAACCCAGCGCGTAGCCGGGTTGTGGCTCCCGGCCGTCTCGGCACAAAGAGCCCGGGTTGATCCACTCGACCCGCGAGCCCGGCTTGAGATCCTGAGCCTCGCGCCAGCCCTCCTCGGTCATGACCGGATGGTCGGGAGTCACTCGGAAACGGCCGCTCTTGGTCGAGACCTCCACGATCTCTCTGGTCTTCCTCGACGAGACGGCGACCACGTTCGTTTCCCGCAGGTGGCCTCGATCGAGGGTCCACAGCCGATCCCCAACCGCGACCTGCCGGGCGGGCTTGGCCCCTCCCACCGCGTTCACGAGCTGCTTGCTGGGAACGCACAGGGAATACAGGTCGATGTCCTTCACCACCACCATCTCGTCGTATTCCTCGGTGAAGAGCGCCTCGTTGAGGACCTCGTGCACGTCCTGGTTGTAGCCTGAGGTGAAGTACTCCCACGCCTTGGCCACGCGGGCCGGCGTCTTCTCCAGGCCCTCGCGCGTCGGGTCCTCGCCGATCTCCTTCAGGAGGTCGTGAATGAGCCGCTCGATCATCGGGGGGTCACCTCGTCGGCGTGGATCTCGCCGGAGTACTCGAACACGTTGTTGGCGGTCTCCACCAGGGTCACGCGCCGGAGCACACCCCGGGGCAGCGCGTCCTCCAGCCAGTGGTAGAACGCCCGGGCCAGGTTCTCACCGGTCGTGATCACGCCGGTCAGCTCCGGCACGGTGGCGGAGAGGTCGTAGTGGTCCACGCGGTCCAGCACCGCCGTCTTCACCGCGGCGTCCACCACGCCGAGGTCCACCGACATCCCGGTGGTGGGATCGAGCGCGCCCGCCACCGTCACCTCGAGCCCGTAGTTGTGCCCGTGCTCCCGGAAGCACTGGCCGTAGATCCGGGCGTTCTCCTCGTCGGAGAGGGCCGGGTTGGCGAGCCGGTGCGCGGCGCTGAAATGATACGCCCGGGTGACCGCGTAGGCGCTCACCCGCCGAGATACTCCACGTAGAAGGTGGGGTCCTCCCAGAGCCGCAGGCGGTGCAGGCGCTCGGCGCCGAGCTTGGGGCCGAGCAGGTCCCAGATCACGCGGACGAGGTTCTCGGTGGTGGGGATCGTGCCGGGCGGGAAGAGCGGGTCCTGGTTGAGGTCCGCGTGGTCGAAGCGGGCCACCACCGCCTCGCCAACCACGCGCTTGAGCTCGCCCAGGTCCATCACCATGCCGGTGCGCGGGTCGATCTCGCCGCGGATCGTCACCTCGAGCGCGTAGTTGTGCCCGTGGGCGACGGTGAGCGAGCCGAACACCCGCGCGTTCTCCTCCGCGCTCCACTCGGGCCGCCAGTAGCGGTGGCCCGCGGAGAACGTGAACTTCCGGGTCGCGTACACCATGGGTGCGATCAGCCTCCTCGCGCCTGCTGTCCCAGCCGGTCCTGCGTGGAGTGTACCGCGGCGAGGAAGCGCTCCGCGACGTGGCGCGGGGAGAAGCCGAGGGCGCGCCGGCGGCCCTCCTGCCCCAGCCGCTTGGCCAGCGCGGGCTCGCGGATCAGCCGCTCGAGCGCCGCCGCGAGCGCGCCGGGATCGCGCGGCTCCACCAGCAGCCCGGTCGTCCCGTCGAGCGCGACCTCGGGCACCGCCGCGATGCGGCAGGCCACCACCGGCAGCTCGGCGGCCATCGCCTCCAGGAACACGATGCCGAAGCCCTCCTGCACCGAGGGCAAGCAGAACGCGGACGCGTTCACGTACTCCTCGGCCAGCCGCTCGCGGCTCAGATCACCCAGGAGCACGACCGCGTCGCCCAGGCCCAGCTCCGCGTGGAGGCGGGAGAGCGCGTCCCACTCCGGGCCCCGGCCGACGATGCGCACCTGGATCCCGGCCACCCGCGCGCGCAGCACCGCCGCGGCGTGCAGGAGGTCCGACAGGCGCTTGCGCGGGTACATGCGGGCCACGCTGAGCACCACCGGGCCGTTGCGGGGCCGCCGTGGCGCGCGCCAGAACTGGTCGTCCCAGACCTCGAGGTCGATCGGCTCCGGCACCACCGCGAGTCGCTCGAGCGGCACCCCGTACTCGCGCTGGGCCACCTCGGCCGAGTAGCGGCTCGTGACCACGACCAGGTCGGCGCGCTCGACGTTGCGGCGCTCCCAGCGCGCCTGCACCGAGAGCAGGGTCCGGACCCAGCCCCGCTCGTTCCGGAGCTCGTCGGCGATGATGCCCTTGAGGCTCGCCACGAACGGCAGCGCGCGCCGGCGCGCCCACATGAAGCCATCGAGATCCACCCCGAGCACCAGGTCGGCCTCGCGCGGCGGCCGCAGGGCGACGCCCGCATTGTAGAGCCAGCGGTCGAGGGTGTGGAACCCGGTGCGGCGCCCGAGCGGGCGCAGGAGCACCTGGTGCCCGAGCTGAGCGAGCCCTTGCGCCAGCCCCGCGATGCCGACGAAGGTCCCGCTCCCCTCCAGCGGATTGAGAGGGGTCGAAGAGAGAACGGCGATGCGCAGAGGCTACCGCCCCCGGAACCGGGGCGCCCGCTTCTCGAGGAAGGCGCGGGTGCCTTCCTTGTAGTCCTCGCTGTCGAACGTCGTGATGCCCAGGGAGCGCAGGTTCTCGCGGTGGGCGTCGGTGATGCCCTCGAAGATGGCCTGGACCTGGGCCTTCGTCCCCCGCACCGAGAGCGGCGCGTTGGCCGCGACCTTCTTCAGGTAGTCGTAGGTGTAGGCCTCGAGCTCGGCGGCGGGAACCAGGCGCTGGATGAAGCCGATCCGCAGGGCCTCCTCCGCCTCCACGGTGCGGGCCGAGTAGAGGATGTCCTTGGCGTAGGCCGGCCCCACCAGGTCCACGAGCTGGTGCACCGGATCGAGCCCGTAGATGATGCTGAGCCGGGCGGCCGGGATGCCGAAGCGGGAGCCGGCGGCGGCGAAGCGGAGGTCCGCGGCCATCGCGAGGGCCATCGCTCCGCCCATGCAGTAACCGAAGACCATCGCGACGGTCGGCTTCGGGCACACCCGGATCGAGGAGTAGGCGGCCTCGGTCTGCTTGTTGTAGTTGAGCGCGGTCGCGGTGTCCTTGCGGTTGTCCTGGAACTCGGAGATGTCCGCCCCGGAGGCGAAGGCGTCGGTGCCCGCCCCCCGGTAGACGATGGCGCGGACCGAGTCGTCCTTGGACAGGCGGTCGGTCAGCATGGCGATCTCCGACCACATGGCCAGGCTGATCGCGTTGCGCATCTTCGGCCGGTTGAACACGACGGTGGCGATGGGCCCGTCCTGCTCCACCAGGATGTGGTCGCTCATGTCCTCTCTCCCTTGGGCGTGCAGGTGGGCCCGGAGCGCCCGGCGGTGGGGTCGACGACGGACAAGCGCGCGAGGGGGCGGGCCGCGGTCTGGGTCACGGAGAACCAGTCTAGCGGAGCGACCGACCGACTTCAACCGAGCTCCCGGCTTATTTGGCGATGACTTACCTCGTACGGTAGGATTTGATCATGAACTCCATGCTGCGGACCAGGCACCCATGACCCTGGCCCTCGTCGGACTCGCGGCCGTGGTCTTCACCGCCCTCGTCGGCATCGTCCACACCGTCCAGGAGCGGCGACGCGTCCGTCGGAGCCAGGAACAGTGGGAGGAGCGGGAGCGCCTGCTGGACCGCGAGCCCTAGGGAATCGTGGCGAGCCACCGACACGGGGCTCAAGACGACTTCCCGCGACGAATCACCGGCGTGGGAGACAGCTCTCAACGACGAGGTAGCCTCCAACTCGCGCGCATTCACGGGCCCGCTCGGCATCCCGGTCAGCCCATGCCTGGCGGATGGCGTCCTGCTCGACCGAGGAAGTCGAGCAGCCCGTGAGAATGCCGGCCCAGAGGGTTCCGACCAGGATCGCGGGAAAGATCTGCCGCACTACTCGATCACCTGGTCCGCCCGCTGCGGGAGCGACGGCGGGACCGTCAGGCCGAAGGGCCTTGGTGGTCTTGAGGTTGGCCCGTGTGCGACGGCAACCCTTCGGCCACGTCCCGTCCGCCCCGCCCGAACCAGCGCCGAAGCCAGCGGAGCAGCCGTCTCATCTGGCGTGGCCATCATGAAACACGGCGGGCTTCCTGGGGCGGCGGAGGCCGCCGGGCCGAGACCAGCAGCCGCGGCGTCGCGTGGTCACCTGAGGCACAGACGCCACCGAACTGGGTCTGGCAGGCCCCGCCCGCGCGGAGGTTCCGGACGAAGGCCGCGAGGTCGGCGAGATGGGCTGGCGGGATCTGGGCGGTGGCCGCCAGGTGCTCGAGGCAGTACCGCGGAGAGGTCCCCGGCAGGTGACTTCCGAGGAGCTCTCGGACGCGAGCCTCCTGGGCGCGGGAGAGCATGGCGGGGCTATCGTAGTCGACTTGTGCCACCTGGGCCAGTGGCCCAGCCCTTCACGTCAAGCCGGCCCAGGCCGGACGGCGACAATCGCGGCGACAGTGGGATGATTGGTGGTGGCGGCGGGAGGACTCGAACCTCCGACACGGGGCTTATGAGACCCCTGCTCTGCCACCTGAGCTACGCCGCCTTGGTAATCAGATCAGCGAGTTGCAGGCAGGGATTCTATCACGCCTCCCCGAGCGAACCCCAGATTGTGCCGCGCGACGCCTGGATCAGGAAGCGCGGGAGGACGCGGCCTGCGGGGCGGCGGGGCTCGGCGGGAGCTCGCGCTCCACCGCCAAACACAGTTCGGCCGCCGGCGCGCGCTTCATGAGCACGGGCGCGGCGAGCCGCATGAGGAAGTTCGCGTACTCGGGGGTGTACCCGCGCTCGATTCGGAAGATCACCGGCGGGGCGGTCAGGCAGGATTCCTTCAACAGCCGGTAGAAGGCCGGCCCGTTGAGCCCGGGCATCTTGAGGTCGGCTAGCACCAGATCGTAGCCGTGCTGGCCCAGCAGGGTCACGACGTCCGCCTTGGTCGCGGCGGTATCGACCACGTAGCCGGCTTCCCCGAGCACGCGCGATATATCGCGCCGCTCTCGACCGTCGCCGTCCACTACCAGGATCCGACGGCGGCCCATGAAGTCCGCGCTCATCGTTCGGCGAGGCTCCCGGGTGCCTCGCGCCGGCCGCCGATACGCTGCAGCACCTCGTCGACGGTGCGGGTAGCCTGACCCGCGAGGGTCTGCAGCGCGTCGGACAGGTCATCCCGCTCCCCACGCAACCCGTCGTTCTCCTCCTGGAGCCGGCGTACCTTCTCGGCGAGCGCGGCCCGCTCGCTCTCGAGCGCCCCCACGTCGGCCTGGAGGCGACCCGAGTCCTCCAGCCAGCCGCCCAGCACCTGCATCAACTGGCGCGCCTCGTCCGACCATCGCGCCATCTCGTCGGCCACCCGCGTTGGGGGCCGCGACGGGGCTCCGCCGTTGGTCCCTTCATGGGGCGGCGCCGCGATCGCGTCGATCTGCGCCGGCCAGCGGCCCCGCGAAAGATCGCGCCGGACCCCGGTCGGCGTGAGGTCAAGGACCGGGAAGATCCGCGAGTAGGGCAGCCGGGCCGCCTCGTTGGCCTCGTGGATCCACCGGGGCTCTTCGGCGCCGAAGAGACACAGACCACGGGCTTCGGCGGGAAATACCGCGCTGCTGATGTAGCGCACCTTCCGGCCGAGGTCCTGCAGCCGCGCGCACGCGGCGACGAGGCCCGGCAGGTTGGAGCGGAAGTGCTCGGGCGGCACCTGGCTCAGATCACGCTCGACGGCGAACAGCGGCATCGCTTCCATTCTCCTCACGGATGGATACGGCGGTCCGTCGGATGGTAGGGGCGGCGCGAAGTGTCGTCAAGCACCGCGGCACCCTCTGAAAATGCGGGCACGGACACCAGCACGCGCGAATCGCCGCGCGCAATCAGGCATTGCGAAGGTACCTCGCACGCTCGACGCGCCAGCCCTACGTGTCCGCGTCGCCTCGCCCGCGGAGCCGCATCAGCACGTGCAAATCTCGTGTTGTGGATGAGTGGGGATAAGTGGATAAGTGGCACAAATGGCCAAAATGGCGTGGACACCCAAGACCCCTTTGCTATAATCCCGCCCAGCGTAACAGGCCTTACCTCGGGAGGAGCTTCACATGGCCAGCCTCGGCAATCACCCGTGGATCGAAGACGAGCAGGAGCCGCTGCTCGCGCCCGACGACGAGGACAAGGACGAAGCGGACGCGGACGACGCGGATGACGACGACGACGAGGACGATGACTTCGACGACGATGACGACTTCGACGACGACGATCTCGACGATGACCTCGACGACGACGAGGAGGACGACGACGAGGACGAGGATGACGACGAGGACGACGACTGATTAGGGCTCGTTGCAGTGACTGATCCGCGGTCTTTCCCGGGAGGGTGGCGATGGCACTGATGAGCTCCGAGGGCTGGCTGTTCCTCTTGCGCTGGATTCACTTCCTGGCGGGCATCACCTGGATCGGGCTCCTGTACTATCTCAACTTCGCCCAGGTCCCCTTCTTCGCCGAGACCGAGCCGGGGGTCCGCTCGGGCGCGCAGCAGAAGCTGCTGCCGCGCGTGATGTGGTGGTTCCGGTGGGGCGCGATGATCACGTTCCTCTCCGGCTGGCTCTACCTGCTCCACTACTGGCTCGGGCTCCGCGGCATCAACGACCCGGGCACCTGGAAGATCCTGCTCGGCGGCCTCCTCGGGTCCATCATGTGGGCCAACGTGTGGTTCGTGATCTGGCCCAAGAACAAGATCGTCATCCAGAACGCGCTCGACACCGCGGCGGGCAAGCCGGCCAACCCGGCCGCGGCCGCGGCGGGGGCGCGGGGCGGCCTGACCTCCCGCACCAACGTGGTGCTCTCGATTCCGATGCTGTTCTTCATGGGCGCGGCCAACCACTTCGCGGCCCTCACGGTCGGGAAGTCCGGGCTCCTCTTCTGGGTGGTGGCGCTCGCGATCATGGTGCTCGTCGAGCTCAACGCGCTGGTCGGCACGCCGGGCAAGGGCGCGGCCAAGCCGCTCGCCACCGTGAAGGGCACGCTCTGGAGCGGGGTGATCCTGACCCTGGTCTACTATCTCTGGTTCGAGATCATGAAGTAGCCTCCGGCCGGCGCGGCGCGCCCGTCAGGAGCTGAGGTCGGTCAGCAGCTCGGCCTTGGTCTCGTCGGACAGGCGGGCGCGCGCGCGGCGGGGTGATCGGTCACCAGGTCCACCGCGGACCGCGGGAAGGCGCCGATCGCCTCGTCGGAGAAGGCGAAGCGCACGAAGTGGACGGCGGCGAGCTTCCCCTTCTCCTCGTCGGAGTGGCCCGCCTCGCGACCCGATCGGGCTTTGCGGCCTGGGCGTCCCGGAACAGGGGCTCGGCCAGCTTCATCGACAGCTCGAAGTATTCCGTCTTCATGCCCCAGGTGCCGTCCACCGCCGAGCACCGCTCGATCACCTCCACCGGCGCGCCGGTCAGGCGCAACATGTCCGCAGAGCGCGTGCCCATGTTCTGGGCCTTCAGATGGCAGGGCAGCTGGTAGGCGATGGTGCCCGGCGCGTTCGGTAAGCTCGTGTCGAGCCGGCCCTTCTCGTGCAGCCCGGCCAGGTACTCGAAGAGGTCGCGAGTGTGGGCCGCGACCAGGTTCGCGTCCTCCGAGCCGTCGAGCCAAGGATACTCCTGCTTCAGCATGTAGGAGCACGTCGGGCCCGGCACCACGATCTCCCGGCCCTGCCGAACCTGCTCGGCGAGGCTCTTGACGTTGGCCGCGATCAGCCGCTTGGCCTCGGGAACCGCGCCGCCGTCGAGGTAGGGCATCCCGCAGCAGCGCTGGGCGGGCAGCGTCACGTCGACCCCGTTCTTCTCGAGCACCGCCACCGCCTTCCCGGTCGCGGGATCGTTATACTCCACCGAGCACGGGGTGAAGAGCGCCACGCGGTCGCGCGCGGGCGCGCTCGCCGGCCGCGGATTCCGCCCGTCGAACCAGCGCGAGAACGTCTCGCGGTGGAAAGGCGGCAGGTTGCGCCGGGCGTGGATCCCGACCGCCTTCTCCATGAACTTGCGATTCACCCACACCGCGTTCATCCAGTTGGAGATCGGCGCGGTGAGGCTGCCGATGCGCCCGACCCGCTCGGTATTGCCGAGGAAGCGGTCCTGGAGCGTCACGCCCTTCGCGCGCGCCTCCGCGGAGCGGGCCCGCAGCATGAGGCGCGGAAAGTCCACCGCCCACGATGGGGCGGCGTGTAGGGGCAGTGGTTGTAGCAGAGCTTGCACTGGTAGCAGAGATCGACGACTTCCTTGACGTCCGCCGCGAGCGCCCCGCGCGGCCCCGGGCCGGGCGGCGCTATTGAAGGCCTCCGGGCCGTCGCGTAGACTTCCCATCTCAGGAGGATCGCTCGAATGTCTCAGCCCGTCTGGCTCCGGATCGAGGGAGCCCGGCAGAACAACCTGAAGAACGTCTCCGTCGACATCCCCCACGACCGCGTCACCGTGATCACCGGGGTCTCTGGCTCGGGCAAGTCCTCCCTGGCCTTCGACACGCTCTTCGCGGAGGGCCAGTGGCGTTACATCGAGTCGCTGTCCACCTACGCCCGCATGTTCCTGGAGCGCCTGGACCGGCCCGACGTGGACCGCATCGAGCACATCCGGCCCGCGATCGCGCTCGAGCAGAAGAACCCGGTGCGGACCGCCCGCTCCACGGTGGGCACCGCCACCGAGCTGCACGACTACCTCCGCCTGCTCTTCGCCAAGATCGGCCGCGTGCACTGCCCCACCTGCGGGGCGGAGGCGCGGAGCGACTCGGCCGACCAGGTGGCCGACGCCCTCTTGCGCGATCACCCGGGAGCGCGCGCGCTGATCTGCTTCCCCCTGCCCGCGGAGCCGGGCCGCGATCCGCGCGCCCTGTTCACCGTCCTGCTCCAGCGCGGCTTCGCCCGCGTCAAGGCGGGCGACACCGTGCTGGACCTCGCGGAGGTGACAGCCCGCCCGGGCGGGGTGCCCGCCGATCTCGACCCGGCGCGCCTGGCGGTGGTGCTGGACCGCGTCGTGGTCGGCCCGGACAGTCGCCGCCGCATCACCGACTCGCTGGAGACCGCGCTGGCCGAGGGTGAGGGCCGGGCCTCGGTCGATCTCCTCGAGCGCGGGATCGTCCCGGTGAGCCGCGACTTCCACTGCCCGGCTTGCGGAGTGGCACTGGCCCGCCCGCGGCCGCTGCTCTTCTCGTTCAACCACCCCCTCGGCGCCTGTCCCGAGTGCAAGGGCTTCGGCAACGTGCTGCGCTACGACGAGGCCCGGGTGGTGCCGGATCCCACCCAGAGCCTGGCCGACGGCGCGGTGGAGCCCTGGTCGCATCCCTCGGGCCGCTGGTATCAGAAGCAGCTCCTCAAGGCGGCCAAGAAGCGCGGAGTGGACGTGAGCCGCCCCTACGCGGAGCTGTCCCCCGAGGACCGGCAGTGGGTCTACGAGGGCGGCGGCGGGCTCACCGGCATCCGCGGCTTCTTCGAGGACGTGGAATCGTACCGCTACAAGCTCCACGTCCGCGTGTTCCTCTCGCGCTACCGCAGCCAGTCGCCGTGCCCGCGCTGCGCGGGCCGGCGGCTGCGGCCGGAGGCCCTCGCGGTCCGTGTGAGCGGGGCCAGCATCGCCGAGCTCGGCGACAAGACGGTGGAGGACCTGGACACCCTCTTCACGGCCCTGCCGCTCTCCCCCTGGGAGGCCGGGGTCGCGCGCGACGTGCTCAAGATGCTTCGGGCCAAGCTCTCCTTCCTGCTCCGCGTGGGCCTCGGCTACCTCACCCTCGGGCGGCAGACCCGCACCCTGTCCGGAGGGGAGGCGCAGCGGATCAACCTCGCCAACCAGCTCGGGGCCCAGCTCACCGGCACGCTCTACGTGCTCGACGAGCCGTCGATCGGGCTCCACGCGCGCGACACCGCGCGGCTGGCCGAGCTCTGCCGCGAGCTCGCCTCGGGGGGCAACACGGTGGTGATCGTCGAGCACGATCGCGCGCTGATCGAGGCGGCCGACTACGTGATCGAGATGGGGCCCGGCTCGGGCGAGCGCGGCGGGGCCATGGTGTTCGCGGGCACCCAGGCGGAGTTCCGCAAGGACCCGCGCTCGTTGACCGCGCGCTACCTGAGCGGCCGCGACACGATCCCCCTGCCGCTCGCGCGCCGAGAGGGGCGTCGCTCCCTCGTGCTCAGGGGCGCCCGCGCGAACAACCTGAAGGACGTCACGGTGCGGATCCCCCTGCACACGCTCACCTGCGTGACCGGGGTCTCCGGCTCCGGGAAATCCACCCTCGTGCACGACACGCTCTACCGGGCGGTGGCCCGGCACTTCAAGGCGGACTTCGCGGTCGCGGGAGCCCACGACGAGCTGCGCGGACTGCAGCATCTCAAGGGCATCCGGCTCATCGACCAGGAGCCGATCGGACGCACGCCCCGTTCCAATCCGGTCACGTACGTGAAGGCCTTCGACGAGATCCGGCGCCTCTTCGCGGGCCTGCCCCGGGCTCAGGCGCTCGGCCTGAGCCCCGGCGCCTTCTCGTTCAACGTGCCGGGCGGCCGCTGCGAGACCTGCGAGGGTGACGGCTTCCAGAAGCTCGAGATGTACTTCGTCGAGGACGTGTACGTGACCTGTCAGGAGTGCGAGGGCCGCCGCTACCGCTCCGACGTCCTCCAGGTCACCTACAAGAGCCGGGACATCAGCCAGATCCTGCAGCAGACGGTGGACGAGGCGGTGGATTTCTTCGCCTCCGAGCCGGTGCTGCAGCGGCGGCTCAAGGTGCTCCAGGAGGTCGGCCTCGGCTACCTGCGGCTGGGCCAGCCCGCGACCAAGCTGTCGGGCGGCGAGGCCCAGCGGCTCAAGATCGCGGCGGAGCTCTCCGCGCGCCCGACCACCGACCACCTCTTCATCCTCGACGAGCCCACCACCGGGCTCCATCTCGACGACGTGCGCAAGCTCCTCGTGGTCCTCAACCGCCTGGTCGACGCGGGGAACACCGTGCTCGTGGTCGAGCACCACCTGGACGTGGTCAAGACCGCGGACTGGGTGGTGGACCTCGGTCCCGAGGCCGGGTCGGCCGGCGGCGAGCTGGTGGCCGAGGGCACGCCCGAGCAGATCGCGCAGGTCGGCGCGTCCTACACCGGGAAGTTCCTGCGCGAGCTACTGCCGCGGCCCAACGGGCGCGCGACGGCCGGCCGGAGCTGATGGACTACCATCATCTGCTCGAAGCGGCGGGCATCGTCGTCTCGGGTGTCCTCTTCTACTCCCTGGCCTACGGCTGGTTCTCGCCGGACGATCCGCGCCGCCGGCCCCTCTGGATTATCGCGCTGGGCCTCGTTTGGGGCGGGGTCACGGTGGTGCTGATGATCTCCCGCATCCAGACCGCGGAGGGGCCCTTTGTCGACGGGCGCGCGCTCCCGATCGCCCTCATCGCCCTCTTCGAGGGCTGGGGAGCCGGGCTCATCGTGGGACTCGTCGCGGCGGCCTATCGAATCTACCTGGGCGGCAGCGGCGCGCCGGCGGGGGTGGTCGCCATCCTCGCGGTGGCGGTGGCGGGCGGGCTGGCGCACCGCTGGGCGGGGGGGACCGAGCGGGTGCGGATCCACCACGCCTTCGTGCTCGCGGTCGGCACGTTCTTCATCACCTTCGGCGCCTTCGAGCTGCTCGGCGAGCCCGGCCGGACTCTGTTCGCGCGGGTCTGGCCGTCCTATCTCATCCTGACCGTGGTCGGACTCCCGATGCTCGCCCTCCTCATGCAGAGCATCGTCGAGCGCCGGCTCCTGGCGCAGGAGCGCGAGCGCTTCCGCGCCGTCCTCGACGATGCCACCGACGCGGTCCGCATCGTGGACGCCGATACCCAGCGCATCCTCGATTGCAACCGGGCGGACTGCGAGCTCTCCGGCTTCGCGCGCGACGCGATGCTGGGTCGCGACTCCCGCCAGTTCTGGCCTCACTCCAGGGGGGGCCGCGCGGCCCGGGAAGAGCCGTCGCCCGAGGCGCGGGAAACCGGGCTCGCGCGGGCGTTGAGCGTGCCGTTCCTGACCGCGGCCGGTCGGACGCTCACGGTGGACTGTACGAGCCGCATCGTCGCCTACCGGGGCCGGCGCTACGAGATCGTGATCTACCGCGACGCGGCCGAGCGGCTCGCGGGCGAGGAGGCGCGGCGGGAGGCGGCGTCTCTCCGATCGGTGAATCTCCTCGCCCAGGCCGCCGCCCACGAGATCAACAACCCGCTCGCGATCATCATGGGCTACAGCCAGATGCTGGAAGACCGGCTGGCCGCCGAGAGCGAGGAAGGCGCCTGGGCGCGCACGAGCCGCAAGGCGGCGGGCCGCATTCGTGACGCGGTGGCCCGACTCAACCGCATCGTCCGCATCGAGAGCACCAACTCCACCGGAACCCTCCCTCCGATCCTGGACACCGAGCGGTCCGCGGAAAGGCGCGACGACGATCCCGGTTCTCGCCCCAGGCGATCCGCTTGACGCCCCCCGCCGCCCTCGCGTAGAGTCGCGGCGCGGAGGACCCCATGGCATCGCTCAAGGACAAGTACTGCATCGTCGGAGTGGGAGAAACCGAGTACAGCCGGCAGTCCGCGCGCAGCACCCGGGCGATGGCGGTCGAGGCCGTCCGCAACGCCATGCGCGACGCCGGCCTCGGCAAGGACGGGGTGGACGGCATGATGTCCTACCAGAGCGGCGACTCCGTCTTCGCCAACTTCGTCGCGCCCGAT
>Ga0187892_10008122_pt1 | contig 14535 bp, 7 predicted proteins | sample MA1701073metaG_FD_139345 | JGI IMG/M metagenome (GOLD analysis project Ga0187892, IMG submission 139345) | Bio-ooze microbial communities from a basaltic lava cave in the Kipuka Kanohina Cave System on the Island of Hawaii, USA - MA170107-3 metaG ... | reverse complement strand
TGGCTTGCCCATCGACCGTACCGAGCCGTATGCGACGTTGTCGGCAGCCAGCGCGTCGGTTCCATCGAGTGCCGCGGTCACGCGGCCAGGGCCTGGCAAACGACGGATCAGAAAACCCGCGGATTCGCGTGCCGGGATCGTGAACCCTCGCCGGTCGACTACACGATCGTCCAGACTGACGCTGAGTACGCCGTGCTTGACCGCATGCGAGAAGTTCTCGACGCCGATGTAGACGCGAGCACTGTGATAGTCCTGGAAGCGGCCCTGGAAGATCTGCAGCGCTTCGATGCCGATGTTGTCGTCGGTCTCGCCGAACTGGAAGTGGCGGACCTTGTCACGCAGTGCTGCCGGCAACGTCTCGCTCGGCAGATCGGTAAACACCGCGAGTTGCGCCGGCACATCGCTGCGCAGGCGAAAAGCTTCAGCATATTCGATCGTCAGCGTCAGATCGCCGGCGGCGTCGGTTGCCACCGCTCGCCGGAGAGCATCGTTGACGACAGCTCGATCGCGAGTGAAATCGACACTGACGCGCGGCTCGGTACCGGCTTCGACCAGCATGACCTCGTCGAGGGGACGGAGATCGGCAATCAACTCGAGCGCCGCGGTGCGAGCCTGTTCGAAGCGCGAGACACGACCTTCGATGGCCTGCATGCTGGCGGAGCAATCGAGGACCACGATGTAACGCGCTCCGGCGTCGAGGTACTGATCGCTTCGCAGGTACGGCCTGGCAAGGCCGGCGATCAGCGCGAGTAGCAACAAGAGCTGCAGGAAAAACAGAAGGTCGGGGCGGAAGCGGCGAGCGCGGACGACGTCCTCGCGAAGGGCCTGCCAAAGGAGAAGCGAGGGAACGACGAGCGCAGTCCGCGTTCGTTCCCAGAGATAGAACAAGACCAGAACACCGACGAGAGCGGAAAACCCAAGCGCGAGTGGATCAGCGAAGCCCATCAGGTGCGCACCGTCCCGGCTCCGGGGAGTTGTCCGAACACGCTCTCCTCCAGATCCGCCGCCGTATCGGCGACGGCGAAAGCGACCCCGGCGCGACGGCAGAAGCGCCGCAAGCTTTCGAGGTGGTCGGCGAGCGCCTGGCGATAACGTTCGATGTTCTGTTGGCTCAGCGTCACGAAGCGCTCGGCACCACTCTCGGAATCGACGATGCGGCCGCGCCGAAAGTAAGACTCCGGCTCGCGTTCGCCGGTACCGAGCAAGCGTACGGCCGAGACCGTGTAGCCGCGCGCCAGCAGCTCGCTCAGCGCCGCTTCGTACTCGCGCGTCGGCATCAGGAAGTCCGACAGAACGACGGCAACACCCGCCGTAGGATGCGCTTGTAAGGCGTGCGAGATACCACGCGCCAATGCAGTGTCGCCGGCCGCCTGCATCTGCGTGACGAAATCGACGATGCGCGGCATCGCCTGCCGATGGCGGCAGAACGCCGACGCAAAATGGAAACGCGGCAACGCCGCACTCAACGACACAACGCGTACAGGGTCGTGATTGCTGACATTAATGTACGCCAGGCTGACTGCCAGCGCGGCGGCGACCGCGAGCTTGAGGTCGGTGTCGGGAAACCCCATCGATGCAGAACAGTCGACGAAGACGTGCAGCGGCGCCTCGCGTTCGGCGCGGAACGCTTTGATCAGCAGCTGATCGAGTCGACCGTACGCGTTCCAATCGAGATGACGGAGATCGTCTCCCGGCGCATAGGTTCGATAGCTTTCCAGCTCGATGCCGGATCCCTGCGAGCCGTGCGGCATCGGCGTCTGTCCTGGACGCGTACCGAGAGCGCGGCGAACAGCGAGACGCAAACGATCGAGCTTGGCGAGAAACTGCGGCGTCATCACCGCCGACACGGACGCCGTGTTTCTCATCCTGTCGTCGCGCGAAGTCTCGGCACTGCCTGATGCCGGAGTCATGACAGGTTCGACGACGACCTCGATAAACTCAGTGGTGAAGCTTGCGGGCGCTCTCGACGATGTGGGAGATCAAGCCTCGCGGATCGACAGCGTCGGCGAGCGCCGCAAAGTTGAGCACGAGACGGTGGCTGAGAGAAGGCACGGCGACGGCGTCGATGTCGTCGTACGCCAGGTTGACGCGGCCATCGAGCAACGCTCGCACTTTGGCACCGAGGAGCAGCGCCTGGCCGCCGCGTGGGCTCGACCCGAAGGTGACATAGTGATTGATCTTCTCATCCGCCGGCAGCGATGGCGGCCCGGGTGGCGTGAACTTGGAACCTTCCGGCAACGTCGCCCGCACGAGCGCCGAGGCGTACTCTTCGAGATGTGGTGCGACCAGCACCTCGCGCACTAGGCTGCGCAGCTTTTCGATGTCGCTCGCCGCCACCTCTTCAGCGAACACCGGCTGGATCGCGGCGAGCGCCGCGGCAGCACCGTTCGAGCCGGCCGCCGTGGTCGTCGTGATGATGCGCTGCATCTCCGCCGTGGTCGGATACGGAAGAACGACCTTGAACATGAAGCGGTCGAGCTGGGCTTCCGGCAATGGATAGGTGCCTTCCATCTCGATCGGGTTGAGTGTCGCCAGCACGAAGAATGGCGGCTCCAGCCGATAGGTCGTGCCGGCAACCGTCACCTGCAGCTCGGCCATTGCCTCGAGCAGGGCCGATTGCGTCTTCGGTGTGGCGCGATTGATCTCGTCGGCCAACAGCACGTGCGAGAAGAGCGGTCCTGATACGAAGCTGAGCTCGCGCCGGCCGTCTCTGTCGACGAGGATACGCGTACCGGTGATGTCGGCGGGCATCAGATCGACGGTGAATTGAATGCGGTTGAAGCTCATGTTGAGCGTCTGCGCCAGGCTGCGCACGATGAGCGTCTTGCCGGTACCCGGCAGCCCTTCGATGAGGACATGCCCGCCGGCGAAAAAGGCGATCAAGATCTGATCGAGCAACTCTTCCTGACCGACGATCACGCGGCCGAGCTGTTCGCGGATGCGACGGAAGGTGGTTTGGAAGTGGTTGACCGATTGCTGTGGCGTCGCCTGCATCGCGCTCACTTGCCCGCCGAGTAGGCGCGCCGGACGACGTCTTCGTACTCCGGCGGTATCTCGGGCTTGTGTAGGACGTCGTCTTTGAGCTGTCGATCGTTCAGATCGCGCGCCACCGCGGCGGAGCCGACCGGCGCTGAAGAAGTCTTACCGCTCCACTGCGGCAAGCCGCGGCTTTCGATGGCGGCGAGGAACGAGGAGAGCGTCACCTTGAACGTGGTCGACTCACCGCTGGCGTTGCCGAGATCGGCCTTGTCGCCAAGCGACGGCCGCGTACCCGACCCGTCGCCCGCTCCCGCCGATGAGCCGGCACGCGTGCCCTGCTCACCCGTTTCGTCGCGCCGCTGGCCGGCGCGTTCCTTCGGATCGCCTTTCTGGTTCCCGGCAAGTGGAGGTTGCTCTGCCGATGGCCGATCGGTTTCGCCTTTGACTTCGCGCTCCCCCTTGGATGCGACCGAGTCGCCGTCCGATTCGGGTCCGCGCTCCTCGCGCTGCTGACCTTCACGTCCGGTCCCCGACGCCGGTTCGTCGGGAATACCACCGAGATGGCGCATCTCCTTCATCGGCTCGGCGCGGAAAGCGCGGCGGATGGCGTCCTGAAGCCGGTCCGGCAACTCGGTCAGGCCGGTGGTCGCCTCGATCGGAGCGGAGCCGTCGTACTTGGCAGGCAGGCCCTCGATGTCGCGCATCATTCCGGTGCCGCCGGTCTGCAGTTGTTGTTCCTCGATCCCGCCAACCGGGGCCTCGCCGGGATCCTGCGAGCGCGGTTGCGGGCGGGGCACTTGATGACTCTTGTCGAAGCGCGTCTCCGCATCGTTGGAGCTGTCGGTCTTCGCGGCAGCGGACTCGACACTGCTGCGCTCCAGAAGGACCGTCGATGCAAGCACGAGCAGCGAAGCCAGAAAAAGGAGGGCGGAGCGCGGCAGAGTCCGCGGCGCAACCAGCTCGGGCCGCCAGCGCGCGCGCATGTCCAGAATCTGCGTAACCAGGAGGGGCGTGAGGCTCGACTCCTGCCGGCGCCCGCGCAACGAGATCAACGTCGCCAAGCGGTCGCTCAAGCCGCAGCGGCGATCGGCGAGCGCCGCTGTGTGGCGCAGATCCACCCAGCGAACCGACATGAGGACAGCGCACAGTGCCGCGGTCGCCACCCCGACCCCCAGGCTGCCCCATGCAGCGAAGCGAAACGTGGCTGCCGACGTTCTCATGCCAAGGACCACGAGCACGGCAGCGATGACGGCGAGCACGCTCAAGCCAAGGAAAGCGATATGCTGCAGAGTGAACGCGTTGATGCGACGCCGCACCAGGTGCAAGCGCGCCTCGACTTCAGCCACTCGAAGAGGAATCGTCGACATGCTGGTGGCGCTACTTGATCCGCCCGAAGGATAGTCGGGGGCTCCCGCGGGCGCAATGGCGCAGTCGAGATTCAGGGTTGACTATCGGTCGGATCCGACGAATCTGACTGAGGATGACCCAGCTTGCTCGCTTCGCATCGGTGGTAATTCTGCTTTGTCCACTCGTCGCGAAATCAATCGTCGTAGCCGAGCACCCGTGCGGCGACTGCAACCGCAATGGGAACGTGAACCTGAGCGAGACGCAGCTTTGCGCCAATATCGCCCTCGACAGTCAGCCACTCGAGCTGTGCCCGAGCTGCGACATCAACGACGACGGTGAGGTCACCGAAGATGAGGTGGCGCTGCTCCCATCAGGTCCGGACTGCCCGCCGGTACAGATCGATATCGGCTCCGCCGGTCGCAACGCCAACGGCAAGGTCTTCATCCCGATCACACTCGACAACGGCCGCTTCAGCGTCGGCGGCACACAAAACGATATCTTGTTCGACAACACCGTCCTCTCGCTACCCAGTGTGGCACGCTGCCGCATCAACCCCACAATCGACAGTCAGAATGCGGACTGTGAGAACGATCCCAACGAGGTCACCGCTCCCTGCAAGAATCTGATCAGCAGTCTGGACGTTTGCGGCGACAACCCACAGCCGGACGGCTGCCCTCCGGGTGCCGGCTCCAACATCACCCGTTTCCGCAGCCTGGTCACCGCGTTCGCGGTGCAAGTCTTCAACCCGATTCCCGATGGTTTGCTGTACGAGTGCGAGTTCGATGTGCTCCATCCCGATGCACTGCCAACCAACCTGACGAACGCGGAAGTCGCCGCCAGCAGGCCGCTCGGGCAAGTGATTCACGACGTCATCGGCAGCGATGGTGCGGTGACCGACGCCCCACCGCCGACACCGCCCGCAGTCACGGCGACTGCATCCATACCGCTCCCGTCAACGACACCGACGCGATCAGCGACGCCCACGAGCACACCGACGGGCACCGTGCCGCCGACGCCCGTCGGACTTCAGATCATCGTCGGATCGGCCGGCGCCGACAACCAAGGGAAGGCGATCATCCCAGTTTCATTGTTCTCCGGCGGCGCGAATGTCGGCGGAATGCAGAACGACATCCTCTTCGACAACACGATCGTCTCCCTCGCGAGCTTCAGTAGCTGCCAACTCAATCCAGAAATCGGCACGACTCCAGACGGATGTTCCCTCGATCCGGAGGAGGTAACGCTGCCGTGCAAGACTTTGAACCGGCGACTCAATCGCTGCGGTACGAGCCCGCAACCCGTCGGATGCCCGGCCAACGCGGGCGAAAACATCAGCCGCTTCCGGGCGCTGATCGCCTCCACCGCGGTACAGACGACCAATCCGTTGCCGAACGGACTTCTGTATACCTGCAGCTTCGACGTTCTGGACGCCGACCGCCTGCCGGCGGCCTTGATCAACGTCAACGCCATCGTCGCCAGCCCGTTCGGGATGAAGCTGTCTCCGGTCGTAGCGGTGAACGGAGCGGTGACCGACGAATCGCCGCCTCCCGCTTCGTCAACGCCGACGGTCAGCCCGACGTCTCCATCGACAGAAACGCCGACGTCGAGCGCCACGCCGACGGCAACCACCACGCCCACACCGACGTCGTCGTCTACCGCCACTGCATCGTTCAGTCCAACCGCAAGTCCGACAGCAACAGCGCCCGAACCGGCTACGGCCACCCCCACAGCCACAACTTCACCGGCGACCTGCACGGGCGACTGCGATACGTCGGACAGCGTTACGGTCGACGAGATCACGCTGCTTGTCAGCGTCGCGCTGGGCACCCAGGAGCTGGCAGATTGTATTGCCGGAGACCGCAACGGTGACCAGCTGATCACCGTCGACGAGCTTCTCGCCGCGGTCACCAACGGGTTGAACGGCTGCCCGGGCGACGTGGTCGGCTGAGCATCGACCCATTGCAGCCACGGAGAGCCGGGGGCTTCACGCCTGGCTCATGAAGTGCCGCCCCTGCCGGGGCTGGGAAGAGCCCTGGAAAGGCGGTACCCATCAGCCAGGGTTGCAGCCCATCGTTCCGCGGCGTGCGCACCAAAGCCCTGCAGTCGCAACGCGCATCGACCGGCCCACACGCACAATGCGATTTCGGCTTTACCCTGGTGTAAGATTCGTTTAACGAATAGAAGAAGCGGGGCGCCGTACGCTTTTGCTGCCGGATTTGGAGGAAGGTCGGATATGGGCGGTTACGATGCGAGGATTGCTATGAGAGTGTTCAGGACTCAGCTAGCACCGATAGCAACTGCGCTTGCTCTGGTCCTCGCCTCGGCCACAACCGCCGCCGCCGTCGATCTCGTCAGCGTCGCTACCGATGGTCACTCCGGCAGCGCCGCCAGCAACGGTGTCGCCACCAACGCCGACGGCACCGTCGTCGCCTTCTACTCCGACGCCTCCGACCTTGTTCCTGGAGACACCAACAGCTTTCGCGATGTCTTCGTTCGCGACCTGGTCACCGGCACGACGACACGCATCAACCTCGGCCCAGGCTCGGTCCAGGCAAATGCCCACAGCCATGCTGCCGGCGGCGCTCCGGCAATCAGTGCCGACGGGACGATCATCGCTTTCTATTCGAACGCCTCGAACCTCGTCGAAGGCGGCGACTCGAACAGGGTATCCGACGTCTTCCTCTACAACCGCATGACCGACCAGTTGACCTCGATCTCCAATGGCCCTGGCATGCAGGCAAATGGGGCCAGCCTTCTACCGAGCATCAACGCCAACGGCCGCTACATCGCCTACCAGTCCCTGGCCACGAATTTGATTCCCGACGACACCAACGAAGCCAGCGATATCTTCGTGTTCGATAGCGTCACTCTGACGACCGAACGTATCTGTAACGATACCGTCCAACCGAATCGATTCAGCTTCGCACCGGCGATCAGCCCCGACGGCTTCTTCGTCGCCTTTGCAACCGCCGCAACCAATCTCATCGAAGGCGACACCAACGGCCTGGTCGACGTCTATGTCTGCAACCGCCACAACGGACAGTTCGATCGCGTCAGCATCGGCATCGGCGGTGAAGGCAACGGCATCAGCATTCTGCCGGACATTAGCGCCTCGGGCTGCTTCGTCGCCTACAAATCAGAGGCGGACAACCTGGTCCCGAATGATCTCAACGAGCGTGTCGACGTCTTCGTGCGCGACCGCGGCAGAGGCCAGACCGAGCTGATCAGCGAATCCTTCAACGGCGGCAGCGCCAACGATGCATCGTTCCCACCGAGCATCACCGACCATGGTCGCTTCGTCGCTTTCGGCTCGGCGGCCACCGACTTGCTCTTCGGCGACGTCAACCACCTGCCGAGCGTTTATGTCCGTGACCGCATCACCGGCGACATCGAGCTGGTCGACGTCAACGACAGCGGGCAGCAAGCCGATGGCGGAACTCCGGACGTCGCGCCGAGCATCAGCGGCGACGCCAGCCGTATCGGTTTTGTGTCCGCCGCGTCCAATCTGACACCGCCCGGCGTTGATCTGAACTTCACCTACGACGTGTTCATCACCGACAACCAGTTCGATCCGACGAACGGCGGCAATGTCTGCTGCAACTGCGGCGAGGACATGTGTACGCAGGCCGGCACCGGCGGCATCTGTTCGGAAAATTGTGTTCCCGTCTGCGACGCCATCTGCGGCCCGGGCGGCAACTGCGTAGTGGTTTTTCCGCCGACACCGACACTGACCCCAACCACCGGTTCGCCGACCATGACCTCCACCGCGACTCCAACCGGACCGACACCGACGGCGACAGCGACGGGGCCGACCGCCACTCCAACCGGTCCGACAGCGACGCCCACGGGGCCCACCGCTACGGCCACGCCGACAGGACCCACCGCTACACCGACGGGACCGACGGCCACACCTACCGGTCCGACGGCAACACCCACCGGACCGACAGCGACGCCAACGGGGCCGACGGCGACGCCGACCGGGCCCACGGCAACTCCTACCGGTCCGACCGCAACACCGACGGGACCGACAGCGACCAGCACACCGACCGGACCGACGCCCACAAGCACGCCGACGGGCAACACGCCGACGCACACGCGGACGGAAGGCCCGATACCAGACGGCACACGAACGCCGAGGCCGCTCGGCTTCGACGACGATAGCTGTGCGATCGTGCCGCCGTCGCGAGGCGGCGGTTCGTCGAGCGGCGCCTTGTTGCTGCTGGTGCCGGCGGCGCTGATGTTGCGCCGCAAGCGTTAGAGGGGTTTTGCTCGAGAAACCGCGCCATCAGGTTCTCGAGTTGACGCTCCTCGGTGACCGACAACTGACCTGAGCCTTCCCTCACCGCCCGATGGTCGGGCTGAGCGTCGAACCTGCTCGCGATCGCCATCTACCTGAGTTGATCGAAGTAGCTGAGGCCGGGCTACTCGCGCACTCAGACGCCTGCCTCGCAGCTCTCGCACCTTCGCGCCACCTCTACGACCTCGCGATCCGCTAGTCTCGTACTCCTTCGGATAACATCTGGTGTCCTCAAGTGAGTACATCGCCAACCTGTCTCCACCGCTCTTTGGTTGGAATTCAGTCTAGGCTTGTCGTCGAGTCTAAAACTCGCACCAGTTTGTCGATCGGCCATTTGAGTCAGCTGGCCGAAAGTAGCTGAGGTCAGGCCACTCGTGCATTCGGACACCTGTCTCGGAGAGGCTCTGGTACGTTCGCGCCACCTCTAAACCCCGCGATCCGCTGGTCTTGTACTCCTTGGGATAACATCTGGTGTCCTCAAGTGAGTACTTCGCCAGCCGATCTTCAGCGCCCGTTGGATGGAATTCAGTCGTGGAATCGTTGGCCCCGAACTTGCGTCTCACATCGCGTACCCAAAGCGCGGCGAAAGGGGGGGCATGACAATCAGCTTGGATCGTTGCCTCCAGTTCAGGAGATCTGTGCCGTTCCTTGTCCAGCTCCTCCTTGGCAATGCACTGAACTTTTACCCGGAGGCGGCGCAGAGTGCGTTCATTGCGTGCGCGGCCGCAGATATCTTCGCGCGTGAATCGGGCTGCCCCAACAACCCTACCGCAGCCTGCGACATCGCCAACGACTACGACATCGATCAGCCCTCATGCACCTTCAACTTTGGTACCCGAAACGTGACCATCAAGGGGACCTCCCTCTTCGATGCAAAATCAAACAGCATGACGTTCATAGCCGGTAGCATAACACTGAAGAAGAATGGCGAGTTGCGGGCAAAGGGCACGACGGGCAGCCCTGCGGGTGGGTCAATCGCTTTGCAGCCAAGCGGGACCCTCACGATCGAAAATCTATCAGACGTTTCCGTATCGAGCTCCACTGCTGCCGGCAACGTCAATCTCTTCTCGGGCGGCGCGATCACAATCAACGGCCGTGTTCGGGCCGAAGGTACCGCCTCGTCAGCCAAGGGTGGGAGCATCAGTGTGGTGACGCCTAGCACGATAACCTGTTCGTCGTCATGTACCCTGTCGGTGATCAGCGGAAACAGCGCCTTCACCGCGGGCCAGATCCAGTTGGACGCGGGCGGCAATATCACACTTGCAGGCGCGATTGATCTAGCGGGCGCGCGTGGCGGTTCACTTTTCGTCGATACGGATCAAGCCGCTACGATCTCAAACGACATAAACATTGATGCTACGGCTGACGGTTCTGATGGTGGACTGGTGGAGATGTCCGCAGACGCTGGAATCACCGTCGACGGGCGTATTCTCGCGCGAGGAAAAGGGGGGAGCGGGACAAGCGAGCGGATTTGGGGCGACGTCACTCTCGCAGTCGGCAATGGCAATCTGACAATCAGCGACAACATTCTAGCGGAGGGCATCGGGTATGACGGCGAAGGAGGTGAAGTTGATCTCAGCGCCTCGGGTTCGGTGAGCGTCTCTCAAGGCGTTACGGTGTCTGCGGCAACAACCGCCAGTGAAGGCGTGGGCGGTCAGGTAGGGATAGGCGCAGGAGTGGACTTCACTTCGTACGGCACCCTCGACGTAGCTGGAAGCGGCCAGGGTGGGAATATCGACATTGTAGCCGGCCGGCATGTGTTGGTTGAGGGTACGATCCGCGCGAAGGGCGTCGGTGCGAGCTCGTTTGGGGGGAGTGCCGCGCTGCTGGCGGGCACTACCCAGTTTGGCATTGTCCCGTTGACGCCGAAATTGATGCGGGGGGCGGGATTTGCGGCACGGACGGCTGCGGCGTGAGCGGCCAAATTCTATTGGTTGGGTGTCAGGCCACACTTGAGCCAGATGCCAGTCTACAGGTCCGGGCAGCTGAAGGTGGAACAACCGAGATCGTCGCGTACGGTCAACTGACTGTCGATGCCGGCGCTGTTGTCAATGCCGTAAACATCGTCGGCGCCGGTGGCATCGACGGCCAGAACACCTTCGCCATTCGGCATCCGTCACGCCGATCATCTCACAGTCGGCAACAGTTGTCCCGGCAGCAACGATCGAAGCCCTGCCCGATCCAGCTTGTACACCGTAGCGCAGAAGCATTTTCTCCGACTGTCGTTGGAGGTTTGTTGCCAAAACGCGTCGCGGAAAGCTCCGGTCCTCGGCCCGCAAAGGAGGGGTGAAATGACTCAATCTCTGACGTGCGAGATCTCTAGAGTTCTGGATGTATGGCGTCGGCTCGCGGTGCGGGCTTTCATCGCACCGATCGTGAGCCTCGTAGTTACTGCGCTCGTTCTCACGGCCGAAGCGCAGAAGGCCGAGATTGAGGAGGTTGTCAAACCGGGCAGCATCCTGATTAAGTTCCGGGACTCACTTACGGAATGTGCTCACTGTCTGATTGAGACCAAGGCAAGCTTCGAATCGGCTACGACTACAAGATCGACCCGTCTGGATCGTCTGAATATGCAGTTTGGCGTGAAATCGGCATCAAGCCACTTCATGGAACGGTGCGAGATGTCGAGCGAAGAGGCGAAGGTCAGGCTTGAGGCGAGAATCGCTGCCGTGCAAGACAAGTTTCCGCGACGAACCGCGCGTATTCCGCAAGGCAGCCCTCCACCGCCAAACCTCACCAATTGGTATGAGTTCGAGATCGACCCGTCGCAGGACCCGTTTGACGCATGCCGTCAGTATCTCAAAGACTCTAACGTCGAGGCGTGTCAGCCCAACTTTGTGGCCACCGCGAAGTCGATCACATCTCCGAACGATCCTTTCTACAATACGAGTGGGAGCTTTTTGCAGAGTTACCGAGATCTGTGGGGGCACTGGGCCATGCGCGTCTCCCGCGCGTGGCAAACGACGAGGGGAGCAGGAATCGTCGTTGCCGTCATCGATACTGGCCTGGACTTGTTCCACGAGGACGTCCCGAACCTCTGGCTCAATGGTGATGAGCTCGTAGGTGGTGGTGACGATGATGGGAACGGCTACGTAGATGACTTCAACGGCTGGGACTTCATCAGCAACGACAACTGGCCATTCGACCTAAACGGCCACGGAACCCATGTGGCCGGCACCATCGCCGCGCAGGGCGACAATGGCGTGGGGATAATAGGGATTGCTCCCGAGGTGGTCATCATGCCTCTCCGCGCCCTCAACGCGGCAGGAAATGCCACCAGTTCCTCTTTGGCCGACGCATTGGCCTACGCGGCACTTAACGGAGCGGACGTCGTTAACGGTTCTTGGGGATGTAAACAGCAGTGCCCATCGAATCCTGTCGTCGAGGATGCCGTGCGGCTAGGAGCGTACCTTGGTTCCGTGATCGTGCTGGCCGCCGGGAACGAAGGCCTGGACGTATTCCGCATCAGCCCCCAGAATATGGACGAGCCGTTTCTAAAGCCTATTGTCGTGGCGGCTAGCGACCATCGACGACGTCCAGCCGTCTTCGGCACGGCGCAAGGTGCGGCCGCGCCCGGGACCAATTTTGGCCAGACAGTTGAAATCGCAGCGCCAGGTGGCGGCAAGATCACCGATGGCTTTGTTGAGCCACATCGGAATGTGGTCAGTCTCCTCTCCCAATCGACACACCCGAGCTTTCTTAGCCACCCAGGTCTCATCGTTGGTACCCACTACATCCGTCAGGCAGGCACTTCCATGGCGGCGCCTCACGTCGCGGGCGTTGCCGCGCTGCTTGCGGATTGCAACGACAACTATTCCACGCTTCACATCAGACACGCCGTTCAAGCGGCGGGGCGGTCACGCAAGTTCACCAAAGAGCAGATTGGATTTGGCCAGCTGATGGCCGACCGGCCCTTGCCGTACTCTCAGATCCCAGTGCACATCCTAACTGCACCAGATCCGCACGAGGTCTTCGAACTGGACCCGCAATCGCCGATGACAGTACCGATTCAAGGGCAGCTCCTTGGAGAGATCTCACGCTGGGAAGTGCTGGTGGGTGACGGTACTAGTCCGTCGGCGACAGATTTCCGCTCGCTGTCAACTGGCCAAGGACCTGCAAATGGGACTTTAACCAATTGGGATATTTCCGCCGAAACGCCTGGCTTCAAGACGATCGTGTTGGAAAGCGTCGTGAAGTTCAGAGTTGATGGGGGCTACCCGCTTACGTGCGGAGGTGTCCGGCCCACAGATCGAGCTACGGCACGACGCCTTCGAACGACACGATACGTAGCGATAGTTCCCGAGACGATAACAGTCACTTCTGACCAGAACTACGAGCACAATGAACCAACGATCTCGGGCTCACGAGTGGCGGCGGTTGAGTCTGCAGCTAGCGGTCCTCCGAACTCTGCGATCTACACCAAGGACACGGTTACTGGTGTAGTTCAGCGATTCGCGACGGGGACGTGCCAGCCAAGCCTTGATCCCGACAACTCTGACCGACTGGTGTACGCGGTTAACACCGCAAGTCCCCAGCAGATTCGATACCATAAGTTCTCAACCGGTGAGGATCACTTGCTTTCAGGCAATACGGGTTTACGATCGATTCCAGTCATAAGCGGCAGCAGGGTAGTTTGGAGAGAGGGCTTGTACGGTATAGACGATCCGGAACAGATCGTCGCTTACGACCTGGCTACAGCCTCACAGGCCGTGATCTCAGACGGAACGCCCGGAGCTCACATCGCTCCCGCGATCCACGGGAATCGGGCCGTTTGGGTCAACGATGAAGAGTTGGGGATCCGGTACCACAACTTCTCCCTCGGGCAGACGAGCACGGTCGTTCCAAGCACACTCCCGTTGTGCGCATCGATCTCTGGGGACTGGATCGTTTGGAAGGCGCACGAAGACGAGGTGATCGTTGGAGCCCTGCTTCCGGTCGCTGTGCCCGTGGGCCATATCTACGCATTCAACCTGTCGACATTGGAGACTCGGCAGCTGACGAGCGAGCAACTAGCCATACACTCATGCCCCCAGATCCATGCCGGAAGCGTAACTTGGACGACGGTCTTCCAGGGCAGTGTCAGCCAATCGCTGTTTGCGTTTGATCTTGCTACCGATGAAGATGCACATCCGTTGCAACTGACGTTTCCGCCGACCGCCTTGTCGTTATCCCCGGACATCAGCGACGGCGTCATTCTGTTCGTGGATTCAATCAACCAGATCGCTGACCAACTGTTCCTCATAGATTTGAACTCGTTCTAGACGTCATCAGGAGCTGGTGGGTACTTTGGCATGAACACCATGAGGAGGGCTCGTCGAAAGGACCCTCAAGGCCCGTGAGCTACGACTGCGCCGGAGCTTCCACCATGCACCTGGCATCGCGTTGCTCTCGCCTGCCTCACGTCTTGCTGCTCGGGCTATTGTTCGGCGCGTTCCCGTTTGCGGCCGGTGGTACCGATTGCCTGTACATGGTGGATGTCTTCTCAGGTCCGCTCCTCATCGTAAACACCGCCGACCTATCGATAGAAGAGGTGCCGCTTGATCTCGCGAGTGAAAAGATCGTCGTTCGAGGACAAACGGCGTACATTGCGCACTGGGTTGGGGGAATTCCGTTCCCCTCCGAGATTGCTGTCCTCGACTTGGCGACGCGGAGAGTGTCCAGGAACATCGCCGTGGGCAACGGCGCGAGTGATATCGAGGTGGCGCGAGGAAAGCTCTACGTCGCAAGCGCGGTAAGTGAGCGATTGGATGTCATCCACCTCGACACTTACGGCATCGCGCAGATTGAAGGATTCCGCTTCCCGACTCAGCTGAGTGCACTCCCTGACGAATCAATGATGTTCGTGGGTTGCCAGACCGGTCGCGTCGACCGAGTCGATACCTCCACCGATTCGGTCATCGATGGGGTCAGAATCC
>Ga0187892_10008121_pt1 | contig 14536 bp, 14 predicted proteins | sample MA1701073metaG_FD_139345 | JGI IMG/M metagenome (GOLD analysis project Ga0187892, IMG submission 139345) | Bio-ooze microbial communities from a basaltic lava cave in the Kipuka Kanohina Cave System on the Island of Hawaii, USA - MA170107-3 metaG ... | reverse complement strand
TGGGAATCAAGAGCGCCGCCCAGGATCCATTGGCGCACGATCTCGATGTCGCTGTCGGAAAGGAACGGGCCCCCCTGTGGCATGCGACTGCCCTGGCCGGGCGTTGGACCTTCGAGCTTGCCGACCAGGAAGCTCGTGTCTAGATCGAACGGTCGCACAAGCAGGTCACCTGCTTCAGCGGCGGCCATGTTGCCCGGCACGACGTTGACGAGATTCGACCATGAGAGCCCTGCTTCAAGGATCAGATTGCCGGCGCGGTCGGCGGCGTTGTGGCAGCCGGCGGTGAGACAGGTGATGTTGAAAATCTGTGTTTGCACCACATCGATGGTTGGGCCGTTGCCGGGAGTCTGCGACGCGCCGGGAGTGGGCACTGGGATTCCCGCCGGTCCATCTCCCGCGCAAGCCGACAAAAGCACCGCGCAAGAGATCGCGGCGAGAGCTCTGGATGCGAAATGACGCACGGCTTGAATTGGACGGGGCGGGGGTTGAGTTGGAAGGCCGGCGTGCCTGCACGAATCAGGGCTGCCAAGCTGCTCGAACGAAGGTCCTGTCAGAGTCCTTTGATCTCCCCGACGACAATACCAACGATGCCGGGTTTGCTGAATTTCTTGCCTTTTACCTCAGCTCGGTCACCTGCCAACTTCTTGGCGTCTTCGTAGGGTTCCTCGTCGCTGTGATCCTCGAGCAGCAAGAAGAGGTTGCCGTCGTCGGTCAGGACGCCGATCGGGATGCCGCGCTCGGCGCACTTTTGGGCGCACACGCGGTGCGACGCACCGCGGCTGCCCTTGGCCATGTAGCAGGCGAGATCGACGATCTCTCCTTGAATGGTGATCTCTTCCTGTGCACGCGCCGTGAGTGGCGACCAGGCCGAGAACGCGATGAACAAGGTGGCGATTGCGGCAAAGGTTCGAAGTCTCATTCGTATATTCATCCCGTTTCAAATGACAACAGAGTTCAGTACTATGCGCCGCACTTGCGGAATGTCAATTTCGGAGCTGCGCCCGTCGTCTCCAATGTCGGCCGCCCCCCGCGGACCCGCCGTGCGACAGCCGCGGCGCAGCCGCTTGGTCGGGAGATTTGACCGCTGGTACGGATTTCAATGAGGGACCCGGAAGAGGCTGATAAATCGGCTACCCCTGGTTGGTCGATGGAGATCGGAGCGACAGAGCACCGTCCGCTGCGGCAGCAGGCTATGTTCGTCTACGGGACGAGCGTCGCCATCGGCCTTCACCTCGCCCTCATTCACCTGCAGCTGTGGCGCTCGATATCAGCGTTCATCTTTTTTCTAGGTGCCTCGCTCATCTACGCCACCGTGATGTTGGCGTTGTGGCGCTGGGTTCTGCCCAACCTGCCCGGCCGCTCGGTGGTATCCAACACAGCCTGGCAATCGGTGGTCTGCTTGTTGGTCTTCACCGTGGTCTCACTGGCGACCACCGAAGTCTTCGGCATTCTGGTCGACGGCAAATCGCTCTTCCGGCCGAACGAAGTCGCTGACCTGACAATTACGATCACCGCCGATCGCTTGCGCTGGGGGCGCCTGATCTACTCCCTCATACCGATCGTGCCGACGGCGCTGCTTTGTATCATTGCCTACAAATTGCACTGGTGGCGGATTCAAGTGCTCCAGGTTCGCGAGCACGAGCTGCGACAGCTGGCGGCGTCCGCACAGCTGGCGGCTCTGCGCGCACAGATACACCCGCACTTCCTCTTCAATAGTCTAAACTCGATTGCCCAGCTGATCTCGACCGACCCCGAGAAGGCGGAGGCCTGCGTCGAACGCCTGGCGGAGATCTTCCGCTACATGCTGCGGGGCAGCAGCGGCGAGTTCGTCCCGCTTGCCGAAGAGCTCAAGTTCGCTGAAGCCTACCTCGAGATCGAGAAGGCGCGCTTCGGTGACGAGATCGACGTGCAAGAGCGCGTCGACGACAGTGTCCGCAACGTCCTGCTTCCGAGTTTGATCCTGCAACCTCTGGTCGAGAACGCCGTCAAGCACGGAATTTCGCGCAAGGTCGGCGGCGGCTCGATCATCATCGAAGCCGCACGTGACAACGGCGATCTCCGCCTGAGCGTACGTGATACCGGCCTCGGGATCAGGTCGACCGAAAACGTCTTCGACAAGGGCGTCGGGCTGCGTAACGTGCGCGATCGGCTGACCAAGCTCTACGGACCGGCGTACGAGCCTTCGATTGCAACCCAGGACGGTGTCGGTACGACAGTTACTCTGCGGGTGCCGCTCGGAGCCCGGCCAACTCCTCTCATTCCATGATCCGCACGCTGATCGTCGACGACGAGAAACTCGCTCGCGATCGGCTCGCGGGCTTCCTGCGAAAATTCGAGGATGTCGAGATCGTCGGCCAAGCGAAGAACGGGCTCGAGGCGGTACGCCAGATCGAGGAGGAGAATCCCGACCTGGTGTTCCTCGACGTCCAGATGCCTGGTCTCGACGGTTTCGCAGTGTTGAAGGCGGTTAAGAAAGCCCCGCACGTCGTCTTTGCCACCGCCTTCGACGAGTACGCCATCCAAGCCTTCGAAGTGCATGCGGCGGACTACCTGTTGAAACCCATATCGCGCAGTCGACTCGAAGAAGCCGTAAGGCGGGTCCGCGCACGGCTAAAAGGACACACCCCAGCCGTACGAGTCGAAGACCTCGTCCGCGCCCTCGAAGCGCACCAGCGCCGTTTCCTGGCACAGATTCCCGTTCACCGTGGCCGCCAGATCCTCGTCCTCGCCGTCGAGCAGATTCTGTGGTTCGAAGTCGAGTACCGGCTGGTGTACGCGCACGCCGACGGAGCCAGGTACATGACCAACTTCACCCTCAAGGAGCTGGAGGAGAAATTGGACCCCGAGCTTTTCTTTCGCGCGCACAAGTCGCGCCTGGTGAACCTCCACCATGTGCGGGCAATCGTCCCGTGGTTCGGAGGGCGCTACAAGCTCGTCATGCGCGATGAAGCTGGCTCCGAGGTCGAGCTCAGCCGAGCTCAGGGACGAGAGCTGCGCGCCCGCATGAACTGGTGACCAGGCAGCCGCCAGCGCAAGTCGCATGTTGTATTTCAACCACGGCCACGGTAGGGGAACGAGATCTTGTTCGCCGCCAGACAGACAGGGGAGAGACTTATGAGACCTTCGAAGTGGATACGCATGTCGAATTCGGCCCTTTTGGCGATTTCTGTCGGATTCGTGCTGGCGGCAGGCGAAGTCAAGGCCCAGGGCACATGCCTGGGTGACTGCAACGGCGACGGCTCGGTAACCGTCGACGAAATCATCAGCATGGTGAACATCGCGCTCGGCACGGGCAGCGTCGACGATTGCCTCGCCGGTGACGGCGGTGGCTCGCAAACCATCACCGTCGACGAGATCGTCACGGCCACCAACAATGCGCTGAACGGCTGTCCGCAGGTCGGCGCGCTGGGCACACACCGCTTCGTCCTGGATCCAATGCGGAGCAACTTCACCGCCGTCCTGGCTCCTGGCTTCGAGATCACCCTGGGCTCCTTCCGCGGACAAACCAACGGAGTCGTCGAGGACGCCTTCATGGAGTTTGAAGCAGGCGAGCCGGATGCGAACGGGCTGGCGGTGATCAATGTAACCTCCTCGTCCGAATACATCTTCGCCAATGCCTCGATCGCCAATATCACTGTCTGTGTGAAGCCGGTGGTTCCGATCGAAGCCGCGGGCGTCGTTCAGTGCAACGGCGGCATCGACTACAGCATCGCCACCGGAATTGACCACGTCGCCGGTCGCATCGGTGAAGAAAGCTTTACCTTAGCTGATTGCAACGCCCTCGGCGGTTCGCTCGAAGGCCCCAACCAGATTTGTGGCGCTGGCGCCCTAGGCACCGAGTGTTTCGTCAATTCGGATTGCGACACCGCCTTCGAATCAGGCGATGGTGTCTGCGGCCTGACGACTGGACGATGTCCGGGCAGTGTCCTCGGCGGCGGTGCTCCCTGCAACACCAATGAGGATTGCGACGGGGCGACCTGCCAGCCGGTCACCTGCCTCGAGGGCAAAGTCGGCGAGCCCTGCAAGAACGCCGGCGATTGCGACACCGCCGCCGGCGCCGACGACGGTATCTGCGGCGAACAAGACCCACATCCCGGCGCGTGCAACGGCCCGTTGACCTTCGGCCAGGCGGGTGGCGACAGTGGTCCCGGCTCGATCATCTTCGCGCCGCTGCAGGGACTCCAAGGCCTGCCGGTCGAGCTCGGAATCGAATCGGCTCCGCCTTGCGGCGACGAGGGTCCGGGCGCTTTCCAACCGTTTGCGATGACGACAGGTATTGCCAAGACGACGGTGAAACACTTCAGCGCAGGCGCGAACGACCTCATCTTTACCCAGACAGGCGCCAACCTTGACTGCGCCAACTGGCAAAATGGAACCGGCGGGAAATTCGTGCTCAGTATCCCGACGATTCACCTGAATCCCATGGGTGGTGGGGACCTGGTCATCGGTTTCGCGTTTCAAGGACGGTGACACGCGGTCACCGGCGGTGGTGTTTCCTTGCGGTGTGTCCGGGCGGTCCTACTGTTCTTCGCCCTCAGCACAGTAGCGTACGCCCAGGTGCGCCCGTTGGGCGACGCCAACTGTGACGGTCATGTCGATACAGCCGACCTCGATGCCGTGGTGGGTATCATCTTCGGCGCGGCCGATGCCTGCAATCGAGGGGACGTCAACGGCGATGGCGTCCTCAGTGCCGCTGATTTGACCGCCCTCGAATCTCTCGAGCCGCCGCCTGCCCCGAGCCCGACTGAAACCGAAACCCAACCGCCGACCGAAACGCCTTCAGAGGAACCCACTTCAACCCCGACCGTTGCAGTTACCAGCACGCCGACCGTAACCGTGACCGGCACGTTGCCGCCGAGCTCGACGCCGACGTCGTCGGCGACAATCACCTTGACCGCGACTCCCGCCAATACGCCGACCGTTACTTTGTCGCCGACGACCACTCCGACGCAAGGCCCCTCGCCGACGCCAACCATTTCTCAGACGTCGACACGAACTCCGACGATTACCCCGACCCCGACGATTACCAAAACCCCGACGATTACCAGAACACCGAGTATCACGCGCACGGCCGTGCGGACGGGAACCGAAACTCCGACACGGACGCCGTCACGCACCGCGACCAACACTCGCACGCACTCGGCGACGCCCACCGGCACCAACACCCGCACCGAGACGCCATCGCGGACCGGGTCGCACACGCGGACCGGAACGCCGACGCGCACCCTGACCCGCACTCAAACGGTGACGTCAACCGCCACGATGAGCAGAACGCCGTCGGCGACCCGCACCAGCACGGCGACACCGACGATCACATCGACGCGCACGGCGTCGCGCACGCCGACGATTACACCCACGCTGGCTCCGGGACCCGATATTACGTTCTTCGGACTGACGACCGCGGACAACTTTCCGCTCACGCCGACGATAGGCCCCGGCGGGATCCCGATCTTCCAACGCATTGCCGGATTCGGCTTCCACATCGTCGTGGAAGCGCGCGCCGGTTCCAGCGGCTTCCCGCCCGGCAACCGTTCGCTAGCCCAGAATCCATTGGAGCGGCCCGATTTGCAGATGCAAGCGGACCGCAATCTTGGCAACGGTAGCCCGGTCGTCTGCGACCAAGCGACGGCTGATCCAAACGCCCCGGCCGGCGGAGTCCCTGGCATCTCACCGCCGTCGTACGCTCCGGACCAGATGATCACCGATGCTCTGAACGACCTCGGCTGCCGCCTCGAATTCAACACCATCACGACGCCGTGTACCCAGAATGCAATGGGTTTCGCCTTCGCCAACCGACTCTCGACGGGGCAATTCTGTACGACCACCACCGTCAACGTCTTTTGGCGCTTCCCAGACGGTGACACCACGCTCACCACGCGTTGGCGCGATCAGGGCGGCAACCTCAGCCCGGAAAAACGCATCATTGTCCGCGTCGTCGGCCAGTGAGCTGCGCCGCATGATTTTGCCGAGGCCGGCGACCATCGCGGCCTAGCTACGAATCGCTCGAAGCGCTAAGGAGTAGCCGCATGCATCGAACGATCCGCATCCTCAGCGCAGCAGCGCTCGCTCTGATCGGGGCTGCTACGGCGCACGCCGCCGACGCCGACCCGCCCCCCGTGATCCTCGACCTCGGTCCGCTGAAGCCGACTCCGGCGCCGACTCCGAAAAAGGCGGGCAAGATCCGCTTGATCAGCACGATCACCGTCAAGAACAGTCCGGACGGCGATACCATCGTTTCGTTCGAAGCAAGTGATTTCGCCGACGAGGGGCAAGACAAGTTCCGCATCCTGGCTTCCAAGGACTATTCGATCAGCGAAGGTGAGGAGAAGCCGTCGCTAAAGCCGAGCGCCGATCGCCTGCTGCACATGGTGCGCGATCTAGAGCGCGAAATGCTCCATTTCGTGGAAACGTCCGGCCCGCCGGTGGAGCGGCCGCCGATCACCGGTCAATAGTCGCCGGTCAGCGGATCAACCCAATCAGCGCTACAATATCAGCCGCCGTCACCAGCCCGTCATCATTGATGTCGGTTCGCGGCGCCGGCGGATCGTCGTAGAGGGCGGTGATCAGGTCGGACACGTCGAGCGAATCGATCATGCCATCACCGTTGAGATCGCCCAGAGACGGGGTCGCCGTCGGCGTCGGCGTGCGGCTCATCGGAGCGAACGTGCGTGTTACCGTGGCGGTGCGCGTCGGCGTCGAGGTCACCGTGGGGCCCGGAGTTTGTCCGTTGCCGGCGAAGAAGATCGCGTACCGCAACAGGTTGGTTGCCGCCGGTCCGTCGGAGTTCGGCCTCTCCCTCCAGCAATAGCTGAGTGTGCTGACGATGACCTTGCCCTCGCCATGCGGGTACTCGGCGAGGCTCGGGCCGTTGACGTTGCGCAACAGGATGGTGGCGTTCTCGGGCAGGTTGTCGAGGACCCCGAGGTCCGTAGGCTGCCAGCCGCCGAAATCCTGCGTCGATAGGCGCCTGCCGCCGAATCCCTCGCCGACCAGATACGGATGCGCGGGTTGCTCGAGGATCTCGCTGTTGTGCTGCGCGCCGCTGAGGAAGTCGACGCCACCGGGCGCAACGTCCAACTGATCGCCGCGCGTTCCTCCGGCATGGATGACGGCGACACCGCCTAGACGTACGAATTGATCGAGGAATCCCCCGGGTGCGACCATCGTGCGAACCGCACTGTAGTCGTTCGAGTTCATGTCAGGCGCAACGTAGATCGTCTTGTACGTGTCCCGCTGTCTCGCGGGATCGTCGGAGATCATATTCGTCAACGAGCGTGTCCCGCCCGAAATCAGTAGATCCATAGCGAGCTCGAAGGAGCAGAGCCATTGCATTGTGCTCGCGCCGTCGGTTGCACCGGTAGCAAACAAGTACGGGATCCGCGGCGCCAGCGTCGGCGTCGAGGTTGGGCGGGTGCCGGTGATGGTCGCAGTCGGCGTCCGCGTCTCGCTCGGCGTCGAAGACGGTGACGCTGTAGCGGTGTCTTCGGGCGGCGCTGTCGGCGTCGTGGTGTGCGTCAGCGTCGTCGTCGGCGTCGACGACGGCGTCGGGGAACGCGTGATCGTCGGTGTAAGCGATGGAGTGTGCGAGATCGTCGGCGTTTCTGAAGCCAATGGTGTGTTCGTCACGGTCGGGGTTATTGTGCGCGTACGTGTGGCTGTCGGTGTCAACGTAGGCGTGCGCGTTGCCGAAGCGGTCGGGGTGCTCGACGGAGTTGGCGTGTCGGTCGGCGTCGACACAGGAGTGAAGGTCGGTGTCCGGGTTGGCAACGGAGTGGGCGTCAGGGTCAGAGTCGGCGTTGCCGTGGGTGTCGCCGTGGGTGTCGGCGTAAAGGTTCTGGTCGGTGTCGGAACAATCCAGCAGATCTGGGCGAAGACGGAGGTGGTGCGCACCTCGCCGGAAGCGACGTCATGGCGCACGCCGGCCTCGATACCGTTGATCTGCGACCACTCCCACGGTAGCGCAGTCGATGGGTTGATGGCGTAGCTCGTGGCGTTGGCCGAATACGTCGAGCTCAAAGGATAGTTCGTGCTGGCGCGTTCGGTGCTGCCGACCTTTATGAGGGTTCTGAGCCTTCCCTCGCCGCCGAAGGTCCGGCTGATGGTGTACACGATCACGCGCTCGATTGGTTCGCTGCGAGGCGCGACGTCATCCAGTGAGTACCAGTCCTCTCGCACACCTCCCAGGGTCGCGATACCGAAGACGTAGGCGTTATCGCCATCGACGGTGCGGGCGCATTGCCAGTTTTCCAAACAATTGACCCTCGAGTTTTGAGATCCGAACACGCCCGGTCCGTTGGGGCCGATTGCGACGCAATTCTCGCTATCGAACGGGAACTCCGGTGTCGCTGTCCGGGTTGGAGTGGGGGTCGATGTGACCGTCGGCGTGGGCGTTACGGTGGCACACAAACCGGTGCCCAAGCAGACGGCGGACAGAACCGGGAAGCAGCCGCCGCCGCACTGGCCGCTGGCGGGAGGGCCGCATGCGGGCAGACCGCACTGGCAACAATCATTGGGACCCAGGGTCGGAGTTTCAGTTGCCGAAGGCGTGTATGTCGACGTTGGCGTGTCGGTTCGAGTCGACGTCGGTGTCTCGGTGGCCGTGTGAGTCGGCGTGCGCGTGAACGTGTTGGTCCGAGTCGGTGTATTCGTCGGCGTCGCGGTCGGCGTGAAGGTGCGGGTCGGGGTGCGAGTGACGCAGATCCCGGTGCCCGAGTCGCAACCGGCATTGAACACCGGGGCGCATCCGGGGAAGCAGCTGCCGGATACTGCAGGTCCGCACGCCGGCAAACTGCATTGACAGCAATCGTTGGCGCCCGGTGTGTTGGTGGGTGTCGGCGTATCGGTCGCGGTTGGCGTGCGTGTCGGTGTCGGCGTGCGTGTCGGTGTCGGGGTGCGGGTCGGGGTCCGCGTCGGTGTCGCAGTCGGCGTTTCGGTTGGCGTGTCGGTCGGCGTCGGGGTGTCCGTCGGTGTGGGCGTCTCCGTGGGTGTGCGAGTCGGCGTGCGGGTGGGCGTGCGCGTCGGTGTGTTGGTCAAGGTGAAGGTGGGGGTGTGAGTCGGAGTGTCCGTGGGCGTGGGGGTGTCGGTCGGTGTGCGCGTGGCGGTGCGCGTTGGAGTACGAGTCGGTGTCCTGGTTGGTGTGACACTCGGGGTGTAGGTCGGGGTGTCTGTCGGCGTTGGTGTTTCGGTTGGCGTGTGAGTGTCGGTCGGCGTTTCGGTCGGCGTATTCGTGGGAGTGCGTGTTGCCGTCCGTGTCGGCGTGCTCGTCGGTGTCGGAGTGAGTGTGATGCATTGGCCTTCGGGCCCGTCGCACACGGCGCTCGGAACGAGATCGCACTCACCGCACATGCCGGGAACCGGTGGCGGTCCGCAGGCGGCGTTGCCGCACTGGCAACACTCCTGCGCCGAGGTCGGTGTCGTGGTCACGATCGTGGTAACGACGGCGGCGAGGGTGAAGACGAGGAGACGCACGGATGCGCACATTGGCGCTCGGCGCCGAGAGAAACGACGGCCGACGTTTCCAACCGTTTGTCGCCAGGGTTGCACGTGAGTGGACGGTTCGTTGACTTGAAGTAGGGCCTCTGTTAGCTACTCGCCACCTTCGGCGCAAGCTGGGCTGCGCCCAGCGTCTCTCGGCGGGGCCGCTGCCCCCTTCGGCGAGGCTCAGGACGTGCGTTGGGTCGCTCTGACACGGCTTCGAACAAACTTTGACTCATATGCAACAGTCCCCGCTGCCAAAGAACGCTAGATGAAGATCAGCTCGGTGAAAGGATTCCACGACATCCTGCCCGACGAGAGTGCGCGCTGGAATCGGATGGAAGCCCAGGCTCGCGAGGTTTTCACGCGGTACGGCTACCACGAGATCCGTATTCCGATCCTCGAAAAGACAGAGGTCTTCAGTCGGTCGATCGGTGAAGCGACCGACATCGTCGAAAAGGAAATGTACACGTTCGAAGACGGTGACGGATCTTCCGTGACCTTGCGCCCGGAAGGCACCGCCGCGGTGGTGCGTGCGTATGTCGAGCATGCCCTGCATCAACGCGAACCCTTCTGGAAATTATACTACATCGGACCGATGTTCAGGCGCGAGCGGCCACAAAAGGGACGTCTGCGGCAGTTCCATCAGATCGGCGTGGAAGCGATCGGCCGCGATGACGCAGCAGTCGATGCCGAGGTTGTTCTTTTGCTGCACGATCTCATCTCGGCGGTCAAAGTGCGCGATCCGCGAATCGATCTCAACTCACTCGGCTGTTCCGACTGCCGTCCGCGCTACGTCGAGTTGCTGCGGCGCTTCGGCGAACAGCGCCGCGACCAACTGTGCGAGAACTGCAAGCGACGCCTCGAACGAAACCCGTTGCGCTTGCTCGATTGCAAAGTCGAGAGCTGCCAGACGGCGACCGCGGACGCGCCGGTGATCGTCGATCATCTCTGTGATGCTTGCCGTGCGCACTTCGAGACGGTGCGCGGGTTGTTGGCTCGCGAGCAAGTGGAGACCCACCTGAATCCGCGGATGGTTCGCGGTCTCGACTACTACTGCCGTACGGCGTTCGAGGTTTCAGCAGCCGGGCTTGGCGCGCAGAGTGCCGTCGGTGGTGGAGGACGGTACGATGGTCTCGTGCGCTCCTTCGGCGGGCCGGATACGACCGGCATCGGTTTCGCTCTCGGCGTCGAGCGCTTGCTGTTGGCAATCGACGAGGAGCATGACACGACACGACCGCCACCGGAGATCTTCCTCGCGCCACTCGATCGCGCGGCGGAGTCGGAAGCCACTCACCTGGCGCACACTCTGCGCCGCGACGGCATGCGGGTGGAAGTCCCCAGTGCGGGCAAGAGCCTGAAGAGCCAGATGCGTTCGGCCGATCGGCTCGGCGCGCCTTACGTCTTGATCATGGGCGCAGATGAGCTGGCGGCCAAGGCGGTGACCGTCCGCGACATGGCCGGCAAACGAAATTTTCCACTGGCAATCAACATTCCGACGACCGCCGCCGAGCTGCGCGCTGCTTTGGTGCGCCTCCGCGCCGAGCCACCCTTGGAGCAACATCCGTGACCACCCCTGTGAACCTCGACGATTGGAAACGCGACACCAACTGCGGCGCTCCGCGCAGCGCCGATTGCGGGCGTGAAGTCACAGTCATGGGCTGGGTCAATCATCGCCGCGATCACGGCGGTCTGATCTTTGTCGATCTGCGCGACCGCACCGGCGTCGTGCAGATTGTTTTCAATCCGGAAAGCAGCCCGGCGTGCTTCTCACTCGCCGAAGCCTTGCGCAACGAGTATGTCGTCGCCATTCGCGGCAAGGTAGCGCCACGGCCGGCGGAAACCTTGAACCCCAATCTGGCGACCGGCGAGGTCGAGATCCTCGCCACGGAGGCCAAGCTGCTCAGTACGGCACGCGCGATACCGTTCCAGATCGATGGCGCGGCCGTCGCCGAAAACGTTCGCCTGAAGTATCGCTATCTCGACCTGCGCCGTCCCGAGATGCAGGAGCGCATCATTCTGCGCCACCGCCTGACCAAAGCCGTCCGCGACTATCTCGATCGCGCGGGCTTCCTCGAGATCGAGACGCCTGTGCTGACACGCAGCACGCCCGAAGGAGCGCGTGATTACCTGGTGCCAAGCCGCGTCAGCCGCGGCCATTTCTACGCGCTGCCGCAATCGCCGCAGCTGTTCAAACAGCTCCTCATGGTTGCCGGCTTCGATCGTTACTTCCAGATCGTGCGCTGCTTCCGCGACGAGGACCTGCGCGCCGATCGCCAACCGGAGTTCACGCAGATCGACCTCGAAATGTCCTTCGTGACGCCGGACGATGTCATCGCCGTCACCGAAGGCATTCTGAACGTCGCCTTCGCGCTGCGCGGCATCGAGGTGCCAAAGCCGATTCCGCGCATCACGTACCAGGAAGCCATACGGCGCTTCGGCATCGACCGCCCCGACATGCGCTTCGAACTCGAGCTCAGCGAGATCACCGAGGTCATGCGGCAGACCCAGTTCAAAGTCTTCCGCGCCGCCATCGATGCGGGCGGCATCATCAAGGCGTTGCGTATTCCGAACGGCGACCGCCTGACGCGCAGAGATCTGGACGGCTTGCCCGAGCTGGTTGCGCCCTACGGTGCCAAAGGAGTCGCCTGGGTTCGCCTGACTGCCGAAGGTTGGCAATCGCCGATCGCCAAATTTCTCACGCCCGAGGAGCGGACGGCGACCGATAACGCTTGTGGCGCCGGACTCGGCGACATCATTCTGTTCGTCGCCAGCACCCCGCGCGTGGTCAACGACTCACTTGCCCATCTGCGGCTGCAGATGGCAGAACGCCTCGAGATGATCCCGGCCAACAGCTTCGCCTTCGTTTGGGTGACCGATTTCCCGCTCGTCGAGTACTCCGCCGAGGACAAGCGTTTCGTGGCCGTTCACCATCCGTTCACTTCGCCGCGTGGCGAAGACCTGGCGACTCTGGAGACCGATCCGGCCAACGTGCGCGCGCTGGCGTACGACGTCGTGCTCAACGGCATGGAGCTCGGCGGCGGCAGCATCCGTATCCATCGACCCGATATCCAGTCGCGTGTTTTCGAGGTCCTCGGAATCAGCGAAACCGAAGCTCGCGACAAGTTCGGGTTCCTGCTCGACGCGCTCGCTTACGGTGCACCACCGCACGGGGGAATCGCTATCGGACTGGACCGGCTTGCGATGCTGCTGTCGGGTGGGACCTCGATTCGCGACGTCATCGCGTTCCCGAAGACGCAGCGTGCCACTTGCATGATGACGGATGCCCCCAGCCCGGTCGATCCTCGCCAACTACGCGAGCTCGGCTTGAAGACGACCGGGGAGTCGTGACCACTCGCAACAATCCGACGATGCGCCGTCGGAGGCGCGGGCGATTGCGCGCCGCTTCGTTCGCGTGCGCCATCCTGCTTCTCGGGAGCGGGTGCGGCTCGATCAGGATCCCGTGGTTCTCGTCATCTCCAGACGAAAAGGGGATCGCGCAGGTCGCGGTCATGCCGCTGGAGCGTTCGCAAGCTCCCGCGGGCGAGACCGGCGGTGAAGTCGAGAACGAGGGCGAGCAGGTTGTTACCGCTGCGATCTATCAGGCGTTGTCCGACACCTATGCGTGGCGTTTCGTTCCCGACTTGACCGTCAGCGACGCAGTTCAAGGAATCAGTCCGCTCGACTCCGACGCGCAGCGCGCGCAGGCATTGGCCAAGGCCGTCAACGCCGACGGCGTGATCTTCGGATCGGTGTGGCGCTATGTCGAGCGCGTCGGCACTGCGGCCAACGCCGAGACCCCGGCGTCGGTCGCGTTCACCTTGCGCCTGTTCTCGACATCGTCGGGTGAAGTGGTTTGGGAAGACACCTTCGACGAGACCCAGGAGACGATCGGTTCCAGCTTCCTCGACTGGATGCTGTTCTGGGAAGACCCGCCGCACTGGATGTCCGCGGCGGAGCTGACTCACATCGGCGTCGATCGCATGATCGACGCGCTCCGCCGTAGCGTCGACTAGTCGGCCCCTGTCGGCGCCGGCAGGGAGTACTCGCGCAAGAATTTCCAGATCTCTTCGGTCGCCTGCGGCGGCCAAGTATGGCCGATGTCGACCTCGCAGTAGCGTACCTCGACTCCCGCTTTGCAGCTGTAACGATCGCAAACGCCCTTCTTCGGCTCGCCGCACTCGTCGATCCTGGCCCACTCGTCGCGGGCTCGATGCGCGCGCTCCGGCGAAATGAGATCGTCGCTAGTGCCGTGGAAGATGAGGACGGGCACGGGTCGACCGGGTTTGCATGGCACGGTGATGTGACCGCCGCTCACGGGTGCGATCGCCGCAATGCGGTCGGCTTGAACACAGCCGAGGATGTGGCTGAAGAAAGCGCCGTTCGAGAAACCCGTCGAGTACACGCGCGCGCGGTCGACACAGAGCTCCGCCTCGAGTCGATCGAGAAGCGCGGTTGTGAACGCGAGATCGCGGTTTCCCGGAACCTGTGCGATTTCCCAGCCAGGACGAGCTTCGCCGCGCAACAACGTGACCGGCAACCCGTCGGGATAAACAGTGATGAAACCGTCGCGTTCGGCGATCTCCTTGAACCGCGACACGCGCCACACGCCGGCAGCGCTGTGCCCCCACCCGTGGAAGTCGAGAAGAAGGGGCGCAGGACGGCCGGGCTTGGCACTCTGCGGCACGTGCAGGATGTAGTGGCGTGTGACGCCCGCGACTTCGATGGTTCGCTCGATCCGATCGCCACTCTCGGAAGTCTGCCGCGAGCAGCCCGCACTCGGCAGCGCTGCTGCGGCCACACCGGTAATGAACGTTGAGGCCAGGTGCACCGCCAACAGCGACGAGACGAGGCGGGTACGCACGCGCGCGGTCTACCTGACGAGGAGCGGTTCGAGGTCGCTCCACGATGTCACCGGCAGCGAGCACGTCATTCGGTGACAAACGCAGGCCGTCGCCTTGCCGTCCAGTTGCTTCTTGCCGCGCACGATCTCGGGCAGCAACGCCTCGCCACCGGGTTGCACGACCGTCAGCGTCCGGTTGGGAATGTACGTCTTGGCGAT
>Ga0187892_10008118_pt1 | contig 14537 bp, 14 predicted proteins | sample MA1701073metaG_FD_139345 | JGI IMG/M metagenome (GOLD analysis project Ga0187892, IMG submission 139345) | Bio-ooze microbial communities from a basaltic lava cave in the Kipuka Kanohina Cave System on the Island of Hawaii, USA - MA170107-3 metaG ... | reverse complement strand
CGACGCCTGGAAGAACTCGACGCCGAACTGCTTCACGCGGTGCGCGGGAACCGTGATCATGAAGCGATCCGCCTCCGTGGGGACGGGTTATGCAGCGGGGGAACAGGAGGTACTCTAGTCGAAGCGCAAACCCCAGTCAACATGTACCTTTTCGGCTTCTGAGCTTACTGGATCACCCCCACGAGTAGGGGTCGGGCACCCCCTTATCCACAAGATGTGGGTAGGTTGGGGATGCGGGAAACCCTGTGGATAGCTGTGGATGAATTGCGCGCCGGCGCGCTCGTCTGCATCGGCGGAGAGCCTGGATCGCGTGCTCGGTCCGATCTCTCGACAACGAGCATGTGCAGCGTGATGTGATCGTGAACGACCCGCTGGGCGCGCGTTGACGGCCGTGCGCCACCTGGGCTAGGCTCCCTGCGTGCTTGACCTCGTGATCCGCAACGGGCAGGTCATCACGGCGCAGGGCGTCGGCCTCTGGGACGTGGGCGTGCAGGGAGAGCGGATCGCGGTGATCGGCGCGCCCGGCACGCTCCCCACCGACGGCGCCCGCGTCATCGACGCGGCGGGGCAGATCGTGTCCCCCGGCGGAGTCGAACCCCACGCGCACCTCGCGCACGGGATCATGTCGCATCCCGAGGAGCCCGCGATCACCCTGGGCCCCGAGGACGACACGAAGGGCATGGCGTGCGGCGGCACCACCACCCACATCGATTTTGCCTACGTGCGTCCGGGCAACGATATTCAGCCGGTGATCGAGCAGCGCGCGGCGCGGTGGAAGGGCAACTCCTACGTGGACTATGCCTTCCACCTGACGCTCGCGGGAGCGCTGCCGGTCCGCGTCTTCGACCAGATCGGTGAGGCGGTCCAGGCGGGATACCCGAGCTTCAAGGTCTTCACCACGAACGTGCTGCCCCCGCATCCCAAGCGCGCCGGGAACCGGATCGACTTCGGGCGCATCCACTTCGCCATGGAGAAGGTCGCGAAGGCGGGCGGCATCATGGTCGTGCACGGCGAGGACGAGGATCTGGTTCAGTTCAACTACGAGCGCTTCCGCGAGGAAGGGCGCATGGAGGGGAGTAACCTCCATCTCGTCCACACCAAGCTCTCGGAGCTGCTGGCGTTCCGGCGGACGACCGCGCTCGCCAAGGCGACCGGGGCCGGCGTCTACTTCGTCCACGTCTCCGCGCGGGAGGGCGTCGAGTCGATCGCCGAGGCCCGGGCGCAGGGATTGCCCGTCTACGGCGAGACCCTGCACCAGTACGCGTGCTTCAGCGCCGAGTACTACAAGACCCCGCGCGGGTTCTGCTCCCACACCTACCCGTCGCTCAAGTTCCCGGACGACCAGCAGGCGCTCTGGGACGGTCTCGTGCGGGACGGGCTCTCCACGCTCGCCACCGACGAGTACCCGACGAGCCTCGAGCTCAAGCTCAAGGGCCGGACCATCGAGGACGTGACCGGCGGCAACGTGGGGGCGGAGGCCCGCATCGGGATCGGCTACACCGAGGGCGTGGTCAAGCGCGGCATGTCGCTGACGCGCTTCGCCGACGTCACCGCGACCAATGCCGCGCGGATCCTCGGGCTCTATCCCCGGAAGGGCGTCATCGCCCCCGGCAGCGACGCCGACCTCGTGCTGATCGACCCGACGATACGGAAGACCCTGACCCGTGACGACTTCCACGTGACGGACTACAGCCCCTGGGAAGGCTGGGCGGTGTCGGGCTGGCCGGTCATGACCCTGCTCCGCGGCAAGCTCATCGCGGAGCGCGGCCGGCTGCTCGGCGGCCCGAGCGACGGTCAGTGGGTGTCCCGGCGGATCGACCCGGCCGTGCTCCGCCGTCCGGCCTGCTAGCTCCCGCGTCATGTCCGGCCCCGCGGCGAGCCCTTCGCCCCGACCCGCGCGCCAGAGGGGAGAGGGAGTTCCGGATTATGCCAAGCAGTTCAATCCGGGGTTCCGGCTCGAGCCGGCCAAGGTGGCGCTGGTGGTGGTGGACATGCAGTACGCGAGCGGCTCGCGTCACGAGGGCCTGGGCCGGCTCCTGAAGGACCAGGGCCGGGAGGCGCAGGGCGCCGAGCGATTCGACCGCATCGAGACCGTGCTCGTGCCCACCATCGAGCGGTTGCTCGCCGCGTTCCGCGAGCGAAGCCTCCGGGTGGTCTTCCTCACGGTGGGCTCGGAGCTGCCGGACTACAGCGACCTGCCGCCCCACATGCGGCCGATGGCGGAGGCGGTGGGCAATACCCGGGGCCGGCGCGAGCACGAGATCCTGGACGCGCTGGCGCCGCGGCCGCACGAGCCCGTCCTCAACAAGACCACGATGAGCGCCTTCAACTCCTCGGGCTTCGAGCGGCTCATCCGGGCCTGGGGCGTGGAGCAGCTCGTCTTCACCGGGGTGTCCACCAACTCGTGCGTGGAAGGCACCGCGCGGGACGCGGCCGACCGCGGCTTCCGCTGCCTGCTCGTGGAGGATGGCTGCGGCGCGGCCAGCCGGCCGCTCCACGAGGCCGCGTGCCAGAACTTCCAGCGGCTGCTCGGGCGGGTGGACTCGAGCGCCCGGGTGATCGCGTAGCTGGACGCGGCCCGCGCCGGCGCGCGCTGAGCCGTCCCCCCAGTTCCAGGAGGTCAGGCATGCCGGGTAAGGTATTCGAGGAGCTCGAGCTGGGCCAGGTCTACCGGCACCAGCCGGGGCGCACCATCACCGAGTCGGACAACGTGTTCTTCAGCTGCCTCACCATGAACCCGCAGCCGCTGCACGTCGACTTCCACGCGGCCCAGAAGGCGGAGTTCGGCAAGCCGCTCGTCAACAGCCTGCTCACCCTGGGCATCGCGGTCGGGCTGAGCGTCGGCGAGACCACGCTCGGCACCACCGTGGGCAACCTGGGCTTCGAGAAGGTCGAGTTTCCCAAGCCGGTCTTCCACGGCGACACGATCTACTCCGAGACCGAGGTGGTGGAGAAGCGGGAGTCGAAATCGCGGCCGCAGTGGGGCATCGTGATCTTCGAGCACCGCGCGCGCAACCAGCACGGCGACGTGGTGATGACGTGCCGGCGCGCCGCCATGATGCGGCGGCGGGGCGCCTGAGGGCGCGGGTCGCGGATGCGGCGCTCGCTCCACTTCGTGCCCGGCGGGAACGAGAAGATGATCGCCAAGGCGCTGACCCTGTCCGCCGACGGCCTGATCCTGGACCTGGAGGACGCGGTGACCCCGGACCGCAAGGCGGTCACCCGGCCCATCGTGCGGCGGTGGCTCGAGACCCTCGACTTCGGCGGCCGCGAGCGCTGGATTCGCATGAATCCCGTGTTCACGGAGCACGCGGAGGCCGACCTGGCCGAGACCATCGCGGGGCGCCCGGACGGCTACGTGGTCCCGAAGCCACGACGGGCCGAGGACGTCCGGCGGGTCGCCGCGATGCTCGACGCGCTCGAGCAGCGCCACGGGGTGCCCTTCGGCACCACGCGGCTGGTCCTCATCGCCACCGAGACGCCCGAGGGCCTGCTCAATATCAAGGAGATCGCGGGCGCGAGCCCCCGCGTCGCCGCCGTCTCGTGGGGCATCGAGGACCTCTCGGCGGCCATGGGGCTGCCCCGCACCCGCGACGAGGAGGGCCGCTATCTCGACATCCCGCGCTATGCGCGCGTGATGTGCGCGGTGGCCGCATCGGCCGCGGGCGTGGAGGCGCTCGATACGGTCTTCACCGACATCCCGGACCTGGGCGGGCTCCGCCGCGAGTGCCGGGAAGGCGTCGCCATGGGCTTCAGCGGCAAGATCTCCATCCACCCGAGTCAGATCGAGGTGATCAACGCCGAGTTCACGCCGTCCAGGGCGGACGCGGAAGAGGCGGTGGCGCTCATCGCCGCCTTCGAGGAGCAGGCGCGGCGGGGCGCCGGGGCCTTCGCCTGGAAGGGGCAGATGATGGACATGCCGCACCTGACGCGGGCCCGGAAGATCGCGGCGCGAGCCCGGAGCGCGGGGGTGCTATGAGCCGAGCCCGCGCGGCGGCCCTCGCCGCGCTGCTGCTCGCCTCCGCCCTCGTGGTGTTCGCGCTGCCGGTGGGGCGCCGCCCGCTCGCGCACCAAGACGAGGCCCGCTTCGCCCTGCTCGCCCGGGAAGCGGTCGAGTCGCACCACTGGCTGCTCCCCCGGGTGCGCGGCGTGATCTACCTGAACAAGCCGCCGCTCTACTTCTGGACCGTCGCGCTGCTCGCCAAGCCCTTCGGCGTCGTGAACGACGTCACCGCGCCGCTCGCCTCCGTGCTCGGCGCCCTCGTCACGCTCCTCGCGGTCATCGCGCTCGGCCGCCGGCTCTGGAGCTGGAGCGTCGGGCTCGCCGGCGCGCTCGTGCTCGCCGCCGTCCCCTTCTTCTATTTCATGTCGCACCAGGTTTTCTCCGACACGATGATGACCGCGTGGCTCACGTGGGCGCTGTACTTCCTGCTGACTGCGAGGCAGGCGCCCGCTCCCCTTCCACGGCTGGTCGGCTTCTACCTCTGCGTGGCGGGGGCGCTCGCCGCCAAGGGGCCGGCGGCCCTCGTGGCGCTGCTGGCCGCGCTCGTGGTGGTGCTGGTCGAGGATGGCGGGCGGCGCGGCCTCCGGTGGCAGCGGCTGCCGGTGGGGCTCGGCATCCTCGCGCTCGCGAGCCTGCCGTGGCTCCTGCCCTATTTCCTGCAGACCGAGCGGAGCTACGTGGGCGCCGTCGTGGTCGGCCACTACGGCGACTGGTACTTCCGCGCGAAGACCGGCTCCCCGCGGATCGAGTCGCTCCAGGAGAATTTGGTGGGGTTCCTGCCGTGGACGGTCTTCCTGCCCGCCGCGCTCTGGTGGTGGTGGCGCGATCGGGATCCGCGGCGCAGGCCGCTCGTGTTGTGGACCGTGGTCATCGCGGTGGTGATGAGCCTCTCCAGCGAGCAGCGGCCCCGCTACTTCCTGCCGGTGCTGCCGCCCCTGTCGCTGCTGGTCGCGGAGCTGCTGGCGCACGCGCCGCTCGAGCCGTCCCGGCGGGGCCGCCGCGTGCTCCTGGCATCGCTCGCCGGGGCCGCGCTGGTGGCGGTGTGGGCTGCGGTGGTCCTCCTCCAGATGCCGCCCGGCGGCGAGACCTTCGTGCCGCCGCCCGGCTGGCCGCGCGTGGTGGTCGCCACGCTCATGGTGGCCGGCCCCGCAGGCGCACTGGGACTGCTGGCCGTCCGGGGATCGGGCCCCGCTGCCATCGTGGCGCTGGCGCTGGCTGTCGGCGGTATCCTGATCGTCGAGGGATGGACCTATCCTGGACAGTACGCCGAGCGCACCAATATCCGCGCCTTCACCGCGGCGGTCGCCGAGCGGCTGCCGAGCGATCCCCGCATCGCCACCCATCTCGACGCGGGGCTCGCGTTTGATTTCTACCTCAGGCGTCCAATCCAGGACCTGCCCCAGCCGGCCGACCTGGACGCCCGGCTGGCCGCGCCGGAGCGCGGGGACGTGGTGCTGATACGCGAGCAGCGGTGGGCGACGATGCGCGCGGCCCACGAGGCTCGCTGGCAGGTGCTTCTGGTCGACCGGGTGGGCCGCGGCCGGATGGTCCTGCTGGCGCCCCGCCCGTGAGCGCGGCGGCGCCCGAGGTGTCGGTGCTGATGCCCGCCTTCAACGAGGCGGAGAGCCTGCCTCAGCTCTGGACCGAGCTCGGTCCGGTGCTCGATACGCTCGGGCGGGCCGCCGAGGTCATCATCGTGGACGACGGGAGCACCGACGCGACCCCGGCGATCGCGCGGGCCCTCCACGCGCGCGACGCGCGCGTGCGCCTGCTGCGCCTGGCCGGCAACGGCGGGCTCTCGGCGGCGCTGGACGCCGGCTTCGCGCGGGCGCGCGGCCGCATCGTGGTCACGATGGACAGCGACCTGCAGAACGATCCGCGCGACATCCCGCGTATGCTCGCGCACCTCGACAGCTACGACGCGGTGACCGGCTGGCGCCAGCGGCGGGACGATCCCTGGCTCAAGCGTGCCTCGTCTCGCGTGGCCAACGCGGTGCGGAACGCGGTCACCCGGGAGGCCGTGCACGACAGCGCCTGCACCCTGCGCGTGATGCGGAGCGCATGCCTCGAGCGCCTGCCGCGCTTCCGCGGCTTCCACCGTTTCGTGCCGACGCTGCTGCGGATGGCGGGCTGTCGGGTGCTGGAGCTGCCGGTGAGCCATCGCGCGCGGCGCTTCGGGGTGTCGCACTACGGTATCCGCAATCGAGCGCTGGTCGGGTTCGAGGACCTCCTCGCGGTGCGCTGGATGCAGTCGCGACGGCTGCGGTACGACGCGTCCGAAGAGCCGTAGGGGTGACCCGCGGTCCGGACGGGTGGGGCGGGGGGCCGCTCGCGGGGACACGCTGACCCGCAACCCGCGCTGCCGGCTCTAGGACGTCCCTTTCACAGCTTCTTGCTGGGGGGGACGCCGCTCATGCGGGCGATGACGTCGAAGACGACCGCGAAGTCGTAGTGGGCGAGCCCCAATCCCTTGGCCGCGGTCATGAGCTCGTGGGTGAGGGCCACGGTCGGCAGGGTGACGCCCGAGGCGCGGCCCATGTCGAGGGCGAGGCGCAGGTCCTTCTGGATCATGTCCACGTCGAACCAGGCCTCCTCCGGCATGCCGAGGACGAAGGGCCCGCGGTACTTCACCATCGGGGAGGCCACCACGCTCTTGAGCAGCACCTCCACCGCGCGCGCGCGGTCGATGCCGGCCTTCTCGGCCAGGACCACCGCCTCCGCGAAGGCGAGCATCTGGACCGCGAGGCCCTGATTGACCGCGATCTTCATGCTCTTGGCGAGCCCCACCGGGCCGACGTGGGTGATGGTGGGGCCGATGGCCTCGAGATAGGGGCGGGCGCGCTCGAGCACCGCCGGATCGCCGCCCACCATGAACGAGAGCTGGCCCGCGTCGAGCGTGGCGGGGCTCCCGGAGACCGGCGCGTCGAGCAGCGCCCCGCCGCGTTCCGTGACCGCGGCGGCGAGCCGCCCGATCACCGCCGGGCTCACCGTGCTGATCTCGACCAGGATCGCGCCGGGTCGCCAGCCGGCCAGCAGGCCTTCGGGGGGCCGCGTCACCGCCTCGAGCGCGGTGTCGTCGGTAACCATGGTGAAGACGATGTCCGCCCGCTCGGCGACTTCTCGGGGCGACGTGGCGAGCGTCATGCCCGCGCGGACGAGGGCAGCCGCCTTCGCGGCGGTGCGGTTGTAGCCGCACAGCGCGTGGCCGGCGTCGAGGAGGCGGCGGGCCATACGGCCGCCCATCGCGCCGAGGCCGACGAAGCCGAGGGTGATCACCGGCGGCGGCGTTTCTGGACAGCTGTCTTGCGTTTACTTCCTTTAGGCTTTTTTTGTATCCGTTCGGCCCGCCTTCGGCTGCGCCTCACCAAGCCACTGCTGCGGACACTCGGCGTGGCTGTGTCGTCTGTTACCGCAATTGCGCTGATCTCGATCTTGCAGTTGGCGTGGGTGGCCAGGCGAGAGACCTCCACGGTGGTCGTGGTGGGGCGGTGAGCGCCCAGGTACGAAGCCCATACCGCGTTGAGATCGTCCTGCTCGGCCACGTCGGTGAGGTAGCGCGTCGCCGACACCACGTCGGCCAGTGTGCACCCGGCGGCGGCCAGCGTGGTCTTGAGGTTCTCCATCAGGAGGACGGCCTGCTCCCGCATGCGGGGCGGCAGGTCGAACTCCTCCTCGCGATGGGGATGGCTGTGGTAGACCGGGGCCGCGGTGAGGCCGGAGAGGAACAGCAGGCTGCCGCGCCGCACCAGAAGCGCCGGAGCATAGGGCATCTCCACGTGGCGCTTGTCCGGGTGATGCACGGGGCGAACGTCCCTGGCCATGACAGGGCATGATTGACGGAGGCCTGCCCGGCGTCAAGCGGCAAGCGCCCAGGAACCTTGACACCCCGGGCCATCTTTGCTAAAAGAAAGGCCCATTCTAGCCGTGCCCTATCCATTTGAGACTCGTCCCAGGAGGGTTCGCATGACGAAGACGTCCTGGAAACGCCTGGCTCCCGTCGCCCTCGCCGGTGTCCTGCTCGCGTCGTTCCCGGCGCCGGTGCCCGCTCAGACGCCGATCAAGATCGGCGCGTCGCTGTCTCTCACCGGGACCTATGCCCAGCCGGGCACGTACCAGAAGGAAGGCTACGAGCTGTGCGCCGATCACGTGAACGCCAAGGGGGGGCTCCTCGGTCGCAAGGTCGAGTTCGTCTTCTACGACGACCAGTCCACCCCCGCCACCGGGGTGCGGCTCTACGAGAAGCTGATCACCGAGGACAAGGTCGAGGCGGTCATGGGGCCGTACTCCTCCCCGATCACCGAGGCGGTCGCGAACGTCAGCGAGAAGTACCAGAAGGTCATGGTCTCGCCCCTCGCCGCGACCACCTCGATCTTCAAGAAGGGCCGCAAGTACATCTTCATGGTCATCTCGCCCGCCGAGGGTTACCTGGAAGGGCTGATCGACATGGCGGCCAAGCGCGGCCTCAAGACGGTGGCGATCCTCAACGAGGACACCCTCTTCACCAAGGCCTCCGCCAGCGGCGTGGTCGAGACGGCCAAGAAGAAGGGCATGCAAGTGGTCTTCCAGGAGGCGTACCCGAAGGGCAACACCGACTTCTCGGCCATGCTGACCAAGGTCAAGGCCGCCAATCCCGACGTGATCGCGGCGTCCACCTACTTCGACGACGCGGTCGCCATCACCCGTCAGATGAAGGAGCTGAACGTCAGCGCCAAGATGTACGGGGTGACGGTGGGCGGCGATCTGCCGAAGTTCTACGAGTTACTCAAGCAGAACGCGGAGTGGGTCTACGGCGCCACCCAGTGGGAGTCGACACTGCCGTATCCCGGCCAGAAGGAGTTCGTGGACTCGTACCAGAAGAAGTTCAACCGGGAGCCGGTGTATCACTCGGCCGCGGGCTACGCCGGGTGCCTGATCTACGCCGAGGGCGTGCGGCGCGCGGGGACGCTCGACTCGGACAAGGTGCGCGACCAGCTCCTGAAGCTGGAGATACGGACCTTCTTCGGCGACTACAAGGTGGAGCCGGACGGCTTCCAGATCGCCCACAAGATGGTGATGTTCCAGTGGCAGGACGGCAAGAAGGTCACGGTGTGGCCGGACGATCTGGCCAGCGGGAAGGCGCGCTTCCCGACACCGCCCTGGGGCCAGCGTTGAGCGCGTGAAGGCTTGATTCCCATCGAGCCGGGCGCCCGCCGGATCCCCGGCGGGCGCCCCCTCGTCCGGCTCCCGCCCCCGTGAACCTCGTCATCACCCCGGCCATGGTCGGCCAGGTGGTCATCTCCGGCCTCCTGGCGGGCTCGCTCTACGCGATGGTGGCGCTCGGCCTCGGGCTCATCTTCGGCGTGATGCGCGTCCTCAATGTCGCCCACGGCCCGATCCTCATGCTGGGCGCCTACACCACGTTCTGGCTCTTCCACTGGTTCGGTCTGAGCCCCTACCTGTCGCTGCTGGTGTCGATGCCGGCGCTCTTCGCGGTGGGGGTCGTGCTGCAGCGGCTCCTCGTGCGGCGGGTGGTGGACGCGCCGGAGCTGTCCTCGTTGCTGCTCACCTTCGGGGTGTCGATCGCGATCGTCAACCTGGCCCAGCTCACCTTCACCTCCGATCTCCGGTCGGTCGAGTACCTCACCGGCTCGTTCATCCTCGGTCCCTTCGCGTTCTCCAAGGCCCGCGTCATCGCCTGCTTCTTCGCCGTGCTGATCACCGCCGGCGCCTTCTGGTTCCTCCAGAAGACCCGCCTGGGCAAGGCCCTCCGCGCGGTGTCGCAGAGCCGTGAGGTGGCCCAGGTGTGCGGCATCGACGTGCAGCGGATCCACATGCTGGCCTTCGGCGTCGCCTGTGCCCTGGCCGCCGCGGGTGGCTCCCTCGTCGCGGTGATGGTCGCCATCCAGCCGGAGATGGGGCAGGTCTACACGTTCAAGGCGTTCCTGGTGATCGTGCTCGGGGGCGCCGGCAACTACCCGGGGGCGCTGCTGGGCGGCCTGCTCCTGGGGCTGGTCGAGCAGCTCTCCTCGCTGTTCCTCACCACCCAGGTCAACGAGGCGGTGGCGTATATCCTGCTCGTCCTGGTCCTGCTGGTGCGGCCCACCGGCCTGCTCAAGGGCCGGGCCTCGTGAAGCGCGCGTTCCTCGTCGCGCTCGCGGTGACCCTCGTCGCGCTCGCAATCTACCCGATGCACGGGACGGGTTACGGCGTCCGCACCATGCTGCAGCTGTTCATGTGGATCGCGCTCGCCCAGTCCTGGAACCTGATCTCGGGGCTCACCGGCTACGTCTCCTTCGGCCACGTGGCGTTCTTCGGGATGGGTGCCTACACCGCCGGCATCCTGATCGGCAAGCTCGGGTGGGCATGGCCGGCCGCGTGCCTGGCCGGCGGGGTCATGGCCATGGTCCTGGCGGTCGTGATCGGCTGGCCTTGCCTGCGGCTGAAGGGGCCCTACTTCGCCATCGCGATGCTGGGGCTCAACGAGGTGCTGCGGGTCATCGTGTCCTACTACGAGGGGCTCACCGGAGGCGGCAACGGGCTGTCGCTCCCCACGCTCCACGCGAGCGTGCCGATCTACTACGCGATGGGGCTGGTGGCGCTCGCGGTGACCGCGCTCACCTATCTGATCATCACCTCGCGCTTCGGCCTCCGCCTCATGACGATCCGGGAGGACGAGGTGGCCGCCGAGGCGATGGGGATCGATACGTTCCGGCACAAGCTCTACGCGTTCCTGCTGTCGGCGGTGGGGCCCGGCATCGTGGGCGGCCTGGCCGCCCGCGATCAGGGCTACATCGAGCCGCTCTCGGTCTTCCCCCTCATCACCACGATCACCATGATCGTGATGGCGCTCTTCGGCGGCAAGGGCACGATCTGGGGTCCGGTGCTGGGCGCGGTGGTCCTCTTCACCTTCCAGGAGCTGGTGTGGGCGCACTTCATCTACCTCCACCAGCTCTTCTTCGGCGCGATCATCGTGGCGGTGGTGCTGCTGATGCCGCGCGGGATCCTGGGAGTGCTCCAACAGAAGTACAACCTGCCGCGGACCATCTAGCCCGTGGCCCCCATCCTCGAGCTCAACGGCGTGGTCAAGCGCTTCGGCGGCGTGGCCGCGGTCAACCGGGTGTCGCTGGCGCTCGAGCGGGGGCGGATCTACGGGTTGATCGGCCCCAACGGCTCGGGCAAGACGACGCTGTTCAACTGCATCACCGGGGTGGACCAGGCCGACGAGGGAGAGGTCCGGTTCAAGGGCCAGCGCATCGACCGGCTCAAGCCGCACCAGGTCTTCCATCTCGGTATCGGCCGCACCTTCCAGGTGATCCGGGTCTTCCCCGAGCTGACCGCGCTGGAGAACCTCCTGGTCGTGACCACCACCGGCTACGACGAGGCCCGGCGGCGGGCCCAGGAGCTGCTGGAGTTCGTCAAGCTGGAGCGGCTCGCCGGCGAGTTCGCGGGCAATCTCTCCTACGGCCAGCAGAAGCTGGTGGAGTTCATCCGCGTGCTCATGACCGATCCCGAGATGGTCCTGCTCGACGAGCCCGCCGCCGGCGTCAACCGCACCCTGCTGAACGAGCTGCTGGACGCGGTCCGCGGGCTGCGCGACCAGGGCAAGACGATCCTGCTGGTCGAGCACGACATGAAGGTCGTGATGGGGCTCTGCGAGACGGTGTTCGTGCTCGATCACGGCGAGAAGCTGGCCGAGGGACCGCCGGGTGTCATCCAGGCCGACGAGCGGGTCATTGAAGCTTATTTCGGCCGCTAGCGCCCTGCTGCTCGCCTACCTGATCTGGGGCTCGCGCGCCTGGCCCCTGATCCACGACGCGCCGCTGATGCACTACATCGCCTGGCTGATCGGCCAGGGGGCGGTGCCGTATCGCGACGCCTTCGACATGAACCTGCCCGGCGCCTACCTCCTGCATCTGGCCGTGCTCCGGGTGGGCGGATCGGGCGACCTGCCGTGGCGGCTCTTCGACCTCGGCTGGCTCGTCGGCATCTGCGGCTTTCTCGCCGCCTATTGCCGGCACATCGGCGACGGCTGGTCCGCGGCAGCCGGGGCGCTCCTGTTCGGGCTCTACCATCTGAGTGGCGGGGCCTGGCACGCCGGCCAGCGGGATTTCCTCCTTTGCCTCTTTCTCCTGCTCGGCGCCTGGGGCGTCGCGCGCGGGACCGAGCGGGGCGCCTCCGGAGCCCTGCTCTGGGGCGGGCTCGCCCTCGGGGCGGCCATGACGCTCAAACCGCACGCGGCGCTTTACTGGATGCTCTGCGCCGCGATCGCGGCCAGGGATCGGTCCATCGCGCTGTCCGCCTGGCGCGCCGCCGGCCTCGTGATCGCGGCCGGCCTCGTGGTGCCGGGGGCCGTCTTCGGCTGGCTGGCGTGGCGGGGCGGACTGGGGTCCTTCCTGGGTGTGTACACGGGCTATGTCGTCCCCCTCTACAGCCGGATCGGCCGCGCGTCTCCGTGGCAGGCGATCGAGGGGCACGCCTTCGGCCGGCCGCTCGTCCTGCTGCTCGTGGCCCTGGCGTTGCTGGCGCTCGTCACCCCGCCGCTGCGGCGGCCCGCCTACAAGGGCCTCGCCCTGGTCGGCGCGCTGTACGGGCTGGCCCACTTCGTCCTCCAGGGGAAGGGGTGGGAGTACCAGCTCTATCCGCTCGTGCTGTTCTGCTGCGCGCTGGCCCCGGCCGCCGTCCTCTCGTGGCGCGGGACCGACTGGCCCCGCATCCTCGATCTCTTCGGGGCCCGCCGGCTCGTCGCGCTCGTGGTGTGGGCGCTCCTGGTCGTCGTGCTCGGCGCCAAGGGCGTGGAGGCGCTCGACGCGCCCTGGATCGCCGAGAAGGCGCGCCGCGTGGCGGCCATCACGCGCGACCTGGGCCGGCTCGTTCCGCCCGGCGCCCCGGTGCAGGTGATGGACACCACCGCCGGCGGCGTTCACGCGCTGCTCCGGCTCGAGTCGCGGCAGCCGACGCGCTTCATCTACGACTTTCACTTCTTCCACGATGTCGGCGACCCGCGCATCGAGGCGCTCCGGGCGGAGCTCCTGACGAGCCTCGCGGCCGGCCGCGCGGCCGCGGTGGTGATCCTCGAGGACAGCTGGCCCGTTCCGGGCTATGGCCGGCTCGACACGTTCCCCAGGCTGCGGCGGACGCTGGACGAGTCGTACACGGTGGCGGTCGAGGGAACGGGATACCGGATCTATGCGAAGCGAAGCGATTCGTAGCGTCATCCGCGCCTACGACGATCCGATCGTGCGGGCGTACTGCTGGGGGCGCTTCTGGATCCTGCGGCAGCGGTTTCTCGACGAGATCGGCCAGTACCTGCCCGCGCGGGGGCGGGTGCTCGACCTGGGCTGCGGCTTCGGGCTCTTCTCGCTCTACTACGCGAGCGCGCATCCCGCGCTCAGCGTCGAGGGCTTCGACCTCAATCCGCGCCGCATCGAGATGGCCCGCGCCGCCGCGCGGCGGCTCGGCCTCGCCAATGTTCGCTACGAGGTCGGCAATGTCATGGATTATCGGGGCGGCGGGCGCTTCGACGCCGCCTACATGCTCGACATCGTCCACCACATTCCCGAGGAGGCGGTGCGGCCCCTGCTCGAGCAGGTGGCCAAGACGCTGCCCGAGGGCGGGCGCCTGCTCGTCAAGGACGTCGACCGCCAGCCGGCCTACAAGCGCTGGTTCACCCACGCGCTGGACCGGGTGATGGATCCCCGCACGCCCGTCCATTACTGGGGCGCGGACGAGCTGCAGGCGCTCCTGGAGGACGTGGGCTTCGAGGTGCACCGGCACCTGATGGTGGACGTCCTGCCCTATCCCCACGTCCTCTACATCGGGCGGCGCCGGTCATGACCACCGCGGCCAGCCCGATCCTCCTGCACGCCGACCGCCTCACCGCCGGGTACGGGAAGCTGGCCATCCTCCACGACGTCACCCTCGACGTGCGCGCTGGCGAGATGGTGAGCGTCATCGGTCCCAATGGCGCGGGCAAGTCCACCGCCTTCAAGACCATCGTGGGCTTCCTGCGCCCGACCGGCGGGCGGGTCCTCTTCGACGGCCAGGACATCACGGGCTTGCGGCCCGACCAGGTGCTGCCGCGCGGCCTGGCCTACGTCCCGCAGGGCCGCATCGTCTTCCCCCAGATGACGGTGCTGGAAAACCTCGAGATGGGCGCCTACATCGAGCGGGACGGGCACCGGATCCAGGAGGCGCTCGCGCGCGTCTACCGGCTGTTCCCGATCCTGGCCGAGCGGCGCGCGCAGAAGGCGGGGACGATGTCGGGCGGCGAGCAACAGATGGTGGCCATCGGGCGGGCCCTCATGACCACGCCCAAGCTGATCCTGCTCGACGAGCCGTCGCTGGGCCTGGCCCCGAAGTTCGTCTCGCTGATCTTCGACAAGCTCACCGAGATGAGGCAGGCGGGCTATACGATGATGGTGGTGGAGCAGAACGCGGCCAAGGCCCTGGCGGTGGCCGACCGCGCCTACGTGCTCGAGCTGGGCCGGAACCGGTTCGAGGGGCCGGGGCGGACCCTGCTGGAAGACCCCGAGGTCAAGCGCCTGTATCTGGGCGG
>Ga0187892_10008117_pt1 | contig 14538 bp, 12 predicted proteins | sample MA1701073metaG_FD_139345 | JGI IMG/M metagenome (GOLD analysis project Ga0187892, IMG submission 139345) | Bio-ooze microbial communities from a basaltic lava cave in the Kipuka Kanohina Cave System on the Island of Hawaii, USA - MA170107-3 metaG ... | reverse complement strand
TGCACCGCCGACCGGTGCACGGCGGTCAGGCGAAAGTTGACGATCTCCACGCCTTCACGGCCGGAGGCGTGTCCGTAGCGCGAGCGGTGGAACTCGTGGAACCGCGACGTCAGGTGGGCCAGCGGCGCCCGCCGCGTCATGAACTCGTCGACCGGCATGGTGAGTTCGTACGCCTGCCCGATGTACCGCATGTCCAGCAGGTAGCGGCGTTCGACCGACGTCCACGGGATCTCGTAGGAATCGAACTCGCGCCGTGCGCGCGCGTCGAGTTCGCCGAAGTGCTCGGCCAGGAGCTCAAACGTGGCGGCGCCGGCGGGCGAGATTCGGGTCAGGAGGAAGTCCTGCTGCACGTCGGCGATGAGCAGCCCAAACGCGGAAATGATCCCGGGGTTGTAAGGGATGAGCACCTGGGCACAGCCGAGCTCGTCCGCCAACTCGACGGCGTGCAGCGGCCCGCCGCCCCCGTACGCGACGATCGTGTAGTCGCGCGGGTCGTGCCCCCGCTCGACGGACACGAGGCGCATCGCCTGGGCCATCGTGAAGTTCACCAGCCGGCGGACGCCGTCGGCCGCCTCCAGAGGCTCCATAGCCAGCGACGCCGCCAGACGCCGTAACGCCGCGTGAGCGGCATCGAGATCGAGGCGCAGCCGGCCGCCAAAGAACGTGTGAGGACGGATGAACCCCAGAACCACGTTCGCGTCGGTCACGGTAAGGGACGTGCCACCCTTCCCGTAACACGCCGGACCGGGATCGGCACCCGCCGATTCCGGTCCGACCTGCATAATGCCGCCACGGTCTGCCGCGGCGATCGAGCCACCGCCGGCGCCCACCGTGGCGATGTCGATCATCGGCAGTGCGAGCGGCAATCCGGCGATCTTGTAGTCAGAGGTGATCTTGGCTTCGCCGCCGTTGACCAGACACACGTCCGTGCTGGTTCCGCCCATATCAAACGTGATGATGTCGGGCACCCCGGCGTCCTTTGCAATGGTGATCGCGCCCACCACCCCGGCCGCCGGCCCCGAGAGGATCATCTTGACCGCGTGCCGGCGGATAGCCGCCGCCGGGACGCTCCCGCCGTTGGCCTGAATAATGTTGAGGTGCCCGGCGAATCCCGTTTCAGCGAGCCGCTGCTCGAGTTGGCCGAGGTAGCGATCGACGACCGGTTTGGTATAGGCGGACATGACGACGGTGGAGGTCCGCTCGTACTCTCGGAATCGGGGCAGGACGTCCGACGAGAGCGAGACATGGAGGCCGGGGAAGCGCTCGACCAGCGCCCGCTCTAGGGCTTCTTCATGCGCGGGATTCGCGTAGGAGTGCAGCAGGCAGATCGCCACAGACTGCACCCCGTCTCCACGGATGAGTCGGTCCAGTCTCTCGAGCACGCCGTCCAGCGCCAGCGGTTGCCGGATCGCGCCGTCGGGCCCGACTTTCTCGACGACCTCCAGCACGCGGTGACGCGGCACCAGAGGTTCCGGATGCTTGTAGAACAGATCGAACAAACGCTGCTTGGCCTGGCGCTGGATCGCAATGACGTCGCGGAACCCGGCGGTGGTCAGCAGCGCGGTCACGGCGCCTTTCCGCTCAACCACGACGTTCGTCGCGATCGTTGAGCCGTGGACCAACGCGGACAGCTGCGCGAGCCCCACACCGGCCTCCGCCAGGGCGTTCATGACGCCGACCTCGGGATGGGCCGGCGTGGACAGCACTTTCCCGACGCGGACGACCCGACGGCCTTCGGTCACGACCCAATCCGTGAAGGTGCCGCCGACTTCTACTCCGACGCGGATGGTGTTCATGGGTTTACCAGAAACGGCGGTGGCGTGCCTGCCAGCGCTTGCACGACCTGCTCAGCCGCATCGCGTTGCATCTGTTCGATCGACTCCTCCGAGTAGAACGCGACATGCCCCGAGACCGTCACGTTCGGCAACTGCAGCAGCGGGTGATCGGTGGGCAGCGGCTCGTGCGCGAACACGTCCAATCCCGCGCCCGCCAGCCGGCCAGATCGTAGGGCGTCTACCAGGGCCACCTCATCGACCACCCTGCCCCGCGATGTGTTGATCAAGATGGCGCCCGGCTTCATGTTGCCGAAGGCCTCTCGACCGACGATGCCAAGGGTCTCCGGGGTGAGAGGCAGGTGCACTGAAAGAAAGTCCGCCGTGGACAGACAGGTAGCAAAGTCGACCTGGCGGACGCCCTCGGCCATGAAGGCCGTGGGCGAGACAAACGGATCGAACGCGACGACCTCCAACCCCAGCGCCTTCGCTTTGCGCCCGGTCGCGCGGGCGATGTTCCCAAAGCCCAGCAGCCCGAGCGTCCTCCCGGCCACCCGATGCACCGGGACGAGCGGTGCGATGTGCCACCGGCCCTCACGGACGGCGCGGTCGGCGGCGACGATCTTCCGGGCCACCGCCAGCAGGAGCGCAATAGCGTGTGACGAGACTTCGTCGATCGCGTACCGTGGCCCATTGGTGACCCAGATACCGCGCTGTGTCGCCGCGGCGACATCGAGGCGATCCGTGCCGGTGCCGTAGTGGGCGATGATCCGGCAACGCGTCAGCAGCGCGATGCGGCGGGCATCCAGCGTGCCGCGCATGTGCAGGACGGCATCGACCTGCGGCGCCACGCGTTCAAACGCAGCCGGATCGTCCATGTCCACCGTGTCGATCCGGATGCCATGGCGCGCGAAGACCGCGCGCTCCACTGCGACGTCATACACCGGAAGATTTCGCGCCTCGGTGCGCATGCATCGCCAGCGCGCCACTGCGCCCGCGCCGCCGACTACGCTGTCCATCCCATGGAGTGTCTGTGACCTGGCCAGAAGTGAGGAAGGAGTTCAGGGAATCGCCCAGTAAATCCTCCACCATCTCAGTCCACAAGTGAGGGTCGCGCATGATCATCGTGGGCCGTAGGCGGCTGTTCACGGTTCTCGCGTGTGCGCTCGTCCTGGCCGTCGTCACGGGACCGGTGTTGAGCCAGCAGTCGGTGAGGTACTCGCTGGCGCCGGTCATCGTGTCCGCGTACCCGCGGGACTTTCGGAGCATGGATCCGGCGCACATTCCCGGCTCGCCGGACTACCAGATCGCCCTCAACGTCTTCTCTGGGCTGGTCCGGTACAAAGGGAACTCCCTCGACGTGGAACCGGATCTCGCGGAACGATGGCGGGTCTCGCCCAACGGCCAGGTGTACACGTTCTTTCTCAGGAAGGGCGTCAAGTTCCACCGCGGCTTCGGCGAGTTCACCGCCCGAGACGTGAAGTACACGTTTGAGCGCATTCTCAACCCGGCGACCCGATCCCGGTACCGCGCATCGATGCTGATCGTCGATACGGTTGAGGTCGTCAATGACTACACCGTGCGTGTCAACTTGAAGGCCCCGTCGGCGAGCTTCCTCGCCGGCGTGCTGGCGTTCCGGCCGGGCTATATTGTCAGCCAGAAGGCCGTCGAGCAGCTGGGCGACCGATTCGCCTTCAATCCGATCGGAACCGGTCCGTTCCAGTTTGTCAGCTACACGCCCCGGCAGGAGCTCGTCATGGAGGCGTTCCCGGAGTACTACCGTGGGGCCCCATCCATCAAGCGGATCGTGTGGAAGGTCGTCCCGGACGAGAACGTCGCGGGGCTCGCTCTGCAAAAAGGCGAGATCAACCACATGATCGTCCGCGACCCGCAGGTGTACAAAGCGCTGCAGCGGGATCCGAACCTCGCCTTCACGGCGACGCCGACCACCGGCTGGTGGGAGTTCTCCATGAATACCCGGCGCAAGCCGTTGGACGACGCCCGGGTGCGCCGGGCGCTCGCCCACGCCGTGGATCGAGACACCTTCATCAAGACCGTGCTTGAGGGACTGGGCTCGCCGGCCTACAGCCTGATCCCGCCGGGTATGATCGGGCACACCAACGAGGTCGAGAAGTATCCCTTTAACGCGGCGCGGGCAAGGCAACTCCTCGCCGAGGCCGGGTACAGTGGCGGAGTGAGGATCAACGTGGTCTACGAGCCTGCGGAGTACGCCGACCTGATGGTCACGGCCATGCAGCAGTGGTTCAAGGACATCGGCGTCGACCTGCAGTTGATCAAGCTCGAAGCCGGCGCCTGGACGGCCCGGCGCCAGTCCGGCGACTACGACATCACCATCAGCGGCACGACCCGATTCGATCCCGACCAGTTCCTCACCGAGCAGTTTCACTCGGCGTCCTTCCCGCCGGGAGGGAACCAGTCGTTCTATGCGGCGATCGACGACATGATCGAGGCGCAGCGCCGCGCGATCAACACCCGGGAGCGCGCCCGCATCCTGGCGGAGATTCAAAAGAAGGTCGCCGCCGACGTGCCGTTTGTGCCGTTGTTCAACCCGGTGTACGTGACGGCATACCACAAGAGCCAGAAGGGGCACGCGCTCAACACCGCACACTGGATGACGCGGTTCGAGTTTGTCAAGATCGAACGGTAACCACACGGCCCGATTGTCGCGACCCGGGCCCTGACGCGGCATGGCCTATCTGGTCCAGCGGCTGCTGTCCACGCTTCCGACCGTCGTGGGCGTGGTGACGCTGGCCTTCCTGTTGATCCACATCGCGCCCGGCGATCCGGCCGAACTGCTCCTGGGGGACTACACCGGCGTCACGCCCCAGGTGCTGGCCGATCTCCGGGCACGGCTGGGGCTCGACCGGCCGCTCGTCGTCCAGTATCTGACCTACGTGGGCAGCGTGCTCACGGGCGACCTTGGGAAATCGTTCAGGACCAATCAACCGGTGATGAGCGAGATCGCAGCCCAGGCCCCGTTTACCGTGGTGCTGGCGGCCGCTGGGGTGCTGCTGGCCATCGTCGTGGGCGTTCCCTCTGGGATCGTGAGCGCCGTGCGCCGAAACTCCCTCACCGACTACATCACGACGACCATCGCGATGCTCTGGCTCTCGAGCCCGTCCTTCTGGTTCGGCATCCTGTTGATCTACATCCTGGCGTACAAGCTCGGCTGGTTCCCGGTATTCGGCGCGGGAACCCCCGGCGACTGGCGCAGCCTGGCCAGCCACCTGGTGCTGCCGGCGGCCGCGATCGGGGTGCGGTCCGCGGCGCTGATCGCGCGCATGACCCGGGCGTCGATGCTGGAAGTGCTTCACCAGGACTACGTGCGGACGGCGCGGGCCAAAGGCCTGGGCCACTACGCCGTGGTTTACCGCCATGCGCTGCGGAATGCGGCCATCCCGGTCATCACGATCATCGGGCTTGACATCGCCTACCTCCTGGGAGGGGCCGTCGTGATTGAGACGGTCTTCGCCCGGCCGGGGCTCGGCAAGCTGGTCGTCGACGCCATCTACGCGCGCGACTATCCTATGGTCCAGGGTGCGATCATGATCTTCGCTTTTGGGATCCTGGCCACAAACCTTCTTGTCGATCTGAGTTACGCGGTTGTCGACCCTCGCATCCGCTACGCGTAGGCTGCCGGGGATGGGCACGCGGCCCGCGGGACCACTCCGGCGCGGTGCGCGCATCCTGTGGACCCGCCGCAGCGCCGCCTTCGGACTGTTTGTGGTTGTCGCGATCCTGGCCGTCGCGGTGCTGGCGCCGTGGGTCGCGCGCCGAGATCCGCTGCAGCAGCGCCTGCTTGAACGGCTGAAGCCGCCGGGCACCCCCGGGCATCTGCTGGGCACGGACAACTTCGGACGCGACCTGTTCGCCCGGATCGTCTATGGCGCTCGCATCTCCATCCTGGTCGGCGTCGTGTCGGTGGCGATCGCTGCGGGCCTCGGGTCGGCGGTCGGATTGCTGGGTGGCTACTATGGCGGCACACTCGACCACGCCCTGATGCGCGTTGTGGACGTGCTGATGGCCTTTCCGCTCATTCTCCTGGCCATCGCGATCGTGGCATTCCTGGGTGGGGGTCTGTTCAATCTCATGCTCGCCGTCGGCATCTCCAGCGTGCCGCCGTTTGCGCGCGTGGTCCGCGGCGAAGTGCTGGCGCAGCGTACCCGTGACTACGTCGAAGCCGCGCGCGCGCTCGGCGCCGGAGGGGGTCGCCTGATGGGACGACACCTCCTGCCCAACAGCCTCTCGCCGATCGTCGTGCTCTCGACCCTGCGTATCTCAACCGCGATCCTCACGGAGTCCAGCCTGAGCTTCCTGGGGCTGGGTGTGGCGCCGCCGACGCCCACCTGGGGAAGCATGGCGGCCGAGGGCACAAAGTTCCTACAGACGGCGCCCTGGATCTCGATCGTGCCCGGGGCGGCGATCATGATCATGGTGCTGGCGTTCAACCTGTTCGGCGATGGGCTACGCGACGCCCTCGATCCCCGACTGAAGGGTGAGGGCGGTCTGCGAACAAAGGAGGAGTAGTGGCGATGCCGGTGATTGACGCGCACACACACGTGGGCAGGGGTGACGAGCACTACGGGCAGCAGGCGCTGTGGGATCGCAAGACGCACTTCCTGGGCGAAGACATGGTGCGCCTGATGGACGAAGTCGGCATCGACAAGGCCGTGATCTTTGGCCTGGGCCGCCCCGGGTTCGAAGACCGCGTGAAGCCGGTGCTCGACGCGGTGCAGCGCTTCCCCGATCGGTTTGTCGGGTTCTACTGGGCGAACCCCCACGAGCCGGACAGTCGTCCCGCGTTCCTGCGCACCGCGCGCGAGTACGGCCTCAAAGGGTTGAAGCTGCACCCCATCATCGATTCGTATCAGGCCAACCACTCGATGGTCTTTCCACTTATCGCCCGTGAGGCGAAGGAATCCCGCCGGTGACCACTATGGTCACCGGCGGCGCAGGGGTCGTCGGCTCCTACGTCGTCCGCGACCTTGTCGAACGCGGTGACCGGCCGGTCGTAGTCGACACCGCGCCGGGCGCGTCCTGGTTGGCGGAGTTCGAGGGGCGGGTGGAGTTCGCGCGCCTCGACATCAACGACCTCGGGGCCATGACCGACCTCTGCCGGCGCCACCGGGTGGAGGTCATCCTCCACCTGGCCGCGCTGACCGGCGCCGCCTCGGACGACGACCCGCTCGTCATGTTCCGGGTCAACATGGTCGGTACGATGCACCTCTTCGTGGCCGCCCGCGCGGCCAAGATTCGACGCATCGTCATGGCGAGCACGCGCACCGTCTACCCAGACTTCGATGGGACACCGTATGGACACCCAACGTACAGACCCGTGCCCGAGGATCACTGGCTCGATCCCGACCGCCCGTACGAGGTGTGGAAGCACGCGGCCGAGCGCATGGGCCGTTTCTACCAGCGCCGGTTCGGGCTGGAGTTTGCCGCCTTTCGGTTTGCGATCTACTACGCGGCCGAGCGGACCGCAGACCCAGGAACCCGGGCCATGGGCTTGCTGCACGCGATGATCGCCAGCGCCGTGCGGGGCGAGGCGACGGTGATCCCCGGCGGCGGCGAGCGCATCATGGATTGTGTCTACGTCAAGGATCTGGCGCGCGCGTTTGTCCTCGCGGCCGATGCCCCGCGTCTTGCCAGCCCCGCCTACAACATCGGCGCCGGTGAACCCGTGACCCCCGGCCGGTTTGCCGCAGCGGTTGAGGCCGCCCTCCCGGGCACCCGGATCGAGATCGGGCCCGGGATCGACTTCGCGCCGGGACACTACTGTGTTCTGGATATCTCGCGGGCCCGGCGCGACCTGGGGTTCGAGCCGCGATGGCCGCTCGACGCCGGCGTCGCGGATTGCGCGGCGCGTGTAAAGGCATTGAACGCGCACGCGGTGCGAAGGGCCGGGTAGCGTGCCGGCCGTTCTCGTCACGGGAGCGTCCGGGGTCGTCGGGTCCCACGTGGTCAAGCAGTTGCTCGACCGCGGCCACCAGGTTACCGCTGCCGATATGCTGCCTACAGCGGGCCCGATGCTCGAAGGCATGCCGGACGTGGCGTATCGTCGGCTGGACGTGCGCGATCTCGCGCAGGCGCTCGAAACGTTCGCGGCCGTGAGACCCGATCGGGTGATTCACCTGGCCGCTTTGGTGGGCGACTGGTACAATCGCCATCCCCTGGCCAACGAGGACACCAACGTCGGAGGCACGTTGAACATGCTCGAGGCGTGCCGGCTGTCCGGCGTGCACCGCATCGTGGTGGCGTCGACCTGGTCGCTGTATCCTGACTTCCGGGGGACACGCCACGGACCGCCCCACTACGAGCCCGTTCCCGAGACGACGCCGCCATATCCCGTGCGCCCCTACGAGATCGGCAAGTACGCCTGCGAGCGGTACGCGGCCTGGTATCGGGAACTCTACGGGCTCGAGTTCGCGGCCCTCCGGTTTGGCGGCTACTACGCCGCCGAGCGCCGGTTTCAGCGCGAGGCGCGGGGCGCCGGGCCGCTCAACGACATGCTGGCCGCGGTGGCCGCGGGCCGGCCGTATCGCCTGGCCGCGGGCGGTGACCAGGGCATGGATCTGGTGTACGTGAAGGACTGCGCCGCCGGATGTGTCGCCGCGGTGACGGCGCCGTCTACGCCGTCGGGAGTCTACAACATTGGGACGGGTGAGGCCTCGACGCTCGTGCAGGCCGCGGCAATCTTGGGGGAGTTGTCACCGGGGTGCGAGATCACCGTGGGGGGAGGGCTCCTGACGGCGAAGCACCTGTGCCGTCTGGACATCGCGCGGGCGAGAACCGAACTCGCGTACGAACCACGGTACCCGCTGCGCGAGGGGCTCACCGACTGCCTCGCCGCCATCCGAGCGTTGGATGCGCGAGCCCTCGCGCCCTGACGCTCACTCCCACTCGGCGTGGAAGAGGTCGCGGATCTGCTGGCCGTTCAGGCCCGCGCTGAGCAGCACCGTCAGTTTAACCCTCGCCTTGTGCCCCGGGGTCCCCGCAAAGATGACGCCGCGGCGCAGCAGGTCGGACTCGCCCCCCTCGTGCCGGTAGGTGTTGCGTGGCAGACGGCCGGTCGGATACGGGTTGGCCATCACTACTACGATGCCACGCTGCAGCGCGGTGTCGACCAACTGCAGTTGTCGTGGTGACAGACGGCTCGCGTCGATGACGAGGCCGTCGACGCGTTGGTCGACGGCCTCCCTGAGGAACAGGTCCGATGGATCGGCGCCCGAGGGGATCCGTTCGACCCGCGCCGTGATGGCGGTGGGCAAGACGGCGGCCAACCGGCGGAAGGGCCGCCGGGCGTAGAAGACGTGCTCTTCGTCGATGGCGCCGAGCGGGCCGAACTCCGACGATTGAAAGGCATCCACGCGGCCCGAGGCCACCTTCGTGACGTCACGCGCCGCGTGGATGGTGGAGTTCAGGACGACCAGGACGCCCAGGCTCGCCGACACAGGTGAGGCGGCGACCTGGATGGCGTTCAGCAAGTTCATCGGCCCGTCGTCGCTCAGCAGCGTTGGGTTGCGCATCGCCCCCGTGACGACGATGGGGCGGTCCTCGTTCAGCGTCACGTCGAGAAAGTAGGCGGTCTGCTCCAGCGTCCCCGTGCCGTGGGTGATGACGATCCCGGCCAGGTCGGGTTCGACTATCCTCTGCCGCACGCGATGAGCCAGGGCCAGCATCTCTTGAAAGCCGATAAACGCGCTGGCGACGTTGAGGAAGTTCTCGACGGTGACCCGAGCGACCGACCCTGCGCCAGGGATGCGCTGCAGCAATTCCTGCGCCGAGAGCCCCGGCGCCACTTCACCCGTTGGCTGGGCCTTCCCGGCGATCGTGCCGCCGGTGGTGATGACGTGGACGTGAGGAAGGACGGTCAGGCGATGTACCCTCCAGGCGAGGCGTTGTCGAGTTCGTGAACGAAATTCGCAGCCCCTGCCGACTGGCGCCGCGCGGGCAGGGTTCACTCGCAGCCCCGCCGAAGGTCGCCGTACTTCCCGGCTCTAGGAGGCCACGGCGTTTGGATCTCCCCACGCTCAAGTTGTTTTCCCTGGAAGGCCGTGTCGCGATCGTCACCGGAGGAAACCGAAACATCGGCTTTGGCCTCAGCCGCGGCCTCGCGGGCGCGGGTGCCCGCGTGCTCATTGCCAACCGGGATGCCGCCAGCGGGCGGGCGGCGGCGGCCCGCCTTCAGCAGGAAGGGTGCGACGTCGAAGTTGTTGCAACGGACGTGGGCGACCCGACGTCGTGCGGGCGCATGGCACAGGCGGCCCTCGACCGCTGGGGTCGGATCGATATCCTGGTCAACAACGCGGCGGTTCGGGTGGACAAGACGGCGGTCGACCACACGGCTGAAGACTTTGACTGGATCATGGGCGTGAACGTGCGGGGGATCCTGCATGCCTGCCAGGCCGCCTACCCTACGATGCGAGCGCAAAAGAGAGGTCGCATCATCAACATCGGCTCGATTTCCGCCTATAAAGGCGTGTGGAAGCGGACGTCGTACAGTGCCTCGAAAGGCGCGGTGGCGGCGCTGACCCGTGGCCTGGCGCTGGAGTGGGCGCCGGACGGCATCACGGTGAACGCGCTCTCGCCGGGCGCGGTGGCCTCCGCCGAGCGGCCGCCAGATCCGACCCACCCGCGGTATCGCGCGACGGTGGACCTGATTCCGCTCGGGCGGTTTTCCCCGCCGGACGATCTGGTCGGACTCTGCGTTTTTCTGGCGTCCGACGCCTCCGCGTACCTGACGGGACAGGACATCTTGATCGACGGTGGCTGGTCATTGACGATGCGCCCGATGTCCGCGCCCTAACCGGCCGTGTACCCCGAGCTCGATGCGATCCTCCGAACGCATCTGTCGGGCGCGCGTGCCCAGGCGCTGACCGCGGCCATCACGGAGCACTACCGCTCGCCGGGATCGTCCGGGTACCACGCTGCGACGCGTCTGGTCGCCGACGCTATTCGCGCGGCAGGTGCCGACGATGTGACTGAAGAGCGGTACCCGCTCGACGGCGAGAGCACGTTTGCCGGCCGCACGATGCCGCCGGCCTGGGAGCCGATTGAAGCCATCCTGGAGCTCATCGCGCCCGTGCGGGAGTCTCTTATCTCTTACGCGGACGTCCCATCCACACTCCCGTGGTGGTGCGGAAGCACGCCCGAGGGTGGAGGAGTGGTCCACGTCGTGGACGTCGGGCATGGCCTCTCGGCGGCCGACTATGCGGGCAAACCGGTCAACGGCCAGGCCGTCCTCATACGCGACAGCGAGTCACGACCCGCCTGGGCGCACGCCGCCGATCTCGCCCGGAAGCACGGCGCCGCCGGCATCATCACCGACTTCCTGCACTCACAGACGCCGCCCTGGCGGACCCGCCAGGCGCTGCTGGAGGCGGTGCAGCTGCTGCGGCTCCAACCCCGGTGGGAGAATCCCTGGGCCTTCTCGGTCGGCTACCGTGTGGCCCAGCGGCTGTCGGATCTTTGTGCGCGAGGACCCGTGCAGGTCCGGGCCGTGGTGCGCTCGAGGACCTTCAAGGGTGAAGGCGTGAACCTGATGGCGACGATCCGGGGCGCGGAGCGGCCGGATGAGTCGGTCTTCTTCATTGCGCACACGTCGGCCGGGACCAAACCCTGTGCCAACTGCGCCGCGGGTCCGGCACTCATGGTTGAGATGTGTCGGGCTGTCCAGACGGCCATCCGCGCGGGCGACCTGCCGCGGCCCCGGCGATCGATCCGGTTTCTGTTTGTCGCCGAGGGACTGGGCAGCACATACTTCATTCACACGCATCGCGAGGCGCTGAAGAAGATCAAGGCGACCATCTGCATGGACTCCGTCGGCCACCGCCAGTCCACGCTGAAGTCGTCGATGATCATGTACCGGTCGCCCGATTCGATCCCCAGTTACATCAACGACCTGGGCGCGGCCTTGATCGAGGAACTGCCCAAGGAAGCCGACTGGCCGTTCCAGAACGGTCCGGCGATCTCGTTGGTGAACTTCCAGCAACTCCCGTACACGCCGTGGAGCGACAACCACTACTGGGTGACGTTTGGCGTTCCGGCGCCGCTGTTCATGTCCTGGCCCGACATGTACTTCCACACGCAATTACTGACGGCCGATCACACCGACCCAATGGTGTTTGAACGCTCTGGGCGCGTGATAGGAAGTCTGGCGCTCAGCATCGCGCGGGCCGGGGCCGTGGATGCCGGTGCGATCATGCAGGAGATCGCCACGCGATCAGCGGCACGGCTTGGCCGCATCATCAGGGATCTGCGAGGACGGAGCCCGTGGAGCCGCGAGACACTCGAGCAGGCCAGGCACTACGCTCGCCACGTGGTCGAGCGCGATGTGCGGGCCATCCAGTCGGCCGCCGATTTGGCAGACGGCGATGCAGGGGCCGAGGACGTGGGGACCCTGGCCCGCCGGCTGACGGCGGATCTTGAGGCAAGGCTGAAAGACGATATGCAGCGGTTGGAGGTATCGGCGACGTCCACCACGGCCGCCGCAACGCGCGACGTGCCCGCGGCGCACATCGTTCCGCACCGCACGGTGGACGGCGTTCCACCCGGCGTGGTGGGGCTGACCTACGATGAGATGGCCGGTCTGGTCGCCGCGATGCGGGCGGAAGATCCCAGGATCAACTGGGAGACGCTGCGGATCTTCGGCGACGAGCTCTGGAACTTCGCCGATGGCCGGCGCTCGATCTCAGAGATTGCCGACGCGGTCTGCCACGAGTTTGGCTTCGACGTGCGCGCCGACCACTTCCTTACCCTCGCCCGGGGACTGGAGAAGGCGGAGCGCTTCCGTCTGGAAGCACGGCGATCACGTCCACCTCGACCCTGAGATCCGGGCTGCCCAGGCCCGCGACGATCAGACCGGTATGCGGCGGCCGGTGGTCACCAAAGTGCTCGAACCGCACCGCGCTCACCGCCTGTGAATCGGCCCGGTCGACGAGATAGGTGGTGACCTTGACGATGTCGGCCCAGTGTGCCCCCGCGGCCGCCAGCACCCGGCCAATGTTCGCAAAGACCTGACGGGCCTGCGTCGCGGCGTCCTTGCCGACCACCGCGCCATTCTCATCGCGGGCGACCTGTCCGGCCAGGTAGAGGGTGTTCCCGGCCCGGATGGCGTGGACGTAGCTCGGCGTCTTGTACATCCCCTCCGGTTGGATGATTTTGAAGGGCACCGGGTGCTTGCCGGCGGGCGTGGTCACCGTTTCACCTCCACAAAGCGGCCGGGCCTGAACGGTTCCAGACGGGGATCAGGCCGGCCGCCGGTGAGTTCCCCCGCGACCGCTTGGCCCAGGACCGGCGCGAGGGTCACGGCGCTGTGCGAGACCACCACGTAATACCCAGAGACTCCCGGCAGGGGCCCGACCGCTGGAAAGCCATCCGCGGGAATGGGACGGATGCCAACCCTGACCGCCTCTGGCCCGACGTCCGCCAGCGCGGGCAGGATCTGCGCGGCGCTCTTCACCACGTCCCGGGCGATCGGGTGCTCGAGCGTGGGACGCGTCGCTTCCGTCACGGTGTGATCGGCGTCCTCCCGATGCAGCATCAGGCGTCCCGCGCCGTCCGGCCGGACGTGGCATTGTGGCGCGTGGATCACCCGCTGGAGCGTCGTCGGCGCCGGTTGAGTGACCACGAGCACGCCGGGCGTCGGCGCCATGCGGACGTGCAGGTCCGGTGTACCCGCGGCTTCGTTGGCGGACACGCCGGCGCAGTTCACCACGACATCGGCACCGACGATCTCACCGGCGGCCGTCTTCACGCCGGTGACCCGGTGGCCGTTTGTGACCACCCCTGTGACCCTTACGCGGCGCAGGCGCGCCCCGCTGCGCCGCGCGCCCTCGAGCATAGCATGGGCGAACACCACCGCATCTACCCAGCCTTCGTCGGGGTAGAAGGCCACCGGGCTGTCCCCGACAGCCCGGTGATCGATGTCAGGCTCGAGCGTACTCAGCTCGGCAGGGGTCAACCACTGGGCCATGTACCCCCAGGCGTGCAGCCGCTCGACCTTCTCGCGCTGCGCCGACCGCTTGGACTCGTCGAAGAACCACTCGATGTTCCCGCCGCCGTGCCACCATGGAGTCTCGCCGAATTCGTCCCGCAGCGCCGCATGGGCGCGCATGCCGGCGACGTTCAGGTCATGGTAGGGTCGTGGGGGCTTGCCGTTGGAGTTGATCCAGGCAAAGCTCGCGGCCGACGTGCCGCCGCCAACGGATCCGGCCTCGAGCACCGTGACCGACGCTCCGGTCTGGGCGAGCCGGTAGGCGACCGACGCACCCACGACGCCGGCTCCGATGACGATGAAATCACTCATGGTTTTGGCTTTCGGCCATCGGCTGACTCAGACCTGCCGAGGCGCGCGAGTGACGCTCACGTTGACACTCGCGAAGGTGAGGAGTAGCATAAGGGTTGCGACGCGGGGTGGAGCAGTCCGGTAGCTCGTCGGGCTCATAACCCGAAGGTCGGAGGTTCAAATCCTCCCCCCGCTACCAGAAATGCGGACAGGACGCGGGCTTCGGCTCGCGTCCTGTTTCGTCTCCAGAGGCCTGCTACTCTCTTGCAACTCCCGAGCCGAGGCGTACCAATGGCAGGAGTGGTGGTAGTACCCGAGCTTGCCAAAAGTGCTCCCGGCCGCGTCGGCTCGGTGGGTCCGCTACCCGCCGAGCGCGGTCCCCCGGCCAGGGGGAGGACATTTTCACTGAGCAGTTCGGGGGGACACTTTCACTGAGCATCCGCCCCCCGGACATCT
>Ga0187892_10008116_pt1 | contig 14541 bp, 12 predicted proteins | sample MA1701073metaG_FD_139345 | JGI IMG/M metagenome (GOLD analysis project Ga0187892, IMG submission 139345) | Bio-ooze microbial communities from a basaltic lava cave in the Kipuka Kanohina Cave System on the Island of Hawaii, USA - MA170107-3 metaG ... | reverse complement strand
CGGGTTGCCCGGCGGCGCAGCTGCGCCATCGTCTGCGTGTGAGCTCTGCTCGGCAGCAGCAGCTGCAGCGGCTGCAGCGGCTGCCGCCGCTGCTTCCTCTTCGGCCTTGATTCGCTTTTGTTCGACCAGTTCGCGAGCGGCTTTGAGGACATTGGCAGCACGCTCAGGACCAACACCCTCGACGTCCGCAATGCTCTGCTCATCGGTTTGGGCCACGTCCTCGGCTGACTTGAAGCCGTTCTGGTAGAGCAGCTCGGCCACGACATCACCGACACCGGTGATCTCCATCAACGAAGTGCGCGCACGGCGCGCCTCGTCCTCGGCTTCCGACTCACTGCGAACATCGAGCTTGAATCCGGTCAGGCGCGAGGCAAGGCGTACGTTCTGCCCCTTCCGTCCAATGGCAAGCGAGAGTTGGTCATCGGGAACGATGACCTCCATGCTCGACTCGTCTTCGTCCATGATGATCTTGGCGACTTTCGCCGGCGCGAGCGCGCGGCAGACGAACTCCGCCGGATCGGGTGTCCAATGAACGATGTCGATCTTCTCACCGCGCAACTCCTGGACGACGGACTGCACGCGCGTGCCTTTCATTCCGACGCAGGCGCCAACCGGATCGACGTCCGGGTCGTTTGAAACGACAGCGAACTTGGCTCGGCCGCCTGGCTCGCGCGCGGCTCCCTTGACTTCGACGATACCTTCGTAGACCTCGGGTACTTCCTGCTCGAAGAGCTTCATGAGGAAGCCCGGATGGGTTCGCGACAGGACGATTTGAGGTCCCTTGCTGCTCATCTCGACGTCCAGGATGAAGGCGCGGATACGGTCTCCCTGACGATAGCGTTCGCGCGGGATCTGTTCCTTCTCAGGCAAGATCGCGTCGGTTCTGCCGAGATTCACGATGATATTCTTCTTCTCGAACCGCTGCACGATACCGGAGTGAGTGATTTCTCCCTTTCGATCCTTGAACTCGTTGTAGATGATCTCGCGTTCAGCGTCGCGCAATCGTTGGATGAGGTTCTGTTTCGCTGCCTGTGCCGCGATACGCCCGTAGCGTTGATCGAGCTTTTCGAGCAGCTCGTCACCGACTTCCGCCTCTGGATCGAGTTTGTTGTGCGCTTCTTCGAGCGACACTTCGGTCTCCGGATCGGTGACGGTATCCATCACGGTGAGGATCTTGAAGAGCTCGACCTCGCCGATGTCGGTATTGAACTTCGCTTCGAGTCGAGTCGTCGGTGCAACGATTTTACGTGCCGCAGACAGCATCGCGGCTTCGACGGCGTTCACCACGATGGCGCGGTCGATTCCTTTTTCTTTGCTGACCTGATCGATCACCCGGGTGAGTTCCGGTTGCATGCTGTCCTCCTGGCGCCGTCAGAAATCGGCCTCGTAATTCGCCTGGGCGATGTTGCCAAAGGCGATAACGTGCACCCCGGTCTGGTCCGACACGCGGATGCCGCTCTCATCCACCGACTCGAGCGTTCCGACGAAGACGCGGCGACCGTTCTGCGGGGCCGTAACTTTGACCCGCACCTTTCCACCAATGTAGCGCGAAAAGTGCTGCGGTCGACGCAAACGGCGGTTGATCCCCGGCGACGAAAGCTCGAGGGTGTATGCGCCCGGGACCACATCGTGCGCGTCCAGTACGTCCCCAAGCTGCCGGCTGACGCGAGTCAGATCGTCCAGACTGATCCCGCCTTCTCGGTCGACGAAAAGGCGTAACACCCATCCCCTGAACTCGCGGCGATGCTCAACATCCACGATTTCCAGGCCTTCTTCCATCACCAGCGGTTCCGCGACTTCCCAGACCCGCTCTGCCACCGTCTCTTTCATCTGCGATCAGAACAAAAAAAGTGGGCTCGATGGCCCACCTTTCCAACAGCGGCCTTAATTGTCAGCGATTTTTTAGCACAGCCGCAGTTGGGCCTGCAAGGTGACCAGCCTCAAGAGCGGTCGTGGAGGGTCTGCAATTCGATGATCTGGTAGGACCGTTTGCCGTTCGGCGTCTGAACTTCGACTTCATCGCCAACTTCCTTATTGATCAACGCTTTTCCCATCGGTGAACTGAGAGAAATGCGCCCCGCCGCAGCCTCGACCTCCTCCGGAAACACGATTTCGTATACCAGGGACTGGCCTTCGTCGAGGTCCTCGAGGGTGACACGGCTACCGTAGGCGATCACGCCGTGGGGAATCGATTGTACATTATATAGGGACAGCTCGCGGATTCGTCCCTGGAGCTGCCCGATGCGTGCCCGGAGGAACTCCTGACGTTGCTTGGCGGCGTCGTACTCCGCGTTTTCGCTCAGATCTCCGTGACTTGCTGCTTCCTGCAGATCCTGCGGCACCTTCCGTGTGAGCTCGTACTGCAAGTCGCTGAGCTCCTTCTTCAATTTCTGGACGATCGGCAGTTCCATGGTGGTCCCCTATATCACATCGGCCGCCCTAAGCTCTTCGATTTCGCTTTCCGAGAGTCCGAGCAGACCGCCGTAAACCTCGAGATTATGCTCGCCCAGGTCGGGTCCCAATCTCTCGATCGTAGGGTCGGACTGGGAGAGCTTGAACGGTACGCCGGTGATCGGAATTCTGCCGAGCTTGGGGTGCGGCATCTCGACAATCATGGCGCGCGCCAGCATGTGAGGATCTCTTATCAGCCGGTCCACTGTCATCACCGGGGCGCAGGGGACATTGGCGCCGTTTGGGCCGAGCCGCTCGAGGACTTCTTCGACCGTGTGGTCCTTGACCCAATCGCCGACGAGCCGATTCACCTCGTCGTGTCGTTCGAGTCGAGCCGAAGGCGATTTGTAACGTGGATCGCGCCCCAGCTCCTCCTTGCCGATGGCTGTCATCAATGCTCGGAATAGCGCGCTGTTGCCTACACCGATCACAACGTCGCCGTCTTTGGCGCGATAGCAGTCGTACGGCGCGACAAATGGGTGACGGTTGCCGCCGCGTTGGGGCAACTTGCCGGTCAGGGAGTGAATCGTCGGCCAGTTGTCCAACATGCTGAAGATGGCGTCCATGTTGGAAACGTCGACCATTTGTCCCTGGCCGCTGCGTTCGCGCTGATGGATTGCGGCAAGGATGGCAACGGCCAGGAAGGTGCCGCCGATGAAATCGCCGAGCGAGCCGCCTCCGCGAGTCGGCGGCCCATCAGCGAACCCGGTCATCGCCATGAGGCCACCCATCGCCTGAGCGATGATGTCGTAGGAGGTCCTATCGGCGTACGGCCCTGTCTGGCCGAAGCCACTGAGCGAAGCATAGATGAGCCGCGGGTTGAGCGCCGCGAGAGCCTCGTATCCGTAACCCCACCGTTCCATTGTACCGGCGGCGAAGTTCTCGACCACGACATCCACTTCCGCCACCAGACGCCGCAAGATCTCACCACCCTGCGGCTTACGTATGTCCAGCGTGACTCCCCTTTTGTTGCGATTGAGCGCTAGAAACGCGACCGGCACGTCGTTGACCGTCGGAAACCCGTAGCGGCCGTCGTCACCGCGCCCCGGAAGCTCGACTTTGATGACTTGCGCGCCGAGGTCCGCGAGCAATGTCGTCGCAAATGGTCCGGCGATGACGCGAGTGAGATCCAAAATGCGGATGTCTTCGAGTGCTTTGGCCATAGCGATTGATTCCTTCCGCCGATCCGGCGCAGGAAACGAGTCCGGCGGATATAGTACGGTCACCCCACCCGGTCAAAGTCGAGGACTGGGCGCGATCCCTACTCCGTGGGCCGCCGGTCGAGGCTCGACCAGTTGCCGCGTTCGCGCAGGCGCTTCACGTCGGCAGCCGTCTGGCGTGTATCGTTGCCGAGCGCCTGCATCAGGTCGTTCGTCATGTCGGCGGCGATCTGATCGCGAATCGAACCGCTGCCATTCGGATCCGCCTCGAGAAACCTCTCGATCTTTTCGGTGGCGATGCCGGTATCGACCAGGAGCTGCATCATCCTGCGGAAATCGAGACCGCGATTTGCCTCGAAGACGGACAGCAGACGCCGGCAAGCGGCGCAGCGACGTCGCCACCATCCTGCCCGGTCATGGCAATACCGACATTCCATTCGTCTTGAATCTTACCGAGAAGCGACTCCATGAGGAAGTTGCGACCGGCATACGGAGAGCCTAGCATTGCCGCGTGTCGCGCTGGTTGAGGCTGGTTCTCGATCTCATCTATCCGCCGCTTTGCTGCCACTGTGCGGCGCCCTCGAAAGAAAGCGGCTTCTGTTCGACATGCATTGAGCGAATCGTGCTGCCGCAGTCACCTCATTGCCACCGTTGCGGCGTTCCCTTTCGAACCGTCAATGATGCCAACCATGCTTGCGGACGCTGCATCACCGATCCACCTGCGTTCGGTGTGGCGCGAGCGGCTGCAATCTACGACGCGTCGCAACCGGCCGATCAGCCGCTGAAAGCGATCCTGCAGCGGTACAAGTACTCGCGCGAAGTGGCGCTCGCTGCGCCGCTCGCCCAACTCCTGCGGCGAGAATGTCCGTTCGACATCGGCAACTACGACATTATCGTACCGGTCCCGTTGCATCTCAGCCGGCTGCGATGGCGCGGCTTCAACCAGGCCTCGCTCCTGGCCCGGCGGATCGCTGCTGGTAACAGAGTTCCCGTCGATGTCTTCTCCCTCGAACGAATGCGGGCAACTCAGCCCCAAGTGGAGCTCGATGAGAAGGAACGCCGCCAGAACGTCGCCGCGGCGTTCCGCGTTTCACGCCCAGACCGGATTCGACAGCGAAGAGTGTTGCTCGTGGACGATGTCTACACGACCGGCTCGACAGTGAACGAATGCAGCCGCGTGCTGCGCGCCGCCGGCGCAGGCGCGGTCGATGTGCTGGTTCTGGCGCGCGCGGTCTTGAGCTAGATGCGCGACGACCGAACCCACTGGGAAAAGCGTCACCAGGATTCAAGCGGCGACGAGCCCCAACCACCGTCCTCGTTCCTGGTCGACAATGTGGCTCTGGTAAACGGTCGAGTTCTCGACGTCGCCTGCGGTCGCGGGCGCAACGCTCTATACCTGGCGCGCCGGGGCAACGTGGTTGAAGGCATCGACATTGCACTCGCCGGCTTGCGGCATGCACGCCACACCGCAGCCGCCGAGAAGCTGCGGTTGCACCTGGTTCAGGCCGATCTCGATGACTTTCCGTTGCCAACGGGACGTTACGACGCGGTCATCAACTTCCGTTTCCTCAAGCGCGAGATCTTGCCTTCGCTTGTCCGCGCATTGAAACCCGGCGGAGTACTTCTCTTCGAAACTTTCTTGATCGATCAGCTGAAGATCGGACACCCGAAGAATCCGGATTTCCTGTTGCGCCACGGTGAGCTGCAGCAGGCTTTCGGTTCGTTGGAGCGACTGCAGTACAAGGAAGGACTTTTCGATGCGCCGGATGGCAAGGCGTTCGTCGCCCGACTTCTAGCGCGGCGCCCAGACTAGGGCTGCTACGGGCGACAGCGGGATTGAGTTTCCCGGCTTGCTGTGACAAGTGCGTTCGATGCTCCGCAGGCCTCTGCTCGTCGCCCTTTGTCTCATCATGGTCTCCGCCGCCGGCTGTGGCGGCGGCGGAGGTGGCGATGACTTCGGTCCCATCGCGGTCTGGGGACAATTCCGTCAGAACAACCTTCGCACCGGTCTTGGCATCGGCGTGGTGCAACTGACCGACGCGATCGTCGACATGGAGATTGTCGACGGCCTCAGCGCCGAGAATCCGGCGCCGTCGGCCGTTTCCGGGTCTCCCGCAATCGATGCCGACGGCAGGATTTATGTGGGTAGTGAAGGCGGAACCCTGGCGGGTTTCGATGGCGGCAACACGGTGAACAAGCAGTGGTCTGTCAATCGATGCGACATCTGTCCCGCGGACAATCAAACGCTGGGGCGACTCGTGTCGTCGCCTGCCGTCTACACCTTCGAAGACATGGACGGGCACAACGATACCAGCGTCTTCCTAGGCTCGGCGGACGGCGCTGTCTTCCTGTATCGCTTCCTTGGAGACGAGCTGGTCGACTCGAGCAAGTGTGAGGTTTGCTTTTGGCGCGGCGACGCGGACCTCCGGCAGGCATTCATCGCCTCGGATCCAGGTGCGAGCGTGAGCGCCTCGTTCGTTTCCTCGCCGACATTCTCCGCGAACCTGGGAACGGGATCGCTCGCCGGGATTTTCATCGGCGCGAAAATCACAATTGAGCACAGTGACGGCTCGACGGAGACGCAAGGAAAGCTGTACGCCATCAACCACGACGGCTCGCTGCGTTGGGAATTTCCGCGCGCCGGCGATCCGCCGATCGCTCCCGTGACGTCGTCGGTCGCGTTTGCGATCGGTTCGACACTCTACTTCACGACGAACGCGGACCGGGACAGCGTCGCCACCGGCAACATGCTCTACTCGCTGACGGAAGCCGGCAACCTCAAGCGAGCGGTTTCGATCGCAGGTTTGACCGACCCTGCGGTGCTCCTTTCGCCCTCGCCCATGTCGGCGTCAGCAGTATTCATCAACGGCGTCGACGGCGCCATCCACGCGATGAACCCGGACGGCACATTCCTCTGGAACAGTGTCGTCCCTGGAGAGCGCCTGGTCACGTCGCTGACGATCGGCAGCCAAAATGAGGATACGCCCACTCCCGAAGCGGCGGCCACGCCGACGCCGACGGGAACTCTGGTTGAGCCCTCGATCACTGCGACGCCGACTGCCACCGAAACACCTCTGCGACTGGATTCGAACATCTTGGGAATCAGCGAGTCGGGGAAACTGATCGTCCTCGACTCGCGCAGCGGCGCGATCATTTCACCGAGCGGGCTAATACCGTCGGTCACGGTTCAAGGAACGGTCGTCTCGTCGCCCGCACTGTCCTCCGACCTCTTCCTGGTCTTCGCGACGACGGGCGGTCAGGTATTCAGCATCAACTCGGCAAACGCATCGCTGCCGCGCTTCTGTAGCGGGGGTGACAACGACGGCGAGCTGTGCAGCGACAACGCCAACTGCATCGACGGGATTTGCGACGAGAGCGATTGGCCGATTGTATTGCCGAAGTCCTGCACTAACGGCCCTCAACGCTCGATGTTTTGTTCCAGCGACAGCGAGTGCCCCGGCGGTGCTTGCGTGTCACCCTCCATCCGATCGTCTCCCTCGATCGATCTCGACGGCACAATCTATGTCGGCGCGGATGACGGACGCATCTACGCCATCGACCAGCAACCCACTCCGACGCCTTCTGCAACGCCGGCTGCGACATCGACGCCGCCGGCGCCGGCAACCGGAACCCAAACGCAGGAAGCCACGCCGACACCCAGTGCGACGGTCGAGCCAACGTCCACAGCCGAGCCGACATCGACGAGCGAGGTGACACCAACAGTCGAGGTCACGCCTACCGACGCGCCGACGGTGACCAGCACGGAAGCAGCCGACGACACACCATCCCCAACACTTGAGATCGATACACCCACGATCGAAGCGATGGCGGAGCCGACTCTCGAAGACACACCGGGAGCGCCATGAACCTGAAGCGCAGCCTCGTCTTGCTGCTGTTGAGCAGCGCCGTTCTCACCGGCTGTGGCGGCGACGAAGGTGTGAAATGCACCTTCAAAAATCCAATCGTGATCGACGAGGGTCCGGCGCAGTGGCCGAAGTTTCGACGTGATTCGCAAAACACCGGGACCATTGTGCTCCCCAACGCTGGGTACGAGGCGGTGGCTGCCGCCGATCGACCGCGGCGCGAGGCGACCTGGGTCTTTCCACCCGTGGACGAGACGGCGCGCGGTCCGTTCCCTGCCTCGGCATCACTGAACAGCGCCACGGGTGACGATCGGCGCCTGTATATTGGATCGGCGGACGGTACTTTCTTTGTACTGCGCGCCAGCGATGGTGCTCGAGTCTCGAACTTCGGCGGCGACGGCATCCTCTTCACTGCCGCGCCAATTGCAATCACGAGTACCGCATTGGTCGGGACGCTCGACCTCAAAGACGCGATTGTCGTCGGGACGGGAGATTCGCGTCTCTTCGGCATCGACGGCGACGGCTTCATCCTTCAAGACATCTGGCCGTTCATCACCGATTCCTTCATACGCGCTTCGCCGGCGATGACGGTCGACGGGCTCTTCCTGACCGGCACGATCGGCTCCGGAGCCTTCGGTGTTTGTCCCAACGGCGTCGGCCGGTTCGGTATCACGGTCGGCTCGACCGAGTCCTCTCCAGCGGTCGGGCGTGATCCCAACAAGAACCTCGACGGAACGTTCTTCTCGGGCGCCAACGATCGGCGGTTACGTGCGATTCGATCGGACGGAATTCTCCGATGGACGTTCTCGATGTCCGCCCCGATCGTCTCCTCTCCGGTCGTTCAGCTCTCGCCCGACAACACACAAACGGCGGCAATCTACGTAGCCGACGTCGACGGCCTGGTTTCGAAGATCGACAGTAATGGGGAGCCGTTCGTGGATTTCGGCTTTGTGCGCGGAAGCATCGGTCCGACCGAATCCTCTCCGGCATTGACGCGGCACCCGAACGACAGCTTACGTCTCTACCTCGGCTCGGATGACGGCAACCTCTACGCCATCGATGCCGCGACGGGCGCCGTACTCTGGAGTTTCGCGACCGGCGGTGTCGTCCGCTCATCGCCGGCGGTAGTCCGCAACGCCGATCGGACATCCAACCCGATTGTGATCGTCGGCTCCTTCGACGGATCGCTCTACTACGTCGAGGATCTGGGTGCAGAGCCGTCGCTCGTGGGAACCTTCGCCGTACCTGCCAGCGATTCACCGACCGTCCCGACTTCGATCGAATCGTCGCCCGCGGTCGATTTCGACGGCACGGTCATCTTCGGCTCCGACAACGGCCGGATCTATGCCGTTCGTTAGGACCGCTCAACCCTTCGGCGCTGAAGCAAGCGCCGTGGCGAGCTGTTGGCGCGTCGCCTCCAAGAGTCGCTGTACCTCTGCATGACGCGCATCTTCGTTGTCGACGTGAGGCACCGCGATCGGCGTGCCGAAGATCAGCTCGATGTCGCGGCCGGGGTGAATGCGCCACCAGGGGACTTTGGCCAGGACGCTGAAGCTGCCGGCGATCGCCGTCGGCAGGATCTTCGTCTGGCGATCGAGCGCGAAGTGAAACGCGCCTTTCTTGAACGGCAGTAGCTCGCCGGTATTGGTTCGCGTTCCTTCGACGAAGAAGATCACCTGGCCGTCGATCTCGCGCGTCGCCTCCTCATGGATCTTTCCGACCGAAGAGCTGTGGTCGGCGCGGTCGACGACGATCTGACCGGCCGGGCGCAGGGTCCAACCGATGATCGGCCACTTCAACAGCTCGCGTTTGGCAACGAAGCGAAACGGCGGCGGCACCACACTGACCAGCGCCAAGATATCGAAGATACTTGCGTGATTGGCGCAGATGACGTGCGAGCCGTTCCAATCGACTCTGTCCGCACCGCGCGTCTTCACACGAACACTGACGAGGGACAGCAACGGCTTCGCCCAGAAATTCTGCGCCACCGTTCCGGCGAACCAAGCGTTCCACGCCAAGATCCGATCGAGCAATTGCTTGCGGCCGAAGCGAGAACACACCAGCCCAAATGTGTAGGTTGAGTAGATCACACACAGCATCGGCGCGCCGGCGACGGTGGTGATGAAACCCGCCACAAGCACCCGCATGATATTCAGCGGCACCGTCATCGACTCGGACAACGGCATGACGTGTTCTGAAGGCGAAGCAGCCATACCCCTCACTCCGGCTTAGCCGTGTGGACTACAGTCGTATCGCCAACCCGAGTCAAGCATCCAGAGCCGGTGCCGGGGGCCCTCGCACTCGAGGTCGCCGGTGTCGTACGCGGCGTCACCGGCGTAGAGCGTGCACGCTCCTCCAGGGACGATGATCAGCTTCGGCTCGTAGCACTGGAACGGGCGGCGGCGGAGGTCGTCGATCACCTCGCCCGCACGGCGACCGCCGGTCAGCTGCGTCAACGTCACGAACGTCGGCGGCGGCAAGTCGATCTCCAAGCGCGCTCGCGCCGCCAGCGCGTCCTCGGCAAGCATCCAGCGATGGTCGACAATCTCACCGCCGTCGACGCGGACAGCGTCGATCCCCGCCGGCGCGGCAAAGAACCATGTGTCGAAGCGCTTCGGCAATCCAGGAGGTGTAATCCAGCGCGACAGCAAGATCAGGCTGCTCGTGTCGATGGCGACACCGGTTTCCTCACGCGCCTCACGTACGGCTGCCCAACGCGCCGCTTCACGCACGTCGCCACTGTCGCCCGCCGCTCGCCGGTCTTCGTCGTCGATACGACCACCCGGGAATGCCCATGCCCCACCGTGAAACGACAGGCCGGTGGAACGACGGACCATCAGGATCTCAGGCCCACCATCGCCGTCGCGAATCAGAATCAGAGTCGCGGCCGGATGGGGCGTCACTGCATCGGCCATCGTCTCATCCCGCTAGACCGACGCACCCGCTGCTTCATCCCCGCGGCAACCCGAGGAGACGGCTGGCGACGATGTTGAGTTGCACCTCGGATGTCCCACCCGAGATGCTCCACGATCGGCTGTACAGAAACCACCTTTGCCAGTGGCCGTGATCCACGGCACGCAGATCGCCCGGCATCAACTGTCCATTGGCGCCCTGCATCGCTAGCGCAGTCTCGTGCAGATCCTGCGCCAGGCGCGTCCAGAATTCCTTCTTCCAACTCGTTTCAGGGCCCGCTTCCTGCCCGCGATCGAGCCGGGTCATGGTGTCGAGGTTGAGGAAACGCATGATCTCGACACGGATATAGTTGTCGACGACGCGTTGCCGGAGTGCGGGATGTACAGGTTTTCCATCACGCATCGCGCTCCGCAGCTGGTCCAGCATGCGCTCGATGGCGATCTTGTTGTTCACCTGTTCCTTGAACAAGTAGTTGGTGCCGCGTTCATGCGCCAGTGTGTTCATGGCGACCGCCCAGCCGTTGTTTTCACCGCCGATCACGTACTCCGGCGGCACGTAGACGGCGTCGAGAAAGACCTCGTTGAACTCGGCGTCGCCGGTCATTTGCCGTAGCGGACGGATTTCGATCCCGGGGCTCTGCATGTCGACGATCATGTAGGTGATGCCCTTGTGCTTCGGCAGCGATGGATCCGTGCGCGCCAGACAGATGGCAAAACGCGAGAACTCGGCATAGCTGGTCCACACCTTCTGGCCGGTCAATCGATAACCGTCGCCGTCGCGCTCGGCACGCGTGTGCAGTCCGGCGAGGTCGGAGCCCGCTCCGGGTTCGCTGAACAGCTGGCACCATATCTCGTCGGCTGAAAGGATCTTCGGCAGAAATCGCCGCCGTTGTTCCTCGGTACCATGCAGCATCAGAGTCGGCCCGACGTTGTTGATGCCGACTTTGTTGATCAGCTCGGGCGCCTGCGCCCGCGCCATTTCTTCGTTGTAGATGGCCTGTTCGATGACGCTGGCGCCGGCGCCGCCGTACTCCTTCGGCCAGGAAAGCCCGCACCAGCCGCCGGCGTGCACCTTCTTCTGCCAGTCGGTGAGAAACTCGACTTGCGCGGCGTAGCTGTCGAACGCTTGCATCTTGCCCGCCGCCCACCCGGCCGGTAGCGCCTTCGCCAGCCACTCACGCAGGCGTTGCCGGAAGCTGTCCTGCTCGGCCGTGAACGACAGATCCATGACTCGGTTGTACAGGCTGCGCCGTACTTGCTTCAAGAAGGCGCACAGGCCGCTTGCAGGCAAGGGCACGGAGCATGTACTAGGCTGCGCTCATGACGGCCGGCGAACGCTACCGCGATCTGATGTACGCTTTCATCGACTCGGCGCTGAAGGAGATCGGCGCGCGCGAGTCGTGCAGCGAGAACGAGCGGCGACTCGGACAGCGGCTCGCCAAGCTCTGGGGCGACCTCGGACTAACTGTTCGTACCGAGCCGTTCGAATGTCATCCGAAGGCGTTCCTCGGATTCATCCCATTTGTGGTCGTCCTCGACCTGGCTGCGGTGGCCGCCTACTGGTTCGCGCCCTGGCTCTGCTTCGTGCTTGCGGCTGCCGGTTTCGTCGCCACGATGCTCGAGCTCGTACGCTATCGCGAATTCCTCGATCCCCTCTTCCCGCGCGAGCGCGGTGAGAACGTCATCGGGGTATTGGCGCCGCGAGGTCCGGCGCGAAAGCGCGTGGTCGTTTCGGCTCACCAGGATTCGGCGTACGAGTTCACCCTGTGGTACCTGCTCAAGAACGCCTCGGTGCCGATCATGCTCCTCGGTTTCGCCGCCCTGCCGGTGACCATGGTCGCCGGCCTGGCAAAGGCTATTGCAGGTGCGGGTGGAGATGCGGCCTTCTTCGATTGGCTCGGCTATCTCTGCATGGCTCTCTATCCGCTCGCCGGGTTGAATTTCTTCTTTCACGTGTACATGGCGGTTCCGGGAGCGATGGATGATCTCGCCGGAATCAGCGTTCTCGTCGGTCTCGCCACGGCGCTGAAAGAAGCGGAGCGGGCGGATGGAGGGTTACAGCAAACCGAGGTCGTGCTGCTTGCAACGTCATCCGAGGAAGCCGGCTTGCGTGGCGCGAAGCGCTACGTCGAACAGCATCGGGAGGAGCTCCGTGGCCTGAAAAGTCACGGAATCTTCGTCGACAGTATCTACGACGAGAGACTGCTAACGGTCCTCACGAGCGAGCCCTTCACCGGAGCGCGCCATGACGGCTACCTCATCAAACTGGCGCGAGAAGAAGCGGCCCGTCACGGCCAACCGATTCACGAGACCGTGCTCACTCTGGGCGCCACCGACGCTTCCGCATTCGCGGTCGAGGGCCTGTCGTCCGTGTGCATCATCGCGCAGGACACGACTCGTTTGGTGCCGAACTACCACACGCGACTCGACGTCATTGAGCACGTCCGACCGGAGTCGCTGTCAGCGGTGATGCAGCTCGCGCTCGACATGATCGAGCGTATCGACAAGACCTAACCGAGCCGAGAATCTCCGACACCGGCACAAGCGTCAGGCCTCAGTGACGGCGACCGAGCCCGCCGATCCGCGAACAGCTTCTCAAATCTCCCGTCTGCGTAGTTTTACTGATAGAACTCGACTTGTATCTCCGCATAGCATTTGCCTCACGCAGTTCGCGGCTGAAATAAGCCGAATATTCGATTGTTCCAAGCGAAGTCGGCTGATGTCAGCCTGATGCTGGTTCCATCATTTCGAGATTCGCCAACATCCTCAGCGATGTCTCCAGGGTATGCGCGTTGCACTCTTCCCCTCCCCGTAAATCGGAACGGACACAATGGGGAAGCATCGCGCACGTCAAGTGCTGAAGAAGACAAGTGGAGAAGCGGGTGAGGTGCCCACCGACGCGGTCAGAAAGAGAGCGTCCATGAACCACCGATCCATTCGTTGCTATGCAACCTGGACACCGACGGCGGCCTGCATCGGACTCGCGTTGACGTTGGCGCTGCCGACTGGTGCGAGCGGCCAAGACGTCATGGCGTCGGTAAACGGTATCCAGTTGGTCAACGGCGTCGCGTTGAGGAACGGTGTCATCCGCGGTCGGGGGAACCGCGAAGACGGACGAGTGCCGGCCGGTTCTCTGCCACGTGCCCTCGGGCCGAATCTTTTCTCAGGTGGCGGCGCTGCTGGCGGTGCTGAGATCCCGACACGCACGCCGAGCAATACGCCCACCCCGCCAGTCTGCCAAGACAGCGGCCCGACCTGCACGCCTACACCGACAGCTTCGCCGACGCTCGCGGCAGCACCGGGCAGCGAAAATGCCATGCTGTTCTGGTCGAGCTATCGCATCGGGTACACGGTGCCCGCGCCCGGCGCGTGCCCTGGACAGGATTGCCAAACGACGCAGGTTTACGCCTTCGCGCCGCGATTGGGCACTCCGGTCTTCATCATCGAAGACGCGCAGATGAGGATCGAGGCAACCGAGACCACCATGCCCTCGACGGGCATGCTCTCCAGTCTTACCGCCAACTGCTCACTGCTCGATGAAGTCAACGGCCACGTCTACGGGCTTGAGGGCGCACTGAAAATCGATGTCCTCGTCAATGGTGCACCGACCGGCGTGACCTGCACGGTCACCGCGGTGAACAACGATCCCGGGACCTACAATCAGCTCGAGTGCGCCGATCACGTCAACGAGGTTGTGTATGCCAAGGACGACACCGTCAGTGCACTGTTGACGTTCAGCGACGACGCCATCGTACCGGATGGATACTGCGAATTGGCCGTAGGCGTGCGCGACGCGAGCGGAACCGGGGAACACGATTCGATCATCCGAATCGGTGAGGTCAACGCCAACGCCGGCCGCGCTCAACTCTTCTTCCCGACGCCGACGGGCACACCCAATTCCGTGTCCTACTGTGGCCCGCAGATGACCGACCAATCAGACGGCCTGACGAGAGTCTGCGATGTAGTCGATCCCGAGTTTGCCGCCATCACGATTCCGAAGGACTGCGTCGCCACCGCATTCGCAGTGCACTTCAAGTGGGCCTACACCGGCCCGCTGTCTTCCGGACCAACGCCGTCGCCGACACCGGGTGGAGGTGGGACCGAAACGTTCACCTGGCACAACCTCACGACCGGCAACGACATCGGGCTAAGTCT
>Ga0187892_10008114_pt1 | contig 14544 bp, 9 predicted proteins | sample MA1701073metaG_FD_139345 | JGI IMG/M metagenome (GOLD analysis project Ga0187892, IMG submission 139345) | Bio-ooze microbial communities from a basaltic lava cave in the Kipuka Kanohina Cave System on the Island of Hawaii, USA - MA170107-3 metaG ... | reverse complement strand
TTCCCCAAATTGGAGGGACGCGCTCTGTCGCGTCTCCCGCTTCGCGGGACGGTCACGACGGAGCGTGACCCTCCAACTCGCTCTGCGTCAATCTTCTGAATCAAAATGGGGAATGTCTGGCCCGCATGATTTGTAGGGCGGGCATGCCCCGCGCCTGCGGGGGTTGCCCGCCGTTGATGACGCAAATCGGCGCGAAACCCCGAAAAGAGTCGGGGCATTCGCGCCCTACAAGGGGGGAACATTTTCGCGCCTGCGAAAGTCCAAGCCGCGAGAAAGGAATGACCATGAACCACAACATCAACCGCCGCGATTTTCTGAAACACACCGCTGCCGCCACGGTCATTCTCGGTTTTCCGTTTTTCTCGCGTTTTGCCGACGCGGATGACGCGCCTGATTTTCTCGCGGAAGCGCTGGCGCGGATGAAGGACGAGCGCAAACCAGGCGTGCTGATTTTGATTCCGAAAGATGCGGGACAGGCGAACGTGCTGGCTTCGGTGCTGGCGCACATCCTGACCCCGCAGAACGGCGCGGCGCACCAGATTTTCTGCGAAGCGGTGGTTGCGTGTGTCCCCACAAAGACGGCGGCGCGCATCGAAGGCGTGAAGGCGGATTGGACGGTGGTTTGCCTCGACGCGTCGGGCAAGGTGATTGACGGCGCGGCGCTGCCCATCAACCAGTGCAACGAAAAATTGATCCCGCTCGCGACGCAAATCCTGCACGGCAAGGACAACGAGCGGTTGAAGAGCGCGGCGCAATCCCAACGCGAAAAACTCGACGACAAGACGTTCGACAGGGTGCGCAAGGCGATTGAAAACCTCGGCGCGCAGAGTTCACGGTTGCGCGAGTTAGCGTCGCAGGAACTGGTCGAACTCGCCCCGCGCGCGCCTGCGATTCTCGCGCTCGCGGCGGTGACGACAGCCGACGCGGAAGTAAAGGCGCGCGCCGCCTCGATTTTTGAAACCATTTTTGAATCCGCGCCCGATGACAAACCGAGCGCGTGTCTGCCGTTCGGCGCGAAATGGGAGGGGCGCATGGTGAAGGCGCAGCCCGTTGACCCGTGTCACGCGTGCGGGATGGCGGTGATGCCCGATGCGTCACGGAAATTTTTGCGGTTCGTGACGGAGAAATAACAAATGGTGGGATAGGCGTCCCGCCTGTCCAGCACGACTGATAAATGCACAGGCGAGACGCCTGCGCCACCATCCGAAGCGTAGCCATCCTTTGTCATTCTGAGCGAAGCGAAGAATCTTTCGTGACGACGGAAGGAGATGCTTCGCTTCGCTCAGCATGACAAGCATGAAAAATCTGTTACACCAAATAAAACCGCTCGGCGTCGGCTTCATGTTGCATCCCGACGCGGAGTATCTGTCGCTCTGCCGCGAAATTCTGGAAGAGGAAGCGGATTATTACGAAGTCTCGCCCGAAACGCTTTGGGATGTGGACGCGCGCGGCAATCTTGTGCCGTCGCAAGTGACGGATGTGTTTCTGGAAATCAAACGGCGTTCAGGCAAACCGTTTGTCGGGCACGGGCTGGGGCTTTCGCCAGGGACAGCGGCGACGAATCCGCAGGAGGACGCGCGGCTGCAAAAATGGCTGGCGCGGATTCGCGAAGACCAAAAACTTTTCGAGTATCAGTGGTATACCGAGCATCTCGGCTGGGAGAGCGCGGACGGGTTGAACGCGGTGCTGCCGTTGCCGTTGCCGCCGACAGAGGAATCGGCGCAGGTGGTCGCGTCGCGGCTTTCGCTGTTGAAGCCGATTATTCCGCTCGTAGGGTTTGAAAATCAGGTGACTTATTTCACATTCGGCGACGCGCGCGATGAGCCGCCGTTTTGGAATCGGATGTGCGAGCTGGGCGATTTGTGGCTGTTGCTGGATTTACACAATGCCTACACGCAATGCCTGAATTGCGGCGTGTCGCTCGACGAGTATCTGGGGAAACTGGATTTGTCGCGCGTGATTGAGATTCATTTGTCGGGCGGCAGCGAGAGCGAGGCGGGTTGGCTGCCGTCGGGTCGCGTGATGCGGATTGATACGCACGACAACCCGATTCCTGAAGGTGTGTGGGAGGCGTTCGAGAAAGTGCGCCCGCGCTGCAAAAATCTGCGCGGCGTGACTGTGGAGCGGTTGAATGAGACGATTGAGAAGAAGGATGTTCCGTTGTTGCGTGACGAAGTGCGGAGGGCGAAGGGGATTTTGAAATCCGAATATCGAAATCCGAAATCCGAAGGAAATCGGAAAGAGGAAATGCGGAAAATATGTTGAAGGATGTCCAACGACTGTTGTTTACGGCATTGACGGCGGAAGAGCCGCAAAAAACTTTGCGAGACGGTTTGGCGGCGGAAAAAAATCTGACGGAACAAGAACGCGGCTGGCTGGAAACGCTGACGAAGGACGATGGTTTCTTGTTGAGCTCCCTAATCGTGAAAAAATTGCGCTTCGAGAGGTTGCAGCTTTCGGACAAAGAGATGAAGGAGTTGTTCGAGCGTGAGCCAGAAAGGTTCGTGCAGCTGTTCCGTGAATACACGGCGAAAGTTGCGCCCACCGAATATTTCCCGAGCGAGGAAGGAAAGATGTTTCGGGAATGGAAAGGAAATTTGGACCGCGAATAAACGCAGATAGACGCGAATGCAGAATTGACCTCGGGGACGCGGAGTTTTTAACCACGAAATACTTGAAAGACACGAAAGGGTGGAAAATTTTCTTAACCACGGATTGCACAGATTAAACGGATTCTCCCCGCAGAGGCACAGACGTTCCCCACGATGGCGTCGCGCAGCGGCGCACTGACATTCACCCAACCGCGCCCCCACACCAACACCACTCACGGCGAAAGAAGGGAATTAAATGATTGCGAAAACTTTGGAGTGAGATAAAACGAACCTGCGAGCGGTTTTCATCCGCGGAAAATCACCTGGCATCGCACATCGCTTCAGGCACGTCCACGGATGCTTTCTCGGCGATTTCGGCGAGTTTCTTATAGGCGAGGATTCGGATGGCGGGCGGCTTGCCTTCTTGAAGCCAGATGCCAGCCAAAAACAAATGCTCCAAACGAATGCGTCCATCCTCAATGGTGATGGCGAACCCTGGCAATTTTTCCGCAAGGCGTTTAGCCAATTTCGATACGCCTTTGACCATTGAGCCGACGACCTCGTTCGTCTTTTGCGAATAATACACGGTCACGAGGTCGTCTATCCTCTCCTCGTAAAACGGGTCGGGCTTGGCGAGAAATTCGATGCAATCCCCGTCTGCGTCATACGTCGCTTCGGGTTTGAATTCATTCGCAGGTCTCGCCATGAGCATCATGCGCTTGGCGAATTCCTCATTGCTCATGATGGTCATAACGCTCTCCTTTCAAATCGTTGTTCATGGTTTTCGGGCAATCGGTCATCGGTCTGGTCTGATTTCGCCCACCGCCAATTGTAAGCGACCTTGTCCCTGTTCACAAACACAAGGAACACCTGCTTCGGATACGGCGGCTGTTCTACGCCATTCTCGTCGTAACTGCAAGCGGGCTTCGAGCAATAACAAAACCACCCCTCCGCGCGCTTGTCCTCATCCTCATCCCAGCGCAGTCCCTCGAAAATCGCCGTCGGATACTGCAAGGTGTGCGGCACGAGTTCCCCGCATTCTCTGGCGTGACCCAAGCTGCGCCGCGCCACTGCGTGCATCCGCGCGTGTGAAATGAGAACCTCACTCTCTTGTCCCGTCTGCGGGTCAATGGCGCGCAGACTGATGCGCCCTGGTTTCTCGTCAGTAGCCATACGCGTCCAACCGCTTGGCTTGGAGTTCTACAGCCCGCGAATCGCCAAGTCAAATTTCTTTGAGTTTCACAACTCCCCGCGAAACGCTTTTGCCAGTAGCGCGGGCGTGAACCGCGTTAGCTCCGCTTCCGTCTCCGTTTGCAGGCGGCGCAGGGAATTTCCCTCCACGGATTGCACGGATTAAACGGATGCCTTTGACAGAATTAACAGAATTTACCGAATTATTTTAACCACGGATTGCACGGATGCAACGGATGTAGAATTTCTTTAGCCACGGATTCACACAGATACACACGGATTGTCATTCTGAGCGGAGCGAAGAATCTCTTTTGACCGCTGATTACGCGGATGCAACGGATGTAGAATTTCTTTAGCCACGGATGGACACAGATTGTCACGGATGTTAGAAACCACGAAGCCGAGTCTGCGAGACGCTTCTGCAACACACGGAAGACACGAAAGGGCGGAAATTTTCTTAACCACGGATTGCACGGATTAAACAGATTCGACTAACTCGCCTACATCTTTCACCGCTCTGTAATCCACATTAAGCGCGTCATGGAAATGCCGTTTGCCGCACTCGACTTTTCGTTTCTCGTCGGGACGCAGTTCAGAATCCAAATCTTTGGTTTCCCGCACAAGGTAAAGGAGGTCTTTCCCGATGCGTTCGCCGTGCTCGTCTCTTTGCTCCATTACAATTGCCCAATCGGGATTGTAGCTTCCGACTGGAGTGTTCACGACGAACCAACTTGGCAGTTTTACATAAAGTTTTACGCGGTCGTCTCCTTCCAACCCTTTTGCAAATTTCCCTTCCAGACTTTCCTTCGGGTCGGTCGCGGCTGAATCCACGATGACATGGTCGTAAAGGCATCGCTCAACAGGAATCAGATATTCCGCCCAACTACTGATTTCCATCTCAAACTGCCGCATCTCATACCACTCGTTCAGCTTTTCGTATTCGATTCCGTCCACCAATTGATCGGACAGTTTTTCTTTAATGATGCGGACGGCGACCGTTGCAAATTCGTGAGGATTCTTTAGCGCAGCTTCGTTGTTTTTTGCCTTCTTGAAAATTTCCAAAAGTGTTTTCCGCGTTAGCCGAACGGGCGGAGTAGTGCGCTCCATGAGACTTAGCATCAATTCAACAAGATTGGGCAGCGGTAGTTTCTTCGATTTGTAGCCCATGCCTTTTTCCGTTATGAGCCGCGTCGTGAACAAATCTTTCTGCTCCTCCGCTTCAATGCGCCCTTTGGAAAACTTCAGACTTGGTGCGCGAATCGGCTGTTTTCCTAGTTCGGCAACGACTTCCTCTAAAAGTTTTTTGCTGTCGATTTTTACCGCGTATCGCGTCTTGTGGCTGATGCGCCTCCACAGTTCCTTAAACTCATCACTCAACTTGTATTGCTTCCGCAATTTCGCCACCGCTTTGGCGCGAGCGTTCGCAGGTTTCGGCGGAACGCCGTCTTTCCCGAATTCCCGTAGAATTTCGGACTGATACTCCTCGCAGAAGCGCGAATAACTTTCATTCGCAATCACCGTCAGCACATTGACCCTATCGTCGCGCACACGGTCGCCCTTCTGATTTACGGAAAGCCGAATCCCTCTGCCGATTTGCTGCCGCCGCTCGCGCTCTGAGCCAACTTCCCGCAGCGTGCAAACCTGAAAGATATTCGGATTGTCCCAACCTTCGCGCAGCGCGGAATGCGAAAAAATGAAACTCACTTTTCCCTCGAAGGATAGCAACTGCTCCTTGTTCTTCATAATGAGGTCGTAAGCTTCGCGGTCTTTCTCCGACTCCCCCGTCTTGCTGTCCTCAAAGATAACGACGCCTTCTTTCGTTTTGCGTTTGGCGAAATATCCATCATGAACATCATCCGCATCCACCTCCGCCCACTCGGAATACTTCTTCTGCAATTCCTTGAATGCTTCCGTGAACTGTTGCCGAATCAGCCCGTCCTCCAGCGCGTAGTTGTCCACCCTATCAATGAAGAAAAGGGAAAGAACCTTGATTCCCGCCGCCTTGCGCTCTCGTTGCTTTTTGAAATGCTCCTCAATCGTGTAGCGGATCTGCGCCGCGAAGATGGTTTCCTTGTCCGCGCCCTGCGATTCACCCAGCGTCAGTTTCACGCCGTTCGTGAATTCCACGAAGTCTTCGCCCGCGTTGATTTCCGCCACTTCAAACGCGCCATACTCATCGCGATTGGTTTTCTCCCGCAAGTTGTCGCCTTGCTTCACGGTGACGATTTGCTCTTTGACCTTGCCGTCTTTCAGCAGCGTTTGCACGGCAAGCCGCGTCGTCAGCGTCCTTTTCTCCGCGCGGATTTCATCCACGCGCAAAAAGACCTGATTTGCGTCGTCCATCTTTTCCACTCCCGCCACTTCGATTTTCTTCACTAATCCCTGCCGATAGGCGTCCACGGGCGTGAGGCGATAAACGAGGTTGTAGACATTGTGATGCGTGGCGCTGTAGCGCAACGCCACCAGCGGGTCGAGCATCGCCAGCGCGCTCACGCGCAAGTCGCTCTTAAAATTCTGCGGCTCGTCCAGAATCAGCACGGGGCGCGTCGCTTGCACAAGATGAATTGGCGTTTCCCCCTGCAACAAATCCGTGCTGTTGCGAATGACATTGCTCGCCTTGTTAAACGAGTCAATCGTCATAATCATGAACTCCACATTGGGAGAAATCGCAAACTGCCGCACTTGCGAGAGGTTCGACGAGTCATAGACATAGAAGCGATACGGCGCGTTGTCGTAAAGCCCCTTGAGATGCTTTTCCGTAATCTCAAAAGTTTTCTTCACGCCTTCGCGCACCGCTACCGACGGCACAACGATGATGAATTTCCGCATTCCGAAACGCCGAGAAAGTTCCAATGCCGTTCGCAGATAGACATAGGTTTTCCCCGTGCCCGTTTCCATCTCCACGGAGAAATTGGCGAAACGCGCTTTCGTCTTTCCCGCCACGGTTTCGATTTCTTCCTCAATCCATTGCAGCGCGTTGTCCGCTTTCAGCTTGTTGCGCTCTTGCACCGTCCGCAGATTTTCCAACAACGCTTCTTCGCCTAAATCCAACCGATTCGCCACCGCCGCGAATCCCGAACCGAGCGCAAACTTCAACTCCACCTTGTTCAGCGGCTGTCCCTCGAACAAATCCACCACCGATTCGATGGCGCGGATTTGATACTCCTGATTGGCGTCGAATTTGAATTGCATCGCTTAGATGGTTTTCAGATTGCACTGCAACGCGAGATTGGCGGCGGTGCTGTCGTCTAACGCCACATCGCGGCAGATGAACAAATCCTCGCCCTTGAACGCGAGCGGTTGGAGCGTTTTCAGCCGCACCTTCTCATCAAGGCAGATGAAGAATGATTGCTCCTTGTCAGGGTCGGTCACGCGGAAAACCGCGTTCTCCTTCACTTCTTTCACGCGCTCAATGCGGCAATTCAGCCCGTAACCCTCCTTGATTGCCACCTCGTAAATCACATTCTCGGTTTTCCATTTCTCGCGCAGCGGGTCGGCGAAAAGTTCCATCGCTTTCCCGTAGCTGTCTGCGTCTTTCTCTTCCACGCCCGACCACGGGCGATAGTTGGATTCCGTAAGTTTGAAGACTTTGAAGCCGAGGTCTTCAGTTGCCTCTTTCTTCTTCTCGTTGCCCATCGATTTAATCACGCGGCGGATTCGTTCTTTTCCGATTTCGGCAATAGTCATCAATTTCAACTTTGCGGCGTTTCTGCCAGCTTCGGTGGTTTCATCAACTGGCTCGGGTAGTTGCACTAAGATGAAGCGCCATTTTCCTCTGTCCTCACGATTCATTTCTAAAACAGAATGAGCGGTTGTTGCGCTGCCTGCGAAGAAATCGAGAATGATGTCACCATTGGAAACGCCACCTACATACCTAAAAAGCCTCATTAAAACTTCGTGGTCTTTCGGGTTTTCAAACACCTTCCTTCCAAACAAGTCCAACATGAGATTGGAGGCTTGTAGCGCGCTGCGATAAAAATATGTTCCTGCGACTTGAATTGCAGTGTCAGCGTCATCATCTTCCTCGGTTTCCCCATTTTCCCGAACCAAGTAAGTTTTGCGTATAGGTGGCTCTGTATGGTCTGCTCGGAATACAACGCGACCCTTAGCGATCATCTCCTGCATTTTCTCGGGCGTTGAATAGCGCCAACCGCCTTCAGGAACAGCACACGCTTTTTTTGTGCGTGGGTGGATAACATCATAAGTTGGGCCTCCGCCACCAGGCCAAGACATATTATCGTCGCGCCAAACTCCGCTCTCATCCACATTTGAGTATCGAGAGTGTTTTTTTGACGGATGATTTTTTGGCAAATTTGCGTAAAATTCGCGCAATTCTTTTTGAATAATCGAAGTCTTCGACCCAAATTTCTTTTTCAGGCGAAGATATTCCGTTTGAATTTCTTCAGCTCCAGGCTTGGCTTCACGCCAACGGACTTCATTTTGGTTGAGCCATGCCTTTGACTTAGCAAAGACCACTATGTATTCGTGCCCAACCGAGAACAGTTTGGCGTCATTTTTACGCCCCTTTTCCCACAAAAGTTGTGCGACAAAATTCTCTTCACCATAAAGCTCGTTCATCATCAGTCGAAGGTTTTGCGCTTCATGGTCGTCAATGCTGACGAAAATTATTCCGTCCTCGCGCAATAGTTGCCGCGCAAGAAATAAGCGCGGATACATCATTGAGAGCCATGTGGAATGATAGCGACCGCTGGTTTCAGGATTGCTAGTCAGCAAATTTCCCTCGTCGCTCATCTGCTTCGTCAACCGCAGATAGTTGTCGAGCGGATCAACAAAGTTATCGGGGTAAATGAAGTCCGTGCCCGTGTTGTAAGGCGGGTCTATGTAAATAATCTTCACGCGCCCGAAGTAAGGTTTGTAGAGCAGCTTCAAGACTTCCAGATTGTCGCCTTCTATGAAAAGATTCTGCGTCGCGTCAAAGTTGACGGATTCCTTTTCGCACGGCACGAGCGTGGCACGGCTCGGCGTCTGCAACAAACGGATCGCGTCGCGTTTCCCTGCCCAAGAAAAAGAATAACGCTCAGGCCGCTCATCCATTTCGCCGCCCAGAATGGCGCGGAGTTTGTCCCAATCAATTTTCCCCTCAGAAACAACGGCGGGAAACAGCCGCTTCAACTCCTCAACCCGTTCAGAGAGAAGATTCGCCGCTTCTTTGCTGACTTTTTTGCCGTAGGGTTTTCGCCCTGACTTCTGAGACATGAACTTCCTCGCTCGCGTCGCTGGGAAACGGCAGAGGAAATAATTTTTCCTAAGAGCGTGAGTTCGACAAAAAAAGGGGGCGCGAACTCAACGCACCCTCACGAGAGGCACCGCGAAGCGCCTGAGCGAAGAATACGCCAAGCCGCGCCCTTTTTTTCGGGCGCGTGCTCGGTTGGTCTTCGCTCTTGAAAATTCGCGGTTTTCTCGTGAGACCGTAGCCGAAGCTACGCTAAATTGTTTTGCTGGTTATTGGGTTGTCGTGGTGACTTTCTCTCCTAAACGCGGGCGAGTGTAGCGCGTCCGTTCAAAGTGGCAAGCGTGAGATTCTTCGCTTCGCTCAGAATGACAATCTGCAATCCTGTAAATTTTGTTAATCCTGTCCAAAGAAAATCCGTTTTGCACTCGCTCGTCGGACTCGGCTCGCCCTGCGGGTCGCCTGACGGCGCTGCATCTCGCTTCGCTCGGTTATCCGTGTAATCCGTGGTAAAAAATCTTTCGTGTATTTGGTGTATTTCGTGGTTTAATCCCCCTCCCCAAAATCAGATGTCTCAGAATCAGAAAATCAAAATCGGCCTCGTCAGTCTGGGCTGCGCGAAAAATCTCGTGGATAGCGAGGTGATGCTCGGTTCTTTGTTGCGCGAGGGGATGGAGATGGCGGGAGACGCGAACGACGCCGATGTGGTCATCGTGAACACTTGCGGATTCATTGAGGGCGCGAAACAAGAATCCATTGACGCGGTGCTGAAGGCGAACGGTCTGCGGGATTCAGGTAATTGCAAAGCCGTCATCATGGCGGGCTGCTTGACGCAGCGGTATCCGAAAGAGTTGCGCGAGCAGTTGCCCGATGTGGACGCGATTGTGGGGCTGAATGAAGTGCCGCGCATCGGGGAGATTGTGCGCGAAGTCTGGAAAAAGGTGGGACAAGCTTCCAGCTTGTCCAATCAAGATATGAGCAAGCTGGAAGCTCGCTCTACCCTATATTGGTCGGGTCCAGCGAAGTATGTGCCTGATTTTTCTGCGCCACGGTTTCGTCTGACACCGAAGCATTCGGCTTATGTGAAGATTGCGGAAGGGTGCAATCATCCCTGCACATTTTGCAGCATCCCGCGGATTCGCGGGAAACATCGCAGCCGTCAGATGGAAGATGTGCTGGCGGAAGTGCGGGCGTTGGTGGCGGATGGGACGAAGGAAATTAATTTCATTTCTCAGGACACGACTTTTTACGGGAAAGACCTCAGTGGGGAAAAATCCGAATATCGAAATCCGAAATCCGAAGGAAATTCAAAATCGGAAATCCAAAATCTAAAATTGCCGCAATCGGAGGAGATTCTTCGCTCCGCTCAGAATGACAACAGTAAGGGGAGTCGCCTCCTCACGTCGGCGGCGACCAGGTTGGTTGAGCCACAGGCGGGGACGCCTGTGCCGCCAAATTCGGAATCGCAAGCGGGGACGCTCGCGCTACCAAATTTGCCTACGCTACCAAATTTGTTGCGGGAGATTCAGAAGATTGAGGGGGATTTCTGGGTGCGATTGCTTTACACGCATCCGTTTCATTGGAGCGATGAGTTGATTGAGACGATTGCGGCTTGCGACAAGGTTTGTCGGTATGTGGATATTCCACTGCAACACATCAACGATGAGGTGCTGGCAAAGATGCGGCGGGAGACGAGCGGAAAATATATTCGCGATTTGATTCGGAAGATTCGCGCGGGCGTGCCTGACATTGCGATTCGGACGACTTTCATCGTGGGGTTTCCGAGCGAGACGGAGGCGCAGTTTGAGGAGTTGCTGGAATTTATCGAGGACGCGCGGTTCGAGCGGCTGGGGATTTTTAAGTATTCGCAGGAAGACCACACGCCTGCGGGGGCGATGGAAGAGCAGTTGTCGAATAAGGTGAAGAAGGAGCGGTTTCATCGGGCGATGGCGTTGCAGCAGAAAGTTTCGCGGAAGGTGATGCGGAGTTTTGTTGGTAAAGAATTGCGGGTGTTGGTGGAGAAGGAAGCGGAGGAGTTGCCGAAGGAGTTGGCGGAAGCGGGGAATGGAGACCTTCGGTCAAAGGATGTGCGGGGTCGGAGACCCGCGCACAACGAGAATGGGCGGGCGCAGGGACTGCGCCCCTACACGGGCAATTGGTGGAAGGGGCGGTCTCATGCGGATGCGCCTGACATTGACGGGGCGGTGTTTGTGAGGGGGGATGTGAAGGCGGGCGAGTTCGCGCGTGTCAGGATTGTGGGAGCGACGGAATACGATCTGGTTGGCGAGGTCGTCAGCTAGTTTTTTGTGGAAAAGGGCGAGGCATGGACGAAAGTGTGCGCCGTGGCTGGGGTCGCCATTTTTGTTGCACGAAATTGCCCGTCTGGCGCGAGGAAGCGTCCCAGTTTGGCGTGGCAGATGGCGTGCTTCGGTCGGAGGGTCTTGGAGAACTTTTTATGGCACGAATAATTCCACTGTTGATGCGCTCGGAAAAGCGGGTGCGTGTAATTGCGGGGATGTTGCTGCTGATTTTCCTGCCGCCGTTTCTGGCGTTGACGGTGATAGCGGGCAAATTCCAGGACCTGCGCGACCCGATGGCGGCGGACAGGGCGCAAGTGGCGCGGCGGATTGCGGAGGGCAAGGGATTCACCACGGACAACATCCGTCCGTTGTCGCGCTCGATTTACAAGGAGACCGATCTTACGAGTCATCCCGACTTGTATAACGCGCCCGCCTATCCCGCGTTGTTGGGCGGGGTGTTCTGGGTGCTGGACCTGTTCGGCGCGCCGTTGACGGACGTGACGGTGGCGGCGTTCGGCGCGGCGTTGTGGGTGTTGGCGGTCTGGCTGACGTATCTGGTGGCGCGGAACTGGTTCGGGGGGGGCGTGGGGATGATGTCGGCGTTGTTTTACGGATGCAGCGCGGGGGTGTTGATGATGTCGGTGGAAGGTTCCATCGCGCCGTTGCTGACGATTTGCGTCCTCGGCGCGATGTGGGCTGCAAACGCTGGTTTCCGCAGGCGGCGCGAGGAAAAACCTGAAGTCGCCGAGGGCGAGACCGTTGTCGTCGGGGAAACAGAAGACGACACGGCGGCGCAATCGGACTTGAGCGCGTGGCGGTTGTTGTTGGCGGGGTTGGCGTGCGGCGCAGCGGTGCTGACGCATTATCTGATGATGGTGTTTGTGGCGGCATTTGGAATTTATCTGCTGGCAGGACAAAAGAAAAAGGCGCGCGTCGTGGGGCTGTTTGGGCTTGGGCTGCTGGTGATGCTGGCGCCGTGGATGGCGCGGAATTTCCAGGTGGCGGGCGCGGCGTGGATGACCTTATGGTGTTACGACTCGATGACGCGGACGGGGACGTACCCAGGCGATTCGGTTTATCTGATGGCATCGGCGCAATCGCCGTTCTGGTATTTCGTCACGAACCCCGCGGGGATGGTGGTGAAGTTCCTCGGCAGCATGGCGCAATATCGGACGATGGCGTTGCGGGTGGTCGAGCCGCTGCTGGCGATTTTGTTTTTGGTGGCGCTGTTCAGCCGCGGCGCGGGTCTGCACTGGCGGCGCACGGTGATTTTTTCCGTGGCAACATGGGTGTTGTGCGTGGCGGCGTCGGGGCTTTTCCGTGTGGACGGCGCGTTTTTGGTGGCGTGGCTGCCGCTGGCGGCGGTGGCGTGCGCGGCATTTGTGAAGGACAGGATCGAACAAGCCGTGGGCGAGTTTTCGTATGCGGGCCTGCGCAAGTTGTTCACGGGACGCGAAACGACGGAATCAGAGCAGAAACGCGGGCGCATTTTGTGGCGAGTGCATCTGGGACAAAAGGCGAGCCGCGCGGTGGTCTATGCGCTGGTGGCTGCCGTCGCATTTGTGCCCGTGTTGATTGCGCTGCAGGGACGCAGGCAGGGAGGCGAATTGATTTCAGGCAAGGACATCGTTGAACTGAAGAATTTTGTGCGGGAGGACGAAGTGGTGGTGACGGATCAGCCCGCGCTCGTGGCGTGGCACGCGCAACGGACGGCGGTGGGGATGTTCCAAAAGGAGGATGCGCTGCTGGAATTCTCGCGGGTTTGTGGCGAGCCGACGGCGATCTACGTCACACTGGCGGCGCTGACGACGATGCGCGAGGAGATGGGCGATTGGTGGAAATGGGTGGGAACCGCGCAGGGAGCGTATCGGAATTGGGCGCCCGTTGACCCGATGCCGTCGAGGGCGCTGCTGCGGATGCGTTCGCCCGAACTGCGGGCGCAACGCGAGCGCGAACTGGCGAAGTGGACAGCCGCCGTCAACGCCGAGCCGCGCGCCGCCGAGCCGCGCGTGCAGTTGGGACAGGGTTACTTCGCGCGGGACATGTTGCAGGACGCCTCTAATGAATATGTCAACGCGCTCGAACGCGACGGTTACAATCTCGACGCGGTGCGCGGATTGGAGCAACTGCACGCGCGGCTCAACGACAATGTGAACGCCCTGGCGCTGGCGCAACAAGCGTTGCTGCTCAGCGCGGAAGACCCGCGCGGGCGCGCGATCATCATCGAGGCGCGGCTGGTGTTCAAGAAGGCGAACGCGCTACAGCCGAAGAACATCTGGTTGCTGATGCAACTGGCAAGTTGCGAGGCGAAGCTGAAAAACTGGGACGAGGCGGAGAAATACCTGACGCGCGCGGCGCAGGCTTCGGGCAACCGCATTCCCCCGCAATTGCTGATTGGGCTGCTTCACATGAACCGCGGCAAGTTTGAGGAGGCGACGCGGGAATTTCAGGATTTGACCCTGAAACAGGATTCCAACCATTTCGCCCACCTCGCGCTGGGCGAAGCCTACATGGCGCAGGGGAAGCACCTGAGCGCGGTGGCGGCGTTCGAGCGCGCGCAAAAACTTCGTCCCAACGGGTTCCGCGCCTACGCACTGGCGGCGACGGCATTGGTTCAACTCAAACAATACGAGTTGGCGGAAAAGAACTACGAAATGGCGCTGCGGTTGTCCCCGACTTCCTCGGACATCCGCCACCCGTTCGCCGAGTTGCTTGAGATGCAGGGCAAGTTTAGCCGCGCCATCGAGATTCACGAGGGGACCCTCGCCCTCGCGCCCAATGACGCGCTCGCCATGATCAAACTCTCCAACCTATTGGCGCAAACGGGCGGCGACCTCAAACGGGCATTGGCGCTTGCCAATGAGGCTGTCGCCATGTTCCCCACGAGCGATGTCATCCACGGAACGCTCGGCTGGGTGTTCCATCTGTCGGGCGACAACCAGAAAGCCGTCGAACACCTGCGTGAAGCGGTGCAATTGTCGCCATCCGTCGCGATGTACCATTTCAACCTCGGCAGGGTGCTGCTGGCGTCGGGACGCAAAGCGGAAGGGCAGGACTCTCTGCGCGCAGCGCTAAGTCGCCAAATCACCCCTGACATAAAGGCTGAAATCGAGCGTTTGCTGGCATCCCCATAGCTAAAGTGTCACAGAGGGCGCATCTTGATACTGGAGCCATGCAGAGCGATACCGCGTGGTGGTAGGGCGCGAATGCCCCGCCCGCAGTCTGCGGAGGGCTGCGGTTTCGCGCCGTGTCCTTTTGCCTTGACGGCGCC
>Ga0187892_10008113_pt1 | contig 14545 bp, 12 predicted proteins | sample MA1701073metaG_FD_139345 | JGI IMG/M metagenome (GOLD analysis project Ga0187892, IMG submission 139345) | Bio-ooze microbial communities from a basaltic lava cave in the Kipuka Kanohina Cave System on the Island of Hawaii, USA - MA170107-3 metaG ... | reverse complement strand
GGCGGCGCCTCGCCGAGCTGGCCGCGCCCCGGGCCGCGCGATGAGCCATCGCATCGACCGGACCGAGTGGCGTCTCCTGGGCCAGCTCCTGGTCCGCGACGGCATGCTGTCGGACGAGCAGCTCGCCCAGGCGTTGACCCGCCAGCGCAAGACCCGCGAGCGGCTCGGCCAGATCCTGATCGAGATGAAGCTCCTCGACGAGGCGGTGCTGCTCCGCTACCTCGGCACCCAGTTCAGGAAGGACCCCATCACCCCCGAGGAGCTGGCGAGCATCGACCTCGACGTGGTGAAGCTGGTGCCGGAGGAGGTCGCGCGCCAGTACCGCATCATCGCCGCCGAGCGCGTCGGGCGCCGCCTCGTGGTCGCCACCGCCGACCCCCTGAACGTGATGGCGCTCGACGACCTGCGCCGCGCCACCGGCCTCGAGGTCGACTACAAGATCGCCCCCGGCTGGGCCATCCAGGAGGCCATCGACAAGACTTACCGGCGGATGGTGTCCGCCGAGGGGCTGGACGAAGCGCTGCGCCAGGAGATGGGCGGCGTCGCCGGCGCCGTCTCCCCCGTCGAGGACCCGGTGGACGTGCAGGAGCTCCGGACCCAGGCGGCCGACCCGCCCGTGGTCAAGGTGGTCAACTACATCCTGAGCCGGGCCGCCGCCGACGGCGCCTCGGACATCCACGTGGAGGCCTTCGAGGACCGCACCCGCGTGCGCTACCGGATCGACGGCCTCCTGTTCGACCTCCTGGAGGTGCCGCGGTCGCTCCACCTGGCGGTGGTGTCCCGGCTCAAGATCATCTCGCGCCTCAACATCGCCGAGCGGCGCCTGCCCCAGGACGGCAGCTTCGCGTCCCAGATCCACGGCCGCGAGATCGACTTCCGGGTCTCGACGCTGCCCACGATCTACGGGGAGAAGGTGGTGCTCCGCCTCCTGGAGAAGGAGGCGGTGGTGCGCGAGTACACGCTGGAGGGGCTCGGCTTCGAGCCCGACCAGCTCGAGATGTTCATGCGCGGCCTCCGCCGGCCGTGGGGCATGGTGCTGCTGACGGGGCCGACCGGCAGCGGCAAGTCGACCACGCTGCACACGGCCATCAAGGCCATCAAGTCCCCCCGCAAGAACATCATCACGGTCGAGGACCCGGTGGAGTACCGCCAGCCGGGCATCCAGCAGGTGCAGGTCAAGAGCGAGATCGGCTTCGACTTCTCCCGCTCGCTGCGCTCCATCCTCCGGCAGGACCCGGACATCATCATGGTCGGCGAGATCCGGGACGCCGAGACGGCCCAGATCGCCGTGCGGGCGGCGCTGACCGGCCACCTGGTGCTGTCCACGCTGCACACCAACGACGCCATCTTCACCCTCGTGCGCCTCGTGAACCTCGGCGTGGAGCCGTTCCTGGTGGCGACGGGGGTCAACGTGGTGGCGGCCCAGCGCCTCGTCAAGCGCATCTGCCGGCACTGCAAGGAGGCCTACGCGCCCACGCCCGAGGAGACGGCGCTGTTCGGCGCGGGGCCGGTGCCGGGCGTGCTCTACCGGGGGCGCGGGTGCAAGGAGTGCCGCAACATCGGCTACGCCGGCCGCATGGCGCTGTACGAGGTCTTCTGGATCAACGCGCAGGTCCGGCGCTTCATCATCGACGGCGTCGACGGGGACGAGATCCGGCGCTACGCGGTCGGGGCCGGCATGGTCACGCTCCGGCAGACCGGCCTCCGCCGCGTGGTGCAGGGGCTCACCACGCTGGAAGAGGTCGTGGCCGTCGTCGCCGACGAGGACTAGGGGTCGGCCCGACCCCGGGACGAGGAGCAGGGATGCCGGTGTACGAGTACGAGGTGGCGGACGCGCGGGGGGCCCTGTCACGGGGCCGGGCCGAGGCCGACACCTCCGCCGCGCTCGTGGCGCGGTTCCGGGACCAGGGGCGGCTCGTCGTCGCTCTGCGCCCGGCCGGCCGGCCCTCGGTGGCCGAGGAGGGCCCGGGCGCCGTGCGGGGCGCCGCCCGCCGCCTGGGCCGCCGCCTGACCGGCGGCGTCGCCCTCAACACGCTGCTCCTGTTCACGGGCCAGCTCGCCGCCATGCTCGCGGGCGGCCTGCACCTGGCGCGCATCCTGGCCTCCCTCGGCGCGGAGAGCGCGAGCCGGCGGTTCCGGGTCGTGCTGGACGACGTGGGGGACGCCATCGCGGCCGGCTCCAGCTTCGCCGACGCGCTCGCCCGCCATCCCCACGTGTTCGACCGCCTGTACGTGGCCCTGGTGCGGGCGGGGGAGCTGTCGGGTTCGCTCCCGGTCGTGCTGGACAACCTCACCACCTACCTGGAGAAGACGGCCCAGCTCCGGCGCAAGGTGCTGGGCGCCATCGCGTACCCCGCCGTCATCCTGGTGGTGGCGGCCGTGGTCGTCTTCGTCATGGTGGTCAAGCTCGTGCCCGTGTTCGAGAGCGTGTACGCGCGCTCCCACGCCACCTTGCCGGGGCCCACGCGCCTGCTGATCGCGATCAGCGGCGCCGTGCGCGGCTCCGCGGTGCCGGGCCTGGCGGTGGTGCTCGGGCTCGTGGTCCTCGGCTGGTTCCTCGCGCAGACGGACACCGGCCGGCGCCTGCTGGACGGGGCGACGCTCCGCCTGCCCCTGTTCGGCTCGTTGATCCGCAAGGCCATCATGGCCCGCGCCTGCCGGACCCTGGCCGTCCTGCTCCAGGCCGGCATCCCCCTCGTCGAGGCCATGGAGACGGTGGCGCGCGTGAGCAACAACAAGATCATCGAGGGCGCGCTCCTCCAGGCCATCCAGCGCATGCGCGACGGCGGGACCATGGCCGAGGCGCTGCGCCAGTCGGGGCAGTTCCCGAGCATGGTCGTCCAGCTCGTCGCCACCGGCGAGGAGAGCGGCACGCTCCCGGCCATGCTCGGCCGCGGGGCCGGCTACTACGAGCAGCAGGTGGACAGCGCCGTGGCCACGCTGTCCACGCTGGTGGAGCCCGTCATGATCGTCGTGATGGGCATCATCGCGGGCAGCGTGATCTTCGCCCTCTACCTGCCGATCTTCACCCTCGGGCAGACGGTCCGGGGCCTGCGCTAGGCGCGGACGCCCTCGATGCGCGTGCCCACCTCCCCCTACCGGGTCACGCTCCGCCTGTGGGTGGTCTTCTCGCTGCTCATGGCCGCCGCCGCCGCCGTCAGCGGGCTCTTGCTGCTGTACCTGGCCCGCCCGTTCATCGCGCTGCTCACCGCGTCGCAGGCCGCGGATGCCGCCGTGCTGCTCTTCAGCGGGGCCGGGGTGGCCGGGGCCCTGGCCGCGGTGGCGGGGCTGGCCGTCGGGTTCCTCTTCGCCGGCCGCATCCGGGGCATCGTCAAGAAGGCCGAGGCCCTCGCGTCCCCGGCGGGGGCGGCCCTGGTGCAGCACGTGGGCGACGAGCTGGGCGCGCTGGACGCCGCCGTCGGACGGCTCACGCTGTCCATGGACCAGTTCGTCCGCGACAGCGACATCCTGGCCCGGCTGCCCGAGGGCATGCTGCTGGTCTCGCCCGCCGGGTACCTGACCTCGTTCAACAACACGGCCCAGCTCCTCCTCGGCCTGCCGCTCGAGCGGTACCGGGGCACGTCCTTGCTCGGGCCCTCGGGGCTGTTCCCGCTGAACCAGGAGAACGGGGCGCTCGCGCGCCTCCTCGAGGAGGCGGCGGCTGCGCCCAACCCGGTGCATGTGGACGAGCTGCCGCTCACGACGGCCTCGGGGCAGCTCCTGCTGCTGGAGATCACGCTCCAGCGCCACGAGTGGCGGCTCGACTCGCGGGCGCTCGTGCTGCTGTTCCGCGACGTCTCCGAGAAGCAGCGGATCCGCGAGGAGATCCGCCGCGCCGACCAGCTGGCCCTCATCGGGGGCATGGCGGCCCGGGTGGCCCACGAGATCCGCACCCCGCTCGCGACCATCCGCGGGCTCCTCGAGCTCATGCACGCCGACCTGCCGCAGGAGGGCTCGCCCCGAGAGTACACGGCCCGCATCCTGCAGGCCATCGACCGGCAGAACCGCCTCGTCGAGGACCTCCTGACGCTGTCGAACCCCGAGCCGGAGACGTGGCAGGAGGTGTCGCTGGCTGCCGTGCTCGACGACGTCGTCGGCATGATCCCGACCGACGCCCGCCTCGCGCTGCACTGCCCGAAGACGCTGCCCTCGGTGTGGGGGGACGAGTTCCGCCTGGGCCAGGTGTTCACGAACCTCTTCCGCAACGCGCTGGAGGCCACGCCGCCCTCGGGGGGCGTGGACGTGCGCGTGGAGACGGCCGAGCCGGGGCGGGTCCGGATCGCCGTGCGCAACACCGGCGCCGGGATCCCGGCCGATCTCCGCGAGCGCATCTTCCAGCCCTTCTTCACCACCAAGGCCCGGGGCACCGGCCTCGGCCTGTCCATCGCCCGCCAGATCGTGGCCGCCCACAAGGGGGTCCTCACCGTGCAGAGCGACGGGGCCACCGAGACGGTGTTCGTGGTCGAGCTGCCCACCAGCGCCCCCGGCGCCGCGGTGGGCGCGGCGGCGGCGCGGCGCGAGGGCCCCGGCACCCACCATGGCTGAGCGCATCCTCATCACCGAGGACGACGAGGACCTGGCCTTCGTCCTCCGCGAGGCGATGGTGCGCCAGGGCCATCAGGTGGACGTCGCGCCCGCCGTGGCCGCGCTGTTCGAGCGACTCGGCGGGGGCAGCTACGACCTCGTGCTGCTCGACGTCAAGCTGCCGGACATGGACGGGCTCGACGCCATCCCCCGGGCCCGGGAGCTGGCCCCCGACACGCCGATCATCGTCATGACCGCCCACGGCACCCACCAGATGGCCATGGACGCCATCGCGCGCGGCGCCTACGACTTCTTCACCAAGCCCCTCAAGATGGCGGAGCTGCAGGTGGTGGTGGCCCGGGCGCTGGAGCGCCGCCGGCTGCAGCAGCAGCTCAAGGCGCTCCGGGCGGGCCAGACGGCGGGCCTGGAGGAGCTGATCGGCCAGAGCGAGGCCCTCCGGCGCGTGGTCGACGTCGCCCAGCGCGCGGCGCCCACCGACCTCACCATCCTGATCGAGGGCGAGAGCGGGACGGGGAAGGAGGTGCTGGCTCGCGCCATCCACCGCCTCTCCGACCGGCGCGACGCCCCCTTCATCCCCGTCAACGCGGCGGCCATCCCCGAGGGCCTGCTCGAGTCGGAGCTGTTCGGGCACGAGCGCGGCGCCTTCACGGGCGCCGTCCGCGCCCGGCCCGGCCGGTTCGAGCTGGCCCGGGAGGGCACCCTGTTCCTCGACGAGATCGGTGACATGCCGTCGAGCATGCAGGTCAAGATCCTGCGCGCGCTCCAGGAGCGGCAGGTCGAGCGGGTCGGGGGCGTCAAGACCATCTCCGTCGACGTGCGGATCATCGCCGCCACCAACCAGGACCTGGAGGCGCTGGTGGCGGACGGCAAGTTCCGCTCCGACCTCTTCTACCGCCTGCAGGGCGTGCGCCTGCGCCTGCCCCCCCTGCGCGAGCGCCTCGACGACCTGCCGCTCCTCGTCACGCACCTGCTCGAGCGGGCTGCCCAGCGGCTCTGGCGCCAGCCGGCCACGGTGTCGTCGGAGGCGTTGCGATGTCTCTGGACCTACTCGTGGCCCGGCAACATCCGCGAGCTCCAGCACGCGCTGGAGGCGGCCATGGTGCTGTCCGACGGCGTGGTGATGCCCGAGCACCTGCCGCCGGCCGTCCAGCGGGCGGCGGTGGCGCCCGCCGCCACCGTGAACCCCGCGCTGGCCCCCGGCATGTCGCTGGACGACGCGCTCGAGGAAGCCGAGCGGCGGATGATCCTGGACGCGCTCCAGAAGGCGGGCGGCGTGCAGGCCCGCGCGGCCAGGATCCTCGGCGTCTCGGAGCGGAGCCTCTGGTACCGTGTCAAGAAGCTGCGCATCGCCGTCCGCGGCTCGGACGAGGGCGGCCCGCCGTGAGCGCCCGGCGCCGGGCCCGGGCCGCTCGACTCGCCCACGTCGCAGGCCGTCACGGAAGGACACGCCCATGACCGTCAAGAAGGCCGTCTTCCCCGCCGCCGGGCTCGGGACGCGGTTCCTGCCCGCCACCAAGGCCCAGCCGAAGGAGATGCTGCCGCTGGTGGACAAGCCGACCATCCAGTACGTGGTGGAGGAGGCGGTGGAGTCGGGGCTCGACGAGGTCATCCTGATCACGGGCCGCAACAAGCGGGCCATCGAGGACCACTTCGACGCCGCCTTCGAGCTCGAGTACTACCTGCAGGACCGCGGCAAGGTCGAGGACCTGGCGCAGATCAAGAGCATCTCGGACCTGGCCTCAGTGTCCTACGTGCGGCAGAAGGAGCCGCTCGGGCTCGGCCACGCCATCCTGTGCGCCCGCCCCCTCGTGGGCGAGCAGCCGTTCGGCGTGCTCCTGGGCGACGACATCATCGTGGCCCGGGTGCCGTGCCTCCGCCAGCTCCTCGACGTCTACGAGGCCCACGGCGGCCCGGTCGTGGCCGTGATGCGGGTGCCGCGGGAGGAGATCGGCCGCTACGGCGTCATCGCCGCCCGGCCGCTCGGCGGCAACGTCTTCGAGGTCCAGGACATGGTGGAGAAGCCCGACCCGCGCGACGCGCCCTCGGAGCTGGCCATCATCGGGCGCTACGTCCTGACGCCCGACATCTTCCCCATCCTGGCCGACACGGCGCCCGACGCGCGCGGCGAGATCCAGCTCACCAACGGCCTCCGGGCCCTCAAGGCGCGCCGGCCCATCTACGCGGTGGAGTTCGAGGGCAAGCGCCACGACACGGGGGAGAAGCTCGGCTTCCTCAAGGCCACCGTGGAGTTCGCGCTGGCGCGGCCCGACCTGGCCGACCCCTTCCGGGCCTGGCTGAAGACGCTCCCGCTCTGACCCGCCGCGCCGGCGTCAACGGCCGGCCGGGGGGGTCCCACCGACGAAGGCGAAGCGGTGGTCCGGGCTCCACCGGCCGTCGAAGTCCCCGAGGCCCAGCTCGCGACGGCCGGCGTTGGCCCACAGGCAGAGCACGTCCCGCCGGCCGAAGTGGCCAACCCACGGGGTGTGCAGGAACACCACCGGGCGCTCGCGCTGCACGTCGGGGTGCTGGATGCCGAAGTGGAGCGCGTCCTCGTAGGTCGGGCGCGCGAGCCCGCGGCGGGCCGCCTCGGCGAGGACCTCGTCGGTGCTCACCTCGCGATCGACCTCGACCAGCACGACGACCCGCGGCCGCCGCTCCGCGTCCGGCCGCACCGGGAACGTCTCCGAGGTCACGGCCGAGTGCGCGTACCCGTACTGGCCGGCCGCCACCAGGGCCTCGGTGGCCCCGCCGCCCCCGACCGTGATCTCGTAGGTGGGTGAGCCAGGCGGCGTCATCGGGGGGCCCGGGGCCGCGGGACCGCGGCGGGGCGGGGACGGGTCATGGCCGGCCGCGCCGGCTCACGTGAGGCCGACCGCCACGCGGTAGCTCACGTGCCAGGGCCGCGCCCCGCCCCCGAACGCGCGCCGGGCGGCCTCCCGGAGCGGGGGCAGGCCGAGGTCGTCGTCGTCCAGCCCGAGGTCGAGCAGCGGGATGACGGGGCCCAGCGTCAGCGCGAACCCGACCCATCGCTCCGCCGAGCAGGGCTCGACGTGGTGCAGCAGGAGCTCCCGGACGTAGCGGAAGCGCCCCGAGGCCCGCAGGCGGTCCAGGTGGCCGGCCTTGTCCCACTGGCGCATCGCGCTCGTGATGCCGTGGCGCTCGCGCAGCGCCCGCACGCGCCCGACGAAGGCGAGGAAGGCCTCCTCGGCCTCCGGATCGACGACGGGCGGCCAGTCGTAGTCGTAGGCGGCGAAGACGCCGCCCCCGCGGAGGAGACGGGACACCTCGGCGAGGGTGCCGCCCGGCTCCATGTCGTGGAGCGACTGGGCGCAGGTGACGATGTCGGCCGCGCCCGCCGGCAGCCCCGTCGCCTGGGCCACGCCCGGCCGGTACGCGACGGTGGCCGCCGCGGCCTGCGTCGCCGCGACCCCGCGCATCTCGTCGAGGGGCTCGACCCCGATCACCCGGTCGGCGTGCTCCGCCCACAGGACGGTGGAGAGGCCGGTGCCGGCGCCGAGGTCGACGACCAGCGCCGCCCGCGACCGGCCGGCCAGCCGCAGGAGGAGGGGGACCAGCGCCGCGGGGGGGCGCGGGCGGTGGGCATGATAGGCGGCGGCGAACCCGGGGCGCGTGTAGCCGGTGAGCCGGGCGTTCGCCAGCGGGTCGCCGGTCTCCTCGGTCACGGCGCGGGCGTCCGTCGCGCGCAGGGGCGGCCCGGCGCGGCGAGACGGGCGGGGCCAGTCCAGGGCCGCGCGCCGGCGGGCGGCCGCACCCGCGACCACCGACGGCCGGGCTGATCGGCCATGGCGCTGCTCCCTCCGATCCCCGCCGCCAGCACGGGCGGAGGATACGCGCTCGGCCGATCCCCGGCAACGCGCGGGCCGTCGCCCGCCGACGGCGGCTCCCCGCCGGACGGCGAAACGCCTTGCGCCGTCGACAGTTGCGAGACGATCGACGGGCGCCGCGCGGTTTGACTTCGCCGAGCGATTCTGGGACAATTCCGGGCACTTCGAAGCCACCCGCGATCGGATCCGGAGACCCATGAAGAGCCACCCCGAGCGGCTGTTCCACACGGCATCCGAGTCGCACATCAAGGCGGGGCAGGTGTCCGACGTGTACTTCCAGCGCACTGTCCAGATCCTGCAGGCCCGGGGCAACAGAAAGCGCGCCAAGGCCGAGGTGCGCCTGAAGAGCTTCCCCCAGAGCGACTGGACCTTCGGCGTGCTGGCCGGCATCGAGGAGGCGGCGCGCCTGCTCGAGGGGCTGCCGGTCGACGTGTGGGCGATGGACGAGGGGACGGTCTTCGGGCCCCACGAGCCGGTCCTCGTGGTCGAGGGGACGTACGTCGACTGGGCGGAGTGGGAGACGGCGCTCCTCGGCTTCCTGTGCCAGGCCTCGGGCATCGCGACCAAGGCGGCGCGCTGCAAGAAGGCGGCGGGCGAGCGGCAGGTGATCTCCTTCGGGGCGCGGCGCATGCACCCGGCCCTGGCGCCCATGATCGAGCGCAACGCCTTCATCGGCGGCTGCGACGGGGTGGCCGTCACCAAGTCGGCCGAGCTCATCGACGCCGACCCCGTCGGGACCATCCCCCACGCGCTCGTGCTCCTGTTCGGCGACACGGTGGAGGCCCTCCGGGCGTTCCACGACGTGGTCGACCCCAAGGTGCGCCGGGTGGCCCTCATCGACACGCTCCAGGACGAGAAGTTCGAGGCCATCCGGGTGGCCGAGGCCCTCGGCAAGGACCTCTACGCGGTGCGCCTGGACACCCCGTCCTCGCGACGGGGCGACTTCGCGCGGCTCCTCAACGAGGTGCGCTGGGAGCTGGACATCCGGGGCTTCGAGCACGTCAAGATCCTCGCCTCGGGCGGCATCGACGAGTACGAGATCCTCCGGCTGAACCCCCTCGTGGACGGCTACGGCGTCGGCACCGCCATCGCCAACGCCCCCGTGCTGTCGTTCGCGCTCGACATCGTGGAGATCGAGGGGCGGCCCATGGCCAAGCGCGGCAAGCGCTCGGGGGGCAAGGCGGTGTGGCGCGAGCCGGGGACGGTGCGCCACGTGGTGCTGCCGGCGGGGAAGCCGGCGCCCCTCGGCCCCGACGGCCGGCCCGCCGAGCCGCTCCTCAAGCCGCTCATCGCGGCCGGACGCATCGTCCGCGACCTGCCCCCGCCGCGCACGCTGCGCGAGCACGTGCTCGAGCAGATGGCGCGGGTGGAGCTGAGCGCGACGCGCGAGCGCGGGCTGCGCGGGGACTACTAGTGCGGGTCCCCGCGACGCCCCCGCGCCGGGCGGCGGCGCGCTAGGCCATGGGCCTCCTGGACGAGATCGTCGCCGTCAAGCACGAGGAGGTGGCCGCGCGGCGGACCGAGCGCCCCCTGGCCGACCTGCGCGCGGCCTGCCGCGGCCTCGGCCCCGCCGGGGACCTCGTGGCCGCCCTGCGGCCGGCCCCCGGGCGGCCCGTCGCCCTCGTCGCCGAGGTCAAGCGCGCCTCGCCTTCGCGGGGCGTGATGCGGGCCGACCTGGATCCCGCCACCCAGGCCCGGCGCTACGTGGAGGCGGGCGCGGCCGCCGTGTCCGTGCTCACCGACGCGCGGTACTTCCACGGCCACCTGGACGACCTGACGGCGGTGCGCCGGGCCGTGACCGCGCCCGTCCTGCGCAAGGAGTTCATCGTCGACGAGTACCAGCTCTGGGAGTCCCGCGCCGCCGGCGCCGACGCCGTGCTGCTGATCGTGGCCGCCCTCGCCGAGGGCGCGCTCAAGGACCTCTTCCATGCCGCCCTGGGCCTGGGCCTGGGCGCCCTGGTGGAGGTGCACACGCGCGAGGAGCTGGACCGGGCGGTCCGGCTCGGCGCGCCGCTCGTCGGCGTCAACAACCGCGACCTCCAGACGCTCGAGACCAGCCTCGAGCCGTCCCTCCTGCTGCTGCCCCTCGTCCCGCCGGGCGTCGTCGCGGTGAGCGAGAGCGGGCTCGCCACCCGGGCCGACGTGGCGCGCGTGGTCGCGGCGGGGGCCCACGCCATCCTGGTGGGCGAGACGCTGGTGCGCGCGCCGGACGTCGTCGCCACCGTCCGCGAGCTGCTGCTCGCGCCCCCGGGGCCGGCGGCGTCGCGGGGCGGCGGCTAGCGCGACGGCGGCCCCGTGGTCCGGGTGAAGGTCTGCGGCATCACCAACCTCGACGACGCCCGCCTGGCGGTGGCGGCCGGCGCCGACGCGCTCGGCTTCATCTTCGTCGAGGGGACGCCGCGCTACGTGACGCCGGGGACGGCTGCCGCCATCATCGAGACCTTGCCGCCCTTCGTCACGCCGGTGGGCGTCTTCTGGGACCACGCTCCCGCCCACGTCAAGGCCGTGGCCGAGGAGTGCCGGCTGGGCGCGCTCCAGTTCCACGGGGCCGAGCCCCCCGAGACGCTGGTCGGCCACCGCCTGCCTACCATCAAGACGATCAAGATGTCGGCGACCGCGACCGCCCCCGCCGGGGACCTCGCCCAGGTGAAACGCTACGAGGTGTCGGCCTTCCTCCTGGACTCGGCCGCGCGCTGGAGCGAAGGGGAGATGCGCGCCCCGCTCGCCTGGCGCGCCGTGACGCACTGGGTGGCCCGCCTGGCCCAGCGAGCGACGCCGGTGATCCTGTCGGCCGGGCTCACGCCCGACAACGTGGTCGAGGCCATCCGCACCGTGCGACCGTGGGGGGTGGACGTCAACTCGGGCGTCGAGGCCCGGCCCGGACGCAAGGATCCCGACAAGCTCGCCCGGTTCGTCCAGGCGGCCAAGTCGACGCCCGCCGCCCCGGAGCCGACGGCATGACGCCGCCGACGCCCGGGACAGGGGGGGCGGTGCGATGAGCCGCCCCACCGTCACGCGGACCCGCCTGCGGCCGGCACGCCTGCCCGACGCCCGCGGCCGCTCCGGGCGCTTCGTGCCCGAGCCCCTGATGGCGCCGACGGGAGTGCGGGCGGCGCTGCCCCCGGACCTGGCGGCCCGCCTCCGGGCCCTGCGCGGCATCACGACCAGGCCCATCCGCGTCGGGTTCGGCATGGGCACGCCCGAGCCGGCGGCCCCGGCGGGCGCCCTCGCCGACGGGGTCCTCGTGGGCTCGGCCCTGGTGGCGGTCGCGGAGCGCCACGCCGGCACCGCCCAGCTGGGGCCCCGGGTGGGCGACCTGGTCGCCGCGCTGAAGGCGCCGCTCGGCCGGGGCTGAGCCGTGGCGTGGTTCCGGAAGAAGAAGGACGGCGAGGAGGCCCCCAAGCGGCGGGTCGTCATCACCGAGGGCCTGTGGGTCAAGTGCGACTCGTGCAAGGAGACCGTCTACCGCGCCGAGGTCGACCGGGCCGGGCGGGTCTGCCCCAAGTGCCGTCACCCCTTCCGCATCGGCGCCCGCGAGCGGATCGCGAGCCTGGTCGACGAGGGCTCGTTCGAGGAGCGTGAGGGGGGCCTCCGCTCCAGGGACCCGCTCGGGTTCAAGGACACCGCGAAGTACCCCGATCGCGTCAAGCAGGCCCGCGCCAGGACCGGCCTCGAGGAGGCCGTGATCGCGGGCACCGGGCGGATCGGCGGCCACGAGGTGGTGCTGGCGGTGTTCGAGTTCACGTTCCTGGGCGGCAGCATGGCCTCGGTGGTGGGGGAGAAGCTCACCCGCGCCGTGGAGCTGGCCATCGCCAAGCGCCTGCCGCTCCTGATCGTGTCCGCCTCGGGCGGGGCGCGCATGCAGGAAGGCATCCTGTCGCTCATGCAGATGGCCAAGACCTCGGCGGCGCTCCACCGGCTCGGGCAGGAGCGCCTGCCCTACCTCTCGCTCCTGACCGATCCGACCACGGGCGGGGTGACGGCGAGCTTCGCCATGCTGGGCGACCTCATCCTGGCCGAGCCGCGCGCCCTCATCGGCTTCGCCGGCCCCCGGGTCATCGCCGAGACCATCCGCCAGCCGCTGCCCGACGGGTTCCAGCGCTCCGAGTTCCTGCTGGAGCACGGCCAGCTCGACCTCGTGGTCGAGCGCCGCGAGCTCCGGGAGACCCTGCGCCGCATCCTCGCCTTCTTCGCGAGCTGCCCCACCGCGCGCACATGACCTACGCCGAGGCGGTGGGGCGCCTCCTGGCGCTGCGCGGCGGCGAGCTCCAGGGGATGCGGCCCGGCCTCGAGCGCATCGAGGCGCTGCTGGCCGCCATCGGCAACCCCGAGCGCCGCTTCGACCTCGTCCAGGTGGGCGGCACCAACGGCAAGGGGTCCGTCTCCGCGCTGCTGGCCGCGTGCCTCGAGGCGGCGGGCCGCCGCGTCGGGCTCTACACCTCGCCCCACCTCGTGGAGTTCAGCGAGCGGATCCGCGTGAACGGGCAGCCCATCGCCCCGAGCGACGTCGTGGACGGCGTGGAGGCCCTCGGCACGCTGGTGGCGCGGCTCGACGCCACCATGTTCGAGGCGACGACGGCCCTGGCGCTGGACCACTTCGCCCAGGCCGGCGTGGAGGTGGCCGTGCTGGAGGTGGGGCTCGGCGGGCGGCTGGACTCGACCACCGTGGGCCGCCCGGTGGCGGAGATCCTGGCCCGGATCGACCTCGACCACCAGCGCTACCTGGGCGACACGCTGGCGGCCATCGCCGCCGAGAAGGCGGCCATCATCCGGAGCGGCGTCGCCCTGTCCGCGCGCCAGGCGCCGGAGGCGGAGGCGGTCGTGCTCCGCCGCGCGGCCGAGGCGGGGGTGCCGCTCCTCCTCGAAGGCCGCGATCTGTCGGTGAGCGTCCGGCGCTTCTCCCTCGAGGCTCAGCACCTGGACTTGGCCGGCCCCGGCTTTCGCCTCGAGGACGCCCGCTGCCGGCTGATCGGCGTCTACCAGCCCGGCAACGCGCTCCTGGCCGCGGCGGCGGCCCACCGCCTCGGCGTGCCCGAGCGGGCCATCCTCGCCGGCCTGGCCACGGCCGAGTGGCCGGGGCGCTTTCAGATCCTCCGCCGCGAGCCGCTCCTCCTGCTGGACGGCGCCCACAACCCGGCGGGCGCGCGCGCCCTGGCCGACTCCCTCCGCGCCTACTTCCCCGGCCAGCCGGTCACCTTGGTCCTCGGCATCTCGGCCGACAAGGACCACGCGGGCATCCTCGGGGCGCTCTGCCCGGTGGCGACCCGGCTCATCCTGACCGGCTTCGCCCACCCCCGCGCCGCCCGGCCGGCCGCGCTCCTCGAGGCGGTGCCTCCGGGGGGGCCGGCCCCCGAGGTCGCGGCAAGCCCGGCCGAAGCCCTAGCCATGGCCCAGGACGACCCGGCGACCCCCATGGTTTGTGTGGCCGGGTCGCTGTTCCTCATCGGGGAGGTGCTCGCCCAAGTCCCTGAAAAGCTGACAAATCTTGGCGCTCGGGAAGGCCGTTGCTAGCATGGGGGGGCTCATGCGCCCCCCTGTCCCGCCTCGTCCGTGTGGCCGCCACCACGAACGGCTGGCGGCCGTGCTGCGTCGCCTCGTCACGCTCGCGCTCGCCTGCGCCGCACTCGGCCCGGGCGCCGTGTGGGGCCAGACCACCCCGCCCCGGACGCCGCTCGCGCTCGGGCCGGGCACGGGCCAGGCCTCCGTCCTCGCCGACCGCGTCGAGCAGATCGCGGGCCCACCCGCGCTCACCATCGCCACCGGCAACGTGGAGATCTCCCAGGGCCTCACCCGGCTCCTCGCGGACCGGGTCGAGATCAACCACGACTCGGGCGAGGTCGCCGCCCAGGGCCGGGTCGTCTTCTTCGACGGCGACAACCGGCTGGTTGGCGACCGGGTCGACTACAACCTGAAGACCGGCACCGGCGTCGTGCACGACGGCCAGGCCTTCGCCGCCCCCTACTACCGGCTCTCCGGCGAGCGCCTGGAGCGGGTGGGCGAGGGCGTGTACGCGGTGCGCCGCGGGACCTTCACCACCTGCGAGGGCGACCCGCCCGACTGGTCGTTCCGGGTGGGCCGGGCCCGCGCCGAGATCGACGAGATCGTGTCCGGCACCGACGCGTCCTTCTGGGTCCGGAGCATCCCGCTCATCCCCT
>Ga0187892_10008112_pt1 | contig 14547 bp, 14 predicted proteins | sample MA1701073metaG_FD_139345 | JGI IMG/M metagenome (GOLD analysis project Ga0187892, IMG submission 139345) | Bio-ooze microbial communities from a basaltic lava cave in the Kipuka Kanohina Cave System on the Island of Hawaii, USA - MA170107-3 metaG ... | reverse complement strand
TGTCGACTTCCTTGGTTCGTCGGTGTCGGCCGCGGTGTCCAGCAGGGCGTTGATGTCGGTGACCGACTGCTGCCAGGCCTGCGCGAGTTGAGCGAGCTTGTGCTCGCCTTTGGCCGTGAGCTGGTAGTACTTGCGGGGCCGGCTCTCGCCCTCCTGTACCCAATTCGCGCTCACCAGCTCGTCGCGCTTTAGGCGATCGAGCAAGGGATAGAGCGTGCCCTCGGTAATCGCGGTGGTGGGAAAGCGCTGCAGATGCCGCAGGAGGGCCAGGCCATACACCGGCCGGCCCCGCAGGGCGGCCAGGATCACCAGCTCCAGCGCCCCTTTGCGCAACTGGACTTGCCATTTTTCCTGCGAATCGTCGTTGGTCCACGCGGGCACCTTGTCAAACCTCAAACTATGCAATGCAAGGTATGGTGCTGTGCAATCACCGCGCTGTCAAGCGCCCGTGGCGTATCGCAGGAGCCGGAGGACCGCGGGAGTCAGCGCAACGCCGGCGACGATTCGTCCGCGTTGCGCGAAAGCCAGACGCCGATCAGCGTCCGCGCGGCCGGCTGCAGCAGCAGGTAGACCCAGAAGCTCACGGAAGCGGGCAATGACGGCCCGCGTAACTCACCCGAGAGGATCGTCAGCGTGAGGAACGCGGCCGCGAGGTAGAGCGCGCCGACGAGGCGCGTGAACCCGGGCCGGCGCACCATCGCGAGGCCGAACGCGAGGTTGCCGATGAAGAACGCGACGAGCAGCACCCAATACGCCGCGTCCCACAGGCCGTCGTAGAGCGTCGTCTGCAGCGGCATGGACGCGCGCGTCGCGGCGTCGGCGGTCGCGTAGGCCGCGCGCCAGCGGTCGAACGCGGCGAGCGTCAGCATCTGCTGCGCGAATTCGGTGAGCGCCCAGGCGTGGAAGCCGAGCACACCGGTCATCGCGCCGATCGGTGCGACGCGCCGCAGGCGTAGTGCGACCGCGAGCGCCGCGATGAACGTGAGGATCGGGTGGATCGCGTAGGCCCACGAGCGCACGGCATACGCGGGATCCGCGACGCGCGCCATGCGCGCCTCGAAGCCCTCGCCCGGCGCAAAGGCGAGCGGCAACAGAATCAAGCACAGCGTCGTGACGGCGGAGGCGAGCGAGCAGAGCGCGGCGAATTGGTAGAACCGCGGCGTCAGCAGCGTCTTCATTGCGTGCTCCGGGGTCGGCCGACACGCAGTTTCGCGCAACGCAGCGCCGGGCGCGACGTGCGGGGCGACGGTCCGTTCGCTGCGAGCGACGAACCGACCGCGCCCCGCCGGTGCTCAGAGCGTCGGCGCGGAATCGACCGTGAAACGCCCCACCTCGATCGTTGCATTGTCGCCCTCGAGACGGCGTGTCACGGCCTGCCGCCCGCTCTTCGCCGTGTTGAACGCGGTCTGGAACTCGACCTGCAGCGTCGCGGGTCCGTGCAGGCGCTGCTGGCTGTCGCCGAAGTAGTGCACCTCCACGACGTACGTGCCCGGCAGCGGGCGCCGGATCGTGAAGACCTCGGGGCCGTAGCCGCCGGTGAAATCGCGACTCATGTGGCCGCCGGTTCTCGTGCGCGGCACGTTGTAGATCGCAACTTCGCCGGCCGGGTCGGTCACGTGCAGGTCGACGTCCGTGTTGTCGGCGTCCCACGTCACGACGACGCGCAGCCCCACCGCTACGGGCTCGAGCAGGCGCGGGTCGATCGCAAGGGCCTCGAGCTTCGGTGCGAATGCGGCGCGCTCGCGCGCGTCCATGGTCGCGAACACGTCGTTGAGCTCGTGCAGCGCGATCGTCTGCACTTCGGGGAAGCGTCCGTCCCACTCGCGTTCGACGATTTCCCACAGCAGCTCGACCGCACGCGCACGATCGGGCGAGGACGGCGCGCGAGCGCAAGCGCGAGGTCGCGGCGGCTCTGCGGCTCTTCGCCGCGCAGCACGAGCGCTTCCTCGAACAGCGGCACGGCGAGGTCGTATCTTCCCCACTGTTGCAGGCGATAGGCGAGCACGCGCAGCATCGCAACGTTCTCGAGCTCGATCTCGGCGAGGTTCGAAAGAATTCGCAGCGCTAGGCGCGCGTTCTTCCGTTCGTCGCGGAAATAGTCGGCGCAGTCGAGGAAGAACGACGGTGTGTTCGCGAACTGCGCGCGCTGGTCGAGGTAGGCGCGGTACGGGTCCTTCGCGGCGCGGATCGATGCCAGGTACGGGGTGTCGGGATTCCAGGGTGCGAGCTCGATCGCAGCTTTCACTTTCGCGACGGTGCGCTCGCCGTTGCGATCGTCTTCCTGCTTCCTTTCGCGCTCGACGGCCGGTGCCTCGGTCGCCAGGGTGACGGTTTCGACGAGCTCGACGGGCTCCGCTTCCGGCGCCGCACCGGGCGGCACGGCGGGGCGCGGGACGGCCGCCGGCACGGGCGGCGCGCGGTCGAACACGGCGGCGGCGCCGAGGCCGGCCTGCGCCTCGGCGCGTTTGCCGAAATCGGCACCGGTGCCGATGGCGAGACGCTCGCGGCGCAAGCGTTCGAGCGCGAGCATCGCTGTCGTGGCGTCGCGTTCCCACGCTGTGCGGCGCGCGGCGTCGGCACCGTCGACGAGCCACCGACCCTCGAGATGCTCGGCGAGTGACGCGATGTCCTCCGCTTCGCGCTGGCGTTTGGCCGTTTCGGGCAGCGAACCGAACGCCTGCCATTGGTCGCGCTCGCGGCGCGCCGTCTCGGCGAGCACCGTCTCGAGCCACGGATGGCGCTTCGCGTGCCAATCCTTGAATTCCTGCCAGTGCGCGAGCACGCGGCTCAGCTGGTGCATGCGCGCCGTGTCCGGCGCCTGATCCTTCACGCGCTGCGCGAGCATCGCGCGGTACTGCTGCGCGAGGGCGGGCTCGCGCGGCTCGACTTCGTAGCGCACGTAGTCCTCGATCGTCTCGAGCACGAGCATCGAGGTGTTGCGCGTGACGACGCCGTAGCGCTTCGCGAGCGCGGTGATCGCGCCGTCGTCGGGTCGCTCGGCGGCTTCGAGGTCGGCGATGCGCGCGACCGCGTAGAGCCGCGGCAGGAACGCGCCGCGCTCGGGATCGAGCAGCGCCGCGTCGTCGAGCGTGACGGTCTGCTCGACCGTGCTGCGGCCGTCGCCGAACGCGAGCGCAATCACCGCGGGGCCCCGACAGCGGCCGTGCAGCGTGAAGGTCGTCGCGACCGGCGCCGGTGCGGCGGGCGCGAGCGTCTCGCATTCGCCGCGCACGACGCGCGCTCGTTCGAGCATCCAGCGTGGCGCTTCGAGGCGGCGCAGCGCGTCGCTCGCTTCTTCAGCGAACAGGTCGATCACGATCCCGCCATGCCGGCGCGCGAGCCGCGCGAGTCGCGCGGCGTCGGAGGTCGGCGCGGCGTGGACGAACGCGACTCGCGTGCCGGGCGGAAGCTGCGGCTCGTGCGAGCCGAAGTTGCTCAAGCCGTCGCCGACGACGAGCACGAGCTCGGCATGCGCGCCGGCGTCGAGCCGGATTGCACCGTACGAGCTGCCGCCGTCGAGCGGCAGCGCTTCGATGGCGCGGCGCAGCGCGGTGGCGTCGCCGGCGTTCACGCGGAACGGCACCGGCGCATCGGCGTCGTTGCGGAATGCGATGAGGCTCACCTCGACGTTGCCGAAACGACGCAGCAGCGTCGCGAGGAAGTCGAGCTCGCGCCCGCGATGGCGCGACTCGGCGCTGCCCGATGCGTCGTAGAACAGCGCGATGCGCTTCGGCGGCGCGAGCGTCGTGGCGCGCGGGCTCGAACGGACCTGTGCCGCGAACGTTCGCCATTCGGGCTCGAGCCGGTCCGGCACCGCGAACGCGGAAACGGCGGTCGCCGGTTTCGGAACATCGAACGCGAGCATCGTGCCCGGACGGAAGTTCGAGCGCTCGAAATCCGCGACGAACACGTCTTGCGAGCGGTCGAAGCTCAGCGCCGCCGAGCCTTCGACCGCAAGCGGTGCGCGGTCGGCGCGGATCGCCTCGGCGTGGACGCTGAAGCGGCCGATCGCCTGGTCGAATTGCATCGGCAGCAGGTAGCGGTACGCGTTTCCGCGATCGAGCATCGGCTGATCGAACGAGATCGCGACGCGCCGGATGCCGCGCGCCGGAATCGGGTAGAGCCGCGTGCGGAACATATTGCCTTTCGTGAGCTCGGCGAGACCCGGGTCGACGCCGCGCCGCACGATCTCTTCGTATGCGACGCGCGCGGTCTCTTTCGCCACTACGACGCCTTCGCGCATCTCGCCGTTCACGTCGAGCGCGTAGCCCGTGACGCTTTGGCCCGCGGCGAGCGGGAACACGAGCTCACCTTCGAGCACGCGGTCGTTCGGGTTGTAGAAGGTCAGCTCGATGCGCGTCGTCGCGACGAAGCCGAGCGCACGAACGTCGACCGCGACTTCATCGAGCCGGATCGGCGTGAGCGCGCCGAGCCCCGGATCGAGCCAGATCTGCGGCGGGCGCGGAACCGCAAGGTCGGGCGTCCGATCCTGCGCCACCGCGCAGGTTCCGACCAGAAGGACGAGCCAAAGCCAGGCCGAGGAACGGATCATGGTTGCTCCGGATTGAGGTCCGTTCGGTACAACGCAGATCCTGTCCGTACGGGGTTACGAAGGGAGCCGGTCGTGTGCTCCTCAGCCCACCGCTTGGGTCTCGCTTGCTTGCCGCAACGAACGACGTCTAGCGAGAAACACGCCAGCACCTACTGGAACCGCGAGAGAGAAAATGTAGGGCGCGGCAGGCCCGGCTTTGAAGAAGCCAGCGCCGAGCAGCAGGAAGCTGAGCGGGGCGAGATCCCAAGCGCCGGTCGTCCAGTTGAACTCGAGCTGCACAAACCCGACCGCAATGAACAGCAACCACAGCCACTTGCGCTTCGGGATTCTCGTGCGCGCACAAGCGACCAGCGCGTAGATGACGAACAGCGGAACGGCAACAACGAGCACCAACACGACGTAGTGCGCGATTCCCTTGCCCGAGAACGTGAAGCGATTCAGCGTCGTCAGCGATTGCTCATAGGGCGTGAAGTAGATGCTCTGCAGCGTGAGTTGCTCGTTGCGGCGCTCGAGCATGACGTTCGCGACGATCCAGGTTTCCGGATACTCGTACTCGAACGTCAGGTTGTAGGTCGTGGCCGAGCTCGACGCCACGGTATGCGCTCCGATCGTGCGGACAGCCTTCGGTTCCGTGTCGGGAAGAAGATCCGACATGGCCTCGAGATTGGCGTGCAGATCTGTGAGCTTGAGCTTGCTGTCGAGTCGCGCTTCGACGGCCGCAAAGTCCCTCGCCGCTATTTTCGCGACGAGCTCTCTTGCGAGAGCGGCCTCCTCCTTGGGAACGAACTTCTCGAGCATGGCCTCCTGATCGCATCCGGCGAGAAGGAGGGTGAGGAGCGTGACGAAGGTAACGAGTCGGCTCATGACGCGAGAATACCCGGGTGTGTTCGGGTGGCGGAACGCAGACCGTGAGCCGCCCGACCCTCGAGCAGCGCGTTGCTACATCGTCCGCCGTTTCGCGACCTCGCCTGCGAGCACCGCGAGCGGCGGCTCCGCACCGCGCAGCGCAAGCTCCAGCGCTGACAGAAACGCAATCGTATTGTGCCGCTTCGTCAGCCCCGGGAGCGACGACCACACCGCGTTCCACTCGGCGAACGGTGCGGGAGCCGCGACGCGGTCGAGCCACTTCTGCCACGCCGCGTCGCCGACGATGCCGCGCTTCGCCACTGCGACGATCGCGGTCGCGAGGCGCTCGGGCTCGCCGAACACGTACGGCGGCGCGCCCGGCGGCGAAACCTGGTGCGCTGCCGCGTCGAGGATCGCGCCGAGTGCTTCCGGGCCGAGCTTCGGATGCGATGCGAGCACCGCGACGAGGTCGGCCCCGTGTGCGACACCGTGCCGCCAGCCTTCGCGCTCGTCGTAGCCGCGCCAGTCGCGCAGCTCGATGAGGTAGCGCGTCGCGGCCAAGAGCAGACGTTCGCGTTCCGCGTCGTCGAGAAACGGTGCGCGCGCGTCGGCCGCGGCGACGCTCGCGAGCGCAAGCGCGGCGAAAGTGTGGCGAAACCCGTTACCGCTGCCGTCGTTCGGGAACAATCGGTCGCGCAGCTCCGCTTCGATTGCGTGCAGCGTCTTGGGCGTCAGCTGACCTTTGCGGATCTGCCACGCGAGGATCGTGTAGGCGAGATCGTCGCGGAGCTTCGGGTCGGGGGATTCGAGGCAGGGCAGCAGCGCGAGCGCCAGCGCCTGGCGCTGCGCATCGTCGTAGGACGCGAATTCGGTCTGCGCGTCGCGCTCGAGCGTGGCGCGATCGAACGGGGCGTCGCCGCAGACGGAGGTGGCGTGGGAGGGCGCTGCGGAGGCGACGAGCAGAACGGCGAAGATGCGGCGCATGGGTGAGCTCGATGACGACTGGATTGCGAGCGTACGCGACCGGGCGTCGCGCTGTCGGGGCTTCCGCCCCTCCCACAGTGATTCCATCCGTCGGCGGCTTCGAACGTCTGTTCTGCGCGTGGCGGCCGGAATCACTGTGGGAGGGGCGAAAGCCCCGACGCTTCCCGCGCGAACCTCAAGGGTTCTCGAATCCGTCGCGGAACAGAAGCCCGCCCGCGCTGAGCTCCACCGCGCCGATATCGAACGGCGCCGAGCCGCGCGGATTCCCGAGGATGTCGTCTGCCGGCACCTGCGCCGCGAGCGCCTGTCCCACGCCCGCGCCGTTCGCCGCCGGCGTGCCGTAGCGCCCGACGAGGTCGATGAACGCCGCGCGGATCGTGGTGTAGCCCCCGTTGAACGTAGACGATGCGGGTATCCAGTACGGCGAAGCGGCGGCTGCGTTCGCGCCGAGCATCGGATCGCCGAGGCGCGCTGCCGCGTCGCCGGCGCTGTTGACGAGGTCGGTCCCGTCCTGCGGGATCGCGGCGCCGCCGTTCCTATCGTTTTCGACTCGCGAACGTCTGCAATGCGCGGCTGCTGCGTCCCGCGTTCCTGCACCGCGGCGAGGTGCTGCCCTTCCAGCTGATCGGTACCGATGGCGGTCTCCTCGCCGCGCCCTGGCGCGTCGAAGACCTGTTCCTCGCGCCGGCGCAGCGCGCCGATGTGCTCGTCGATTTCAGCGCGGTTCCGCCGGGTGAACGCGTGCTGCTGCGCAGCCTCGCCTACGACGCGATGGAGAACGAGAACGAGTCCGGCGCGCTCGCGCCCGACCCCATGGCGGAGCATCCCGGCGCGACGCCGGTGGGCCACGCGCTCGACTTGATGGAGTTTCGTGTCCATAGCGACGCGACGCGCGCGAGCGCGACGATGCCAGTCACCGCGCCGCTGTCCGCGCTCGAGCTGCCGCCCGACACTGCGGGTTGGCCGGTGCGCGCGTTGCGACTGCACATGGACGCGCAGGGCCGCTGGCTGATCAACGACTGGAACTTCCACCTCACCGGTCATGCGCCGGTGTTCACGGTGAAGCGCGGCACGCGCGAAGTCTGGGAAATCCGCAACAGCATGACGAGCATGCCGCACCCGATCCACGTTCACGGCTTCCAGTTCCGCCTGGTCTCGCGCGGCGTCAGCCCGGTCGACGTCCGCGGCCGACAGGTGGCGCCGAACGGCCTGGGCCCGCAGGATCTCGGTCTCAACGACACGGTACTGGTCTGGCCGGGCGAGATCGTGCGCATCGCGCTCGATTTTTCCCAGCCCTGCCGCGGCACGCAGCACTACATGCTGCACTGTCACAACCTCGAGCACGAGGACATGGGCATGATGCTGACGTTCGCGGTGACGGATTGATCCCCGCTCTGGAGCCACGCATGTTCGAAACGAGCCGTATCCCGGGACGCCGTGCCACTGCGGCGATCGCGCTGTCAGTGGCGCTGGCGGCGTGTCAGCCGGCGGGCGAGCGCGCCGATTCCGCGACCGCCACGAGGACCGCAGCGACGCCGATTGCGCTCGACGACGCGAAGCAGCGTGCGAGCTATATGGTCGGGCTCGACCTTGCGAAAAACGTCGCGCCGATCCGGGAGGAGGTCGACCTCGACACCGTCGAGCGCGCGATGCGCGCCTCGCTCGCCGGCGAGGCCCCATTGCTCGACGACGCAGCGCTCGCCACCGTCCGCCAGCAGTTCAGCGAGCAGCTGCGCGTGAAGCGCGAAGCCACGCACCAGGCACTCGCGGCCAAGAACCTGAAAGACGGCGAGCAGTTTCTCGCAGCCAACGCGACCAGGCCCGGCATCGAGGCGACCGCATCGGGACTGCAGTACGAGGTCATCACGGAAGGCCGCGGGCCGAAGCCGGGCGCGAGCGACACGGTGCGTGTGCATTACGTCGGAACGCTGCTCGATGGCACGAAGTTCGACAGCACCTACGATCGCGATCACGACGTCTCGCTCGCGTTGAACAGCGTCATGCCGGGCTGGAGCGAGGCCGTGACGCTGATGCCGGTCGGGAGCAGGTACCGGTTCTGGATTCCGCCGGCACTCGCCTACGGCGAGCGCGGCGCACCGAGCGAGATCGGACCGAACGCGACGCTGGTGTTCGAGGTCGAGCTGCTCGAAGTCGCCGGAGGCGCGACGCCCTAGCGGCGCGTGGCTCCGGCGCTTCCTTGCTACGCGTTGACGATCGCCATGTGCGACGCCGCGTAGCGCGTTCCGGCCACTTCGTGCGCAGCGAGCACCTCGTCGATGCCGGCGAGCGCGCTCGGATCGAGCTCGACGCCGGACGCCGCGACGTTCTCTTCGAGCCGCGCGATGCTGCGCGTACCGGGGATCGGCACGATCGCGTCGTCGCGGGCGAGCAGCCATGCGAGCGCGAGCTGCGCCGGCGTCGTGCCTCGCGCCAGGGCGAGCGCGCGGACGGCCTCGACGAGGCGCCGGTTCACCTCGATGTTGCCGTCGGCGAAGCGCGGGTTGCTGCGGCGATAGTCGCTCTCCGACAGCACGGCGGTATTCGCGATCGCACCGGTGAGGAAGCCCCGGCCGAGCGGGCTGTAGGCGACGAACCCGATCCCGAGCTCGCGGCAGACCGGCAGCGCATCGCGTTCGACGTCGCGCGTCCACAGCGAGTACTCGCTCTGCAACGCCGCGATCGGATGCACGCGCGCGGCGCGCCTCAGCGTGCGGCCCGAGGCTTCCGAGAGCCCGATGTGGCGCACCTTGCCGGCTTCGACCAGGCGCGCCATCGCGCCGACGGTTTCCTCGATCGGAACGTCGCGGTCGACGCGATGCTGGTAGTAAAGGTCGATGTGCTCGACGCCGAGGCGCTTCAGGCTCGCATCGCAGGCGGCCGTGACGTACGACGGACTGCCGTCGATCCGCGCGATCAGGCCGTCCGGTCCACGCACGATGCCGAACTTCGTCGCGAGCGTGATTTCGCCGCGACGCGCGCGCAGCACTTCCGCGAGCAGGCGTTCGTTGGCGCCGTCGCCGTACATGTCGGCGGTGTCGAGGAAATCGATACCGAGGTCGATCGCGCGGTCCAGCACCGCGAGGTTCGTGGCACGGTCGGCGGGGCCGTAGTAGTCCGACATGCCCATGCAGCCGAGCCCGAGGGCCGAAACGTGGAGGTCGCGTCCGAGCGTGCGGCGGGGTAGTTCGCGGGTCATCGGGATTCTCCGGTTCCAGAACAGTTGCCCTTGAACAGCGGACACGCCCGTGGTCCGGCGCGAGCTCACTGCACCGCGACGCGTGACCCGCCGGCAAGGCGCATGGGCGGCGCGAAGGCCTGCCGCGGATGGAATGCGAACGCCGTCGGTCCGTCTCGTCGCAGCGACGCGAGGCGCAGCGCCGCTTCGTCGAGGTCGGGACGATGGCCAGCCGGCACCCACCAGAGCACGAGATTCGCCTCCGTCAGGGGAACGAACCACTCGCGCCGGCGCCGCATCATCGCGAGATGGTCCGCGCTCACGACGAATCGCTGCAGCGCCGCGAGGCTCTCCCATACCGAGAGGTTCGTGACGATGTCGGCGCCGTAGTGTGCCGCGACGGCGTCGCGATCCTCGTGCGCCATGCGCCATACGAAGCCCTCGCTCGCCTCCGCGAGGCCGTAGATCCGCGCGAGGTTCGCGACGAAGTCCGCGAGCTCCGGCGCATCGTAGGGCGCGACGAGCCGCGCGATGTTGAGCTGGGCGAGCTGCCAGCGGGCAGGGTCGGTAGCCGCCATGGTCAGCGCCCGAAGATCTGCAGGAGGTTGCCTTCGGGGTCGCGCACGCCGAACACGCGATAAGGTCCGTTCGTCGGCTTGCCGAGCTCGAATGCGAGCTCGATCCCGCTTCGCGTCATGCGTGCGTGCACCGCGTCGATGTCGGCGACGACGAAGCCCGACTTGAAGAAACCGTGGATCTGCGCCGCGTCGTCGATCATCGGCGCTACTGTCGCGCGCGGTCGTGCGTCCGGAAGCTCGAGCAGCTCGATCAACGCCCCGTCGTGCTGCAGCAAGGCGTAGCGGATGTTCCGATCGGGCACCTCGCCTTTGCTGAACACGCGGAACCCGAGGGCGTCGCGATAGAACGGCAGCACGCGCTCGAGATCGGCGACCGACAGTGCGACGAACGCTGCGGGGCGCGCGCCCAGGCTCGCTTCGTCGCGGGAGAGCTCCGCGGCCGACGCGAGCGGCATGGTCGAAAGCGAAAGCAGCAGGATCGTGGTCCGAAGCGCCGTGCACATCGCGAGATTCCAGTACGTTCGACGCCGGCACGTTGCCGCAACGCGTCGGCGCGCATCACTGACAGATGTCATGGTTGCGCCGAAACGAGTCATCGCTGCGTCGGTCACTGCAGCGTGCGGCGGCGGCGCGCGGTCTCCGCGGCGAGCGCCGCGAGCTTCGCGTCGTCAGCGTCGCGCAGGGCGAGCTCGAACGCGGCGAGGAACGCGTACGTGTCGTGCCGGCGTGCAAGCCCGGCGCTCGAGCCGTAGACCGCGTTCCAGTTCTCGAAGCGGCCCGGTCCCGAGACGCGGTCGAGCCACTCGGCCCAGGCACGCGCGTCGACGAGCCCGCGCTGCGCGACCGAGACGGCCGCGGCGGCGAGGCGCTCGCTTTCGCCGTAGATGTAGTAGTGGTCGGCGTCCGGCGCGGTCTGGTGCGCGATCGCATCGAGAATCTCGGCGAGATGCGTGGCGTCGAACGCGGGGTTCGCCGCGAGCCGTTCGAGCAGATCGGCGCCGTGCGCCACGCCGTGCCGCCACCCCTCTTTCGGGTCGAACCCGCGCCAGTCGCGCAGCTCGCGCATGTAGCGCGTCGCGGCGTCGAGCAGCCGCGCGCGCTCCCGCTCCGTCAGGAACGGGCGGCGCGCGTCGACGCCCGCGACGTCGGCGAGCACCAGCACCGCGAACGCGTGCGCGAATCCGTCGTTGCTGCCGTCGTTCGGCCGGAGCCGACCGCGCAGCTCGCGCTCGATCGTGCGCAGCGTCGCGTCGTCGACGTAGTCGTTGCGCATCAGACGCGCGATCACCCTGAACGCGATGTCGTCGCGCATCACCGGATCGGCGACCTCGAGGCAGGGCAACAATGCCAGCGCGAGCGATCGGCGCGCCGGCGCCGACATCGCCGCAAGCTCCGTCTGGGTGAGCGTCTCCAGCATCGCCCGCGTGTAGGGTGGTGCGCCGCAGACCGTCTCGCCCGGCGTGGTTGGCGGCGCATCGGCGGGTGGTGCGGCGTGGAGCGGAAGCGTCGCGGCGAACAGGCCGCCGAGCACGCAGGACACGAAACGGATCATCGGTCGGAGCTCCGGGACAAGTCAGGCGCGCAGAAAGCCGAGGTCGACCGCGCGCAACACGGCGCGGGTCCGGTCGCGAACACCGAGCTTCGAAAGCACGCTCGATACGTGGTTGCGCGTCGTGCCGTCGCTCATGCCGAGCGCGCGCGCGATCTCCTTGTTCGACAGCCCCGAGGCGACGAGTCGCAGTACGTCGATCTCGCGCGGTGTCAGCGGGTCGGGCAGGTCGAGACGATCAAAGGGCTTTTCGATCGAGCCGAGCCCGCGCTCGATGCGCTCCGTCAACGCCGGCAGCAGGAACGTCCCGCCCTCGGCCACCGTACGAATGGCCTCGGTGAGGCGCTCGAAGGTCACGTCCTTGAGCAGGTAGCCGCGGGCGCCGAGGCACAGACCCTCGAACAGCGCGGCGTCGTCGTCGAAGGTGGTCAGCAGCAGCACCGGCGGCGGACGCTCGAAACCGCTGAGCTCGCGCAGCACGTCGAGGCCGCCCTTGACCGGCATGCGGATGTCGAGCACCACGACGTCGGGCGCGCTTGGCCCGGATCTGCTCGAGCGCTTCGACACCGTCGCGCGCTTCCGCGACGACGCTGATGTCCTCGGTGATCTCGAGCAGCTCGCGCAGACCGAGTCGCATCAGGGTCTGGTCGTCGGCGAGCAGTACGCGGATCATGCGTCGATCTCCGTTGCGGACGCCGGCACCCACGCGGCAATGCGGAATCCGCGTCCGGCTGCGGTTTCGATCACGAGCGTGCCTTCGAGCGATTCGATCCGCTCGCGCAGGCCGGTGAGACCGTTGCCCGGCACGAACGCGTCTCGTCCGACGCCGTCGTCGGAAAGCTGCAACGCGACGCCGCCATCGAGTGCCTGTGCCGAGATCACGATCCGGCGCGCGCCGGAGTGTCGCACGGCGTTGGTGATGCCCTCCTGCGCGCAGCGGTAAAGCGCATGTGCACGCGCCGGTGCGAGTGGCGGAAGCGGCGAAGCGAGGGAGAGCACGACCTCGATCCCCAGCGCGGTTCGCGACAGTTCCTCGAGCCCTTCGACGAGATCGGCGAGTCGCGGCTGCCGCAGCGTGTCGACCGAGCCGCGCACCTGTTCCAGCGTCGAACGCGCGAGCCCCACTGCGCGCTCGACCGCGAGTCGGGGTCGCCCCTCCTCGAGCAGCTTGCGGGCCACCTCGAGCTGCACGATCAGCGCCGTCAGCGTGTGGCCGGCGCTGTCGTGCAGCTCGCGCGAGATCGCGAGGCGTTCGACCAGGCGACTGCGGTCGGCGAGCTCCGCGCTGGCGGCCGCGAGCTCGGTATTGAGCGCGAGGATGCGGTCGCGTTGCTGCCGCTGCTCCGCAGCGATCGCGCCGCAGGCATAGGCGAAGCACGCCCACGCCAGCATCGCCACCGCTTCGAGCGCGATCGGCGGTGCGTCGGCCGGTACCGGCAGGTCGGCGTATGCGACGACGGCGGCGGTGAACGCGTAAAGCGCGGTCATGACGAGCGCGAGTGCGACGAACAGCAGCCGCGCGCGCGCCGAGCCGAACAGCAGCGGCAACTCCGCCGCGATCACGAGCAGCAGCTCGGCCGAGGTCGCGAGGGCGCAGAGCGTCTGGATCGCGAGCAGCAACAGCGCGCGTCGCGGGCCGTTGCTGCGCTCGCCGGTCGCGAACCAGAACGCGACGGTGAAGGCCACGAGAACGGCCATCGCGACTGCCTGCAGGCCGGCCGCGAGCGCCGCGGTCACGTTCGGCGGCGGCGGCGAGGACAGGACCTCGGGCGCGACGACCGCGGCGATCACGGCGATGCCGGCGAGGCGCAGACCCTTGAGCGTATCGATCATGCCGCCTTATAGCGCTGCCTCTCGGCGCATCGCCCCTGACGGGTGTCATGCCCGCGCCGCCCGCGCCGCGGAATCTTCGCGCCCGCGACAAATGTCATGCCCGCCGGTGCGCGTAACGATACGCGCGCGAGACGAAGCCGAAACCTAGTGTGCATCCCGGTCCAAACCGGAGCACCTGCACATGAAACCGTTCCGCACCTTCGCGTTCGCGCCGATCCGCCGGGTCTCGGCGCTGCTCGCGGCGATCGCCCTCGTCGCCGCGAGCGGCGCCACGCGCGCCGACCCGACGCCCGAGGACTACATCGACGACTTCAGCGCGATGACCTGGCCTCAGGCGTTCGACGCGCTCAACGCGGCGCTCGCGCGCAAGTATCCGTTCGGGCCGTGGAAAGGCCTGCAATGGAGTGTCCTGCAGGATCGCTACGACGATGCGATCGCCGCCGCCGCGGCAAGCGGCGACACGGTCGCGTACTACCGTGCGCTGCGCGCGTACGTCGCGGAAATCCCGGACGGTCACGTCATTTTCGGCGCGACCGGCGAAATCGAAAGCGGCGCCGAGGCCGAACGCGTCGCGCTCGGCGCGGAGCTGGCCGGCGGCTACGGCCTGATCCTCACGCGCCTCGGCGACGGCAACGTGCACGTGCGCGCCACGCTTCCCGACAGCCCTGCCACGCACGCCGGCATCGCACCGTCAGCTCGGATCATGCGATGGGACGGGATGCCGATCGGGGACGCGCTCGCGAGCGTCGATCTCGACTGGGCGCAGCCGCAGCCGGCAAGCGAGGCGGGTCGCGCGCTGCATCGCCTGCGCTTTCTCGCGCGCGCGCCGGTCGGGCGACCGGTGCAGGTCGAGTTCGCGAACCCCGGCGCAGCGCCACAGCAGGCGACGCTGATCGCGGTCGACGACGCGTACGCCTCGCTCATCGCGAGCGCTCCGACGATGCCGGTCGAGGAGGCGATTGCGGCGCCGATCGAGTGGCAGGTCGGCACCGATCGCGTCGGCCGTGTCCGTATCCGCGGTTTCCTTCTC
>Ga0187892_10008111_pt1 | contig 14548 bp, 14 predicted proteins | sample MA1701073metaG_FD_139345 | JGI IMG/M metagenome (GOLD analysis project Ga0187892, IMG submission 139345) | Bio-ooze microbial communities from a basaltic lava cave in the Kipuka Kanohina Cave System on the Island of Hawaii, USA - MA170107-3 metaG ... | reverse complement strand
GTTACGCAAATCAATGACGATCGGAACGCTCAGCCCCCTCACCCCCAACCCCTCTCCCACGAGGGGAGAGGGGAGCGGTGTGACTCAAACGGTTGTCAACCATTTGAGTAAGGATCGGTAATTAGTTAGCCGCCTGCACCGGCACTCCGATCGAAGCGCGCGGTGTCTCCCGGGCGTCGGGCAGCAGGTACTTGACGAGCAAACGCACATCCAGAGCCCGCTGGCTGTCCCACGACCAGAAGGCAAGGCAGACCTGCTTCATCGTCTCCGACTCTGTGCGTTCCAGCGGCTGCGCACCGAATCTCGCGTTGCCAGACTTTGCATCGAGAGCGAGCCGGCGTTCGCTTACTGTGCCTACGTCGCCTTCAACCCGCGCGAGTGGAGTCAGTTCGTAAACAGCGGCGGCTGTCGGGATTGAGGCGCACACACTCGCCTGCAACGCGTCCGCCTCGGTGCACTCGGCCGCCTCGCCCTTGTGCGCGCGACATGGACCGATCCTGACCGTGGCCGAAACGCCTTCGCCGCCGCGCGTTCTCTCTTCGCGCAGGCGCGCTTCGGCTTCGAGCGACACGCGCTCGCCGAGCCGGGTCTGCTCAAGACGCGCGGCGGCTTCCTGGATCTGCGCGATCCGTTGTTGCAGCTCGACCCGAACGCTGCTCGTGTGTTGCTGGTCGCGCTGCATCATGTACAGCGCGCCCGCGTAGCCACCCACGCCGGCCGCAACGACGAGGATCGTGATTGCGATCAGCAGGCCGCGGCGCCCGCGCGGATTGCTCCGCGACTTCTGCAATCGATCCAACACCTCGCGCCGCCAGGCAACACGCAGGTTGATCCACGCGGCAATCAAGGTTGCGCCGGCGCCGATTACCGCAGCGACGACGTTGGGCGACAACTCGCTCAGGAACGAGAAACTTGGCACGGACGATTTGGTTGAGCAGAGAAGGGCACGAAGCTAAGACATGCGTGCCGCCATGGTGATCGGCTGGACGCATTAGTGAACGCGTGGATTTACGCGGGAACGCAGCGTTTTTCCCTCCAACGGGATCGCGGCGAGGCCGGTCGCATTCGCTCCGCGCCCCGCCTGTTTCACGTTTCACATTTCACGTTTCACGGACCTCAGAACGGCGTATCCGTCACGTACTGCGGTCCGTTGCTCGGTCCGCCGATGCGACGCACGCCGTCGGAGCCGCCCGCGGAGTCGATGATCGTGGTGCCGCTTCCCTCGTTGAATGAATACAGTGCGACTGTGTTCCCATCGGCCACCAAGGGGGCGTTTGGCCGCGCAAACGCGTTCGTATAGCGCAGGAAACTGGACAAGCGCACGTCATCGAGCAGCCCGTTGAACGACGGGAATTGCGCGCCGGCATCGCGCTTTTCCGCGCCGAAGACAAGAAACGGGTCGTTGGCGAAGGCCGTCGTGCGGCCGGCCCGGTAGCTGACATCAAGGCTGGCCGCTACGTTGGAGAGCGTCGTCGGCGCGCCGTCAACAAAAATTCGCATCTCGCCGGTCGCCCTTTCGCGTATCACGGCGACGTGATGCCACATGCCGTCGAGCACCTGGCCGCCGCACAAAGTGGCGCCGCCACTCGAACGATTGACACCAAAAGCAACGCGACCGCCCAGCAAAGCGATGCCGTAGTCGCCAAAGTCGCCGTCGCCGAACACATCGCGGTCGATGACGATGTTGCCGTTGATCCACGCGTCTTGCGCCAGCGCGCCGACCGTGCATACGGGGGTGTTGTTGTCGGCGACATTGCCTTTGATCCAGAACTCGATCGTGAAATCGGTTGCTCCGATATTGACGGGACGGCTGACCCCGCCGGCTTCGAGCGCTATTTTCACGCGGTCCACGTCATTGGCGCCGGTGCCGAAAAAGCGCAGCGCAAAGTTGGTCGCGGGCGGCGGTGGCGGTGGCGCACCGATAGAACCGGTCTTGCTGCCGCCGCCGCAGGCCGAGAGGGCTGCAGCGGCAAACAGCATCGCAAGCGATTTTCGATTCGACATCATGGTTGGCTCTACGTCGCGGCCCGATGGATTCGTCTCGAACAGAGCCTGCAACGAGCGCGTGCCGCCGTCAAGATGCCGTCCGGACGACGCTTGGCCTTCCGCGCGGGTAAGCTGCGCACATCGCGCTCCAAAGGAAAATCAGGAGGAGACATGAGACTGTCAGGCTGCTTGCGAGCGGTGGTGTTCAGTGCAGCGCTCGCGTTGGCCTTGCCCGCCGTCGCCCAGGATCTGGTGATCGGACTGTCGACGCCGGTCACGTCGCTCGATCCGCACTTTCACAATCTTTCGCCCAACAACAATGTTGCCGACCACATGTTCGACAAACTCGTGCACAAGGACGCGAAGGAGCAGTTGAAGCCGGGACTCGCCGAGTCGTGGAAGGCGATTGACGACACGACCTGGGAATTCAGATTGCGCAAGGGCGTCAAGTGGCACGACGGCACCGATTTCACCGCCGATGACGTGCTTGCGACGCTGAAGCGCATCCCGACCGTACCCAACAGCCCGGCGTCGTTTGCCACCTACACGCGGCCGATCAAGGAAGCAATCGCGGTCGACAAGGCCACGCTGCGATTCAAGACCGAGCGCCCCCACCCGTTGATGCCGAACGACCTCGTCGCGATCCGCATCGTGCAGAAGAAGTTCGCCGAAAGCGCGAAGACCGAGGATTTCAATGCCGGCCGCGCGCTCGTCGGCACCGGCGCCTACAAATTCAAGGAGTACGTCGCCGGCGATCGTGTCGTGCTGGAACGCAATGACGCATTCTGGGGCGGCAAGCCCGCCTGGAAAACGGTGCGGATGCGGATGATCACCAGCGCGCCCGCGCGCGTTGCCGCGCTGCTGGCCGGTGACGTGCAGATGATCGAGGCGGTGCCGACGGCCGATATCGCGCAGCTGACGAAAGATTCGCGAGTCAGTGTCGCTTCCGCGGTGTCCAATCGCGTGATTTACCTCCATCTGGACAGCGACCGCGACAAGACACCATTCGTCACCGACAAGGCCGGCAAGCCGCTGGAGAAAAATCCGCTGAAGGACGCGCGCGTGCGCAAGGCGATTTCGCTCGCCATCGATCGCGCGGCGATTGCCTCGCGAATCATGGAAGGGCAGGCGCAGCCTGCCGGCCAGTTGCTGCCCGATGGTTTCCCCGGTACCAGTAAAACGCTCACCGCACCCAAGATCGATCAGGACGCCGCGCGCAAGCTGCTGGCGGAAGCCGGTTATCCGAACGGTTTCGCGATCACGTTACACACGCCGAACAACCGCTACATCAATGACGAGAAAGCGGCGCAGGCGGTGGCACAGTTTCTGACGCGCGCGGGCATCGACACCAAGCTCGAAGCGATGCCGTCGGCGGTGTTCTTCTCGCGCGCGGGCAAGCTGGAATTCAGCTTCTTCCTGGCCGGCTGGGGCGCGGAGACCGGCGAGACCTCCTCACCGCTGCGCGCGCTGATCGCAACCTTCAATTCGCAAACGGGCATGGGCACCGCGAATCGCGGCCGCTTTTCGGACGCCGGCGTCGACGCACTGCTGACGGTGGCAATGACCAACATCGACGACACCAAGCGCAATCTGATGCTCGCCGCCGCGAGCGACAAGGCGATCGGCGAACTGCAGGCGATCGTGCCGTTGCACTACGAAGTGTCGAGCTGGGCGCTGCGCAAGGGGCTCACCTACACCGGCCGCGCCGACCAGTACACCTACGCGTTCGAGGTTCGACCCGGACAACCCGTCGATACCGCGCGGCGATGAAGTAACCAATCCGTCGCCGTGGAGGCGCCCTACGCCTGACGACCGACGCCCGACGGCTTTCCCGTGACCGTCTACATCCTTCGCCGCCTCGCGCAAACGCTGCTCGTTCTGTTCGTCACGGCGCTGCTCGTATTTTTCGGACTGTTTCTGGTCGGCGACCCGGTCGAGATTCTGGTCAATCCGGTAGCCGATGAAACGGAGCGCGCGCGCGCCTCTGCCGCGCTCGGTCTGGACAAGCCGATCTACGAGCAGTTCTTCATCTTTCTGAAGAACGCGATCACGGGCAACCTCGGAACGAGTTTCGTGTTCGGGCGCTCAGCACTCGAAGTGATCATCGAGCGCATGCCGGCCACGCTCGAGCTCGCGTTCCTTGCGATGGTGATCGCCGTGTCGCTCGGTGTGCCTCTCGGTATCTACGCGGGCTTGCGGCCGGACAGCATCGCCGCCAAAGCGATCATGGCCGCATCGATCCTCGGCTTTTCGCTGCCGACCTTCTGGGTCGGGTTGTTGCTGATCCTGGTGTTTGCGGTTCAGCTCGGTTGGCTGCCGTCGACCGGGCGCGGTCCGACCGTTGATGTGTTCGGGCTGCAACTGTCGATCGTGCACTGGGAGGGTTTGAAGTACGCACTGCTGCCGGCAATCAACCTGGCGCTCTTCAAGCTGTCGCTGATTATCCGGCTGGCGCGGGCACAAACGCGCGAGCAGGTGCTGCTCGACTACGTGAAGTTCGCGCGCGCCAAAGGCCTGTCGAAGGCGCGCGTGATCGGTGTTCACCTGCTGAAGAACATCCTGATTCCGCTGGTGACGGTGATCGGACTCGAACTGGGTTCGGTGATTGCGTTCGCAGTGGTGACCGAAACGATCTTCGCGTGGCCCGGCATGGGCAAGCTCGTGATCGACTCGATCTTCCAGCTCGACCGGCCGGTGGTGGTCGCCTATCTGCTGATCGTCGTGTTCATGTTCATCCTGATCAACCTTGCGGTTGATCTACTGTATTCGGCGCTCGATCCGCGCGTGCGTCTGGCGGAGGCAAAGTGAGCACGATGGAGATCCCCCTGTCTCCCGCTCTTCCGCAACAGGCGAAGGGGGAGAGCAGGTTTCTCCGCTTCGCCCGCGAATTCGCGGCGAGCCATATCGCCGTCTTCGGTCTCGCGATGCTGGCCGTCGTCATCGTGGTTGCGCTCGCCGCGCCATGGATCGCTCCACAAAATCCATACGACCTCGGCAAACTCGACCTGCTCGACGCCCGCCTGCCGCCGGGAGAGAAGGCCGGCAGCGGCAACATGACCTACCTGCTCGGCACCGACGGCCAGGGGCGCGACATGCTGTCGGCCATCATGTACGGGCTGCGCGTGTCGCTGATGGTCGGCGTGGCGAGTGGAGCGATTGCGCTTACGCTCGGTGCGGCGCTCGGTGTGCTTGCCGCGTACCTTGGAGGGCGCTTTGAGCAGGTGTTGATGCGCATCGTCGACATCCAGCTCGGCTTTCCGGCGATTCTGGTTGCGCTGATCCTGCTCGCCGTGCTCGGCAAGGGTGTCGACAAGATCATCATCGCGCTGGTGACCGTGCAATGGGCGTACTACGCACGCACCGCGCGCTCGGCGGCGCTGGTGGAACGCAACAAGGATTACATCGAAGCCGCGCGCGGCCTGGGACTTTCCGCCAGGCGCATCGTGCTGCGCCATCTGCTGCCCAACAGCCTGCCGCCGTTGATCGTGGTTGCCACCGTGCAGGTCGCGCATGCGATTGCTCTCGAGGCGACGCTTTCTTTTCTCGGACTCGGCCTGCCCGCGACCGAGCCTTCGCTCGGTCTTCTGATCGCCAACGGCTACGAGTACATGCTGTCGGGTAAGTACTGGATCAGCGTGTATCCGGGTGTGGCGCTGCTGGCAACGATTCTGGCGATCAATCTGGTTGGCGATCAGTTGCGCGATGTGCTGAATCCGCGGTTGGCGCGGTGAGGGCCGATGGCGCCTTTGCTCGACGTCACGAATCTCGTCACCGAATTCGCGACCCGCGACGGCCTGCTGCGTGCGGTGGATGGTGTGTCGCTGTCGGTTGCGCGCGGCGAAGTGCTCGGGCTCGTCGGCGAATCGGGCTCAGGCAAATCGGTCACCGGATTTTCGATCCTTGGACTGGTTGATCCGCCGGGTCGCATCGCGTCGGGCAGCGTCGTCTTTGACGGACAGGAACTGATTGGCCTGCCAGAGAATCGCTTGCGTCAGCTTCGCGGCAGGCGCATCGCCATGGTGTTTCAGGATCCGATGATGACGCTCAACCCGGTGCTGTCGATCGAAACGCAGATGGTCGAAGCCGTACTTGCGCACCAGAACGCGTCGAAAGCGGCGGCGCGCGAACGCGCGCTCGAGATGCTGGGACGCGTAGGCATCGCCTCGCCCGCGTCGCGGCTGGCGCAGTATCCGCATCAGTTTTCCGGAGGGATGCGACAACGCGTCGCGATCGCGATCGCGCTGATCAACCGGCCGGACCTCGTAATTGCGGACGAGCCGACCACTGCGCTCGATGTGACCGTGCAGGGACAGATCCTGTTCGAAATGCAGAAGCTGGTGCGTGAATCCGGCAGTGCGCTGATCTGGATCACGCACGATCTCGCGGTCATCGCGGGGCTGGCCGATCGCGTCGCCGTGATGTACGCCGGCCGCATCGTCGAACAGGGCGCAGCCGCCGAAGTGCTGGAGCTGCCGGCGCACCCGTACACGCGCGGCTTGCTGGATTCGGTGCCTGCCAACAATGCGACCAGCCGGCGGCTGAAACAGATCCCGGGCATGACCCCGTCCTTGCTGCGGCTGGCGCCGGGCTGTGCGTTTCGCGAACGCTGTGAGCGCGCGGCAGAACGATGCATTGACATGCCGGAACTGAAACTTCACGGCGCGCGGCATGTTCGTTGTCACTTTCCGTTGGTGTCCGCGTGACCCTGCTCGAGTTTCGCGCGATCTCGAAACACTTCACCCGGCGGCTCGACGCTATCGAAAGATTCGCGCGTCGTCTTGGGGCGGACGTGACTGAGACCAGCGTGCGCGCGGTCGACCGCGTGACATTTGCGGTTGCCAAAGGCGAGGTCGTTGGACTGGTGGGCGAATCGGGCTGTGGCAAATCCACGCTCGGGCGACTTGCGTGCGGCTTGCTTGATGCCAGTGAGGGCGAAGTCACGTTTGCCGGAGCGGCGCTGGCAACGCAGCGAGGTGTCGTCCGTCCGATTCAAATGATCTTTCAGGACCCGTTTGCCTCGCTCAATCCACGCATGCGCGTCGCAGACATCGTCGGCGAGGCGCCGCGGGCGCACGGGCTGATCGACCGCTCGCAGGTAGTCGGATACGTGGCCGATCTGCTGCAGCAGGTCGGTCTGGATGCCGCGTACGCGCGCCGCTTTCCGCACCAGTTTTCCGGCGGGCAGCGCGCCCGCATCAGCATCGCGCGCGCACTGGCGGTCAAGCCGGAGTTTCTTGTTTGCGACGAGGCGGTCGCTGCGCTCGATGTCTCGATCCAGGCGCAGGTGCTCAATCTCTTCATGGACCTGCGCGAACAACTCGGCCTGACCTATCTTTTCATCAGCCACGACCTGGGTGTCGTGCGGCATCTGTCGGATCGCGTCGTAGTGATGTACCTTGGGCGCGTGGTCGAAATCGCGCCGACCGCCGAACTCTTCGCCGTGCCGAACCATCCTTACACGCAGGCTCTGCTCGACGAGGTGCCGCGGATCGATCGCAGAAAGCGGAAGTTCGTGCCGATCAAAGGGGAAATCGCGTCACCGCTCGCGCCGCCGTCCGGTTGCCACTTTCATCCGCGCTGCCCACACGCGATGCCGCGCTGTTCCGAGGCTGCACCGGTGCTGCGCGAAATCGCGGCGGGTCGGTGGTCGGCGTGTTTTCTGAACGAACGCTGAATCGGATCGCCGATGCATGAAGCCTTCCGGTTGCACGGCCCGATGCAGGCGGGCTGCCCGCTGGTTCTCGACTCGCCGCATTCCGGCCACGACTTTCCCGCCGACTTCAACGCCGTTGTCAGCGAATTCGATTTGCGCGAAAGCGAAGACTGTTTCGTTGATGAGTTGTACCTGCCGGCGACCGACTTGGGCACCCCGCTGCTGGCCGCGCGGTTCCCGCGCACGTACATCGATCCCAATCGCCATAGCGGCGACGTCGATCTTGAGCTGATCGAAGGCGGCCTCTGGCCGCACGGCTATGCGCCGAGCGGCAAGAGCCACATCGGCAAGGCGCTCATCTGGCGCACGCTCAGCGATGCGCGGCCGATCTACTCACGCAAGCTGGCGGTCGCCGAGGTGGCTTCGCGGATCGAACGCTTTCACGCGCCGTATCACATGCGGCTGCGCGAGTTGATCGAGGCGACGCATACCCAGTTCGGCGTCGTCTACCACCTCGACTGTCATTCGATGGACGCGGTCGGCGGACAGATGAGCGAGGGTGGCGCGGGAACGGTTCGGGCGGACTTCGTCCTCGGCGACCGCGACGGTACAACCTGCGACGCGGCATTGACGGACTTCGTGCGAACGACCCTCGCCGCGCTGAGATACTCGGTCAAGCTCAACGACCCGTTCAAAGGCATGGAGCTGGTGCGCGCCTATTCGAACCCCTCCGCTGGCCGGCACAGCCTTCAGATTGAAATCAACAAGCGCCTGTACATGGACGAGATCACGCGTACGAAGCACGCCGGCTTCGAACGTCTGCAGAAGAATCTGATGGTGCTGATCGAGGCCGTGCGGGACTACGTCGCCGGGCGCTGACGCTCGGGCAAGCGCACCCGCGTACCGGCGCGGGGCGCGCTGGGGTAACCGGTCTTACACTTTCAGCTTTCAAAGCTGAAACAGCAAAAGTGTTCCTTCGCCTTGCCGAAGCACGGCTGCGCAAGCTTGCGCACGGTTTCCCCGTGCTTGCCGTGCTCGGGCCGCGCCAGGCCGGTAAGTCCACGCTGGCTCGCAAGGTGTTTTCCGACAAGCGCTATGTGTCGCTTGAAGATCCGGACGAGCGCGAGCGCGCGCTGCGCGACCCGCGCCGCTTTCTGCGCGGCCTCGCTGACGGGGCGGTCATCGACGAGGCGCAACGCGCGCCCGATCTTTTCTCGTATTTGCAGGCGGTCGTCGACGATGATCGTCGCCCCGGGAAGTGGGTGATCACCGGATCGCAGAACTTTCTGCTGATGGCCTCGGTCACGCAAAGCCTCGCCGGTCGCATCGCGATCGTTGATCTGCTGCCCCTGTCGTGCGCTGAACTGGCGATCGCCGGACGGCTGGGGTCGCTGGAATCGATTCTGGTAACCGGACAGTTCCCGGCGCTGCACGCATCGCCGCTCGAGTCCGCCGATTTCTTTCGCGCGTACATGGCCTCCTACCTGGAGCGCGACGTCCGGCAGTTGAGCGCGGTGCGCGATCTGCTGCAGTTTCAGCGCTTTGTCCGCCTGCTGGCGGCGCGCTGCGGTCAACTGCTGAATCTGAACGCGCTTGCCAGCGACTGCGGAATCGCGCAGACGACGGCGCGAGACTGGCTGGCTGTGTTGGAGGCAAGCTACATCGTCTACCGGTTGCCGCCGTATCACGTGAACTTCGGCAAACGGTTGGTCAAGACGCCCAAGCTTTACTTCTACGACACGGGGTTGGTTGCCTGGCTGCTTGGCATCCGCTCTGCGGAAGAATTGAACTTTCATCCGCAGCGCGGCGCGTTATTCGAGACGCTGGTGGTGACCGAAGCGATAAAAAAGCGCGACAACCTCGGCCAGCGCTACGACCTTTACTTCTGGCGCGACAACATCGGCACCGAGATCGATCTGCTGGTGGATGCGGGCGGATGGCTGACGGCCATCGAGGTGAAGTCGGGTGCGACGTTCCAGCGCGAATGGCTGCGCAGCCTCGAAACCTGGCAGCGGCACGCACGCGCCGCGCGCCGCAGCGTGCCGGCGCTGATCTTCGGCGGCGGCGGAGATCATCGGACCGACGGCGTGCAGATACTCGGCTGGCGCGAGGCACTTGCCCAGTTGGACTGACGATGCGCAGTCGTGCCGCGTCACAGTGATAAATTCGCCGCAATCGTCAGGCGCGCCAACGCTGCGCCACAAATCCTTCCGGGAAACCTCGTGCAGTATTCACGGCTTTGTCTTGGCGCACTCGCGGCGCTTGCGCTTAACGCCTGCGGCGGCTCGGGCGATTCCGCGCCGCCGCCGAACAACTTCCGCATCGCCGCCGCTGATGGAACGACCACGCTCACCTGGGACGCGGATGCGGGAGTCGAATACTGGGTCTTCTCGTCCACCGACGCGAGCCTGAACACGCAGAACTGGTTGTTGCTCGGCGAACCGCGGCTCATCCGGCCGGTGACACCGCCGCTCGTCTTGTGCAGTCAAATCAACGGCAAGACCAACTACTACACGGTCAACGGTCGCACGGGCGGCGGACCCGGCGGCGCCGGCGCTCCAACGACAGCAGGGATGCCGCGCGCTGCAGGTAGCGCGTGGACAACCGGCAACGGTCTGAGCGGCAATCTGCTTGGGGTTGGCTACGCGCCCATTTTCATCTGCGGGCCCGCGCAACTGGCGAGCGGCATATTCATCGCGGTCGGCGCGGCGGGTGTCATCTTCACCAGCGTGGACGGCAGAACATGGACCGCGCGGCCTGCGCCCGCGGGTTTCACCAGCGATCTCTTCGCGGTCGCGGCGTTCACCGCGACCCTGAATACGCCTGCCGCACCCAACTCGCGCTACGTCGCAGTTGGCGCCGGCGGGGCCGCGTTGACGAGCACCGACGGCATCAACTGGACGGTAGGCATCGCGTTCAACGCGGCCAACCCCGCCTTCCGCGCGGTCTCGGTGTCGGGCAGCACTTTCGTTGCGGTCGGTGACAACGGCACGATCCAGACCACGACCGATGGCGCGTCGTGGACCGCGCAGACCTCGAACACGACAGCGAATCTGGCGGCCGTGTCGTGCGCGATCGGCCGCTGCATCGCGCTGGGTGCCGGGGGAGTCGTTGTGACGAGCGACGACAACGGCGCCACCTGGACGCAGAGAACAGCGATCGCCGGCGCGCCGGTGCTGAAAGCACTGGTGTTCGGCAACTTCAACGCCAACGCCGACAACACGGGGCTCGTCAACATTGCCACGTGGATCGCGGTGGGCGACGGTGGGGTCGCCGCACGCAGCGTCGATAACGGCGTCACGTGGACCACGCAGTCCATCGGCGGCGCCGGCAACCTGATCGGCATCGGCTACACAACCCGTTTCGTTGCGCTCGATGTCGCCGGCAGCGCCTTCACCAGCAATACGGGTGAGAGCTGGTCGGCGCCGATCGCTACCGGCAGCGCCAATCTGCGCGCGCTGGTGGGCAGCGGATTCGGCTATGTGGTGGCGGGAGACGCTGGGGCGTCGACGTCCTCGTTTTGAGGGGCTGCTGAAGGCCCCCTTAGGCGGGTACCTTGCGTTCGTCGCATAACGCGAGTAGCGTGTGCTACAAGTCTGTAGCACGTGCTATACAACGCGATTCGAATGAACTGGTCCCTGCTGGTCGTCGCCCAATCCGCGAGCAACGCGGCGCGCATGCGCGTGTGGCGCGAGATCAAGGCGCTCGGCGCGGCCATCCTGCGCGATGGCGTCTATCTGCTGCCCGCTTCCGAAGCCACCACCGCCGCGCTGGCGGCGCTGGCCGACGCGGTGCACGATGCTGGCGGGCAGGCGTACCTGATGCCGGTCGACGCCGGGGACGATCAATCGGTCCGGTGGCGCGATCTTTTCGACCGCACCCACGACTACTCAGCGCTGATCGAGCGGGCGCAGAAACTCGTCGCACAAGTCCGCAGCGGCGACATCGAAACGCTGCGCAGGGTGGCGCGCGCGCTCGATCAGGAGACACAGGCGGTCGTTGCGATCGACTATTTCGCCGGGCCGGCGCGTGAACAGGCGCAACAGGCGGTGGCGCAGGCGCGCGCCGCGGTCGAGCGCCGTGCAGACCCGACCGAACCGCGCGCGGCGAAAGGCCGCATGCGCCGTGTTGATCCCGCCGACTACAAGAAACGCGTGTGGACAACCCGCGCACAGCTGTGGATCGACCGCGTCGCGTGCGCGTGGCTGATCCTTCGCTTCATTGATCCGGCGGCGCGTTTTGTCTGGCTGAAACGCGTGGCGGACAAACCGAAGCGTGCCGTTGGTTTCGACTTCGACGGCGCCGAATTCACCCACCGCGACGGCCGCGTGAGCTTCGAGGTGCTGCGCTCGAGTTTCGGTCTGGACGACGATGGCGCGCTGCTGCGCCTGGGAACGATCGTGCACGCGCTCGACACGGGCGGCGCCACTGTGGCCGAAGCCGCCGGCATCGAGTCACTGCTCGCCGGCCTGCGCCGGTTGCACGCGAGCGACGATGGTTTTCTCTCGGCCGCATCGCTTGCCTTCGACGGGTGGTACGCGGCGTTCAGCGCGGCGAGTGAGGAGGCCCGAAAATGAGTGCAGTTCGGGACGCGGCGCCGCCAGAAACTCCACCGTTGACCGTTTCGTTTACGCAGGCGCTGCGTTTCTGGTTGAAGCTCGGCTTCATCAGCTTTGGTGGTCCCGCCGGACAAATCGCGATCATGCACGCCGAGCTGGTCGAAGGTCGCCGCTGGATCTCCGAGCGGCGTTTTCTGCACGCCCTTAATTACTGCATGTTGCTGCCGGGGCCGGAAGCGCAGCAGCTCGCGACCTATATCGGCTGGTTGATGCACCGGAGCTTAGGCGGCATCGTTGCCGGTGCCTTGTTCGTGCTGCCGTCACTCGTGCTGCTGATCGCGCTGTCGTGGATCTACCTGGTGTTTGGCGAGACGCCTCTCGTGGCCGGGATTTTTTATGGCATCAAACCGGCCGTGGTCGCGATCGTGTTGCACGCCGCCTGGCGCATCGGTTCGCGCGCGCTGAAGAACGCGTGGCTATGGGGTCTCGCCGCGGCCGCTTTCGTTGCGATCTTCGCGTTGAACGCGCCGTTTCCTCTGATCGTTGCCGTTGCGGCAGCACTCGGATACGTCGGGGGTCGCTTCGCTCCGCAGACCTTCGCTGTCAACGGCGCGCACGCGACCAAGTCCGTCGTGTCGCATGCGCCCGCGCTGATCGACGACGACACGCCGCCGCCCGGGTACGCGCGCAACGGCCGAGGGCGCCTTGCACGCGTGCTGGCAATCGGCATCGCGATCTGGCTTGCCGCGATGCTGGCGCTGATCGCGATCAACAGCTGGAGTTCCCCGCTGGCGCAAATGGCGTGGTTCTTCACCAAGGCGGCGCTGCTGACGTTCGGCGGCGCGTATGCGGTGCTGCCGTACGTCTATCAAGGCGCGGTCGAACACTACGGCTGGCTCTCGGGTCCGCAGATGATCGCCGGACTCGCGCTGGGCGAAACCACACCGGGTCCGCTGATCATGGTGGTTGCCTTTGTCGGCTTCCTCGGCGCCTGGCAACAACAGATCTTCGGCCCCGACGCGTTGTTTGTCGCGGGCGCCGTCGCTGCGTGTGTGGTGACGTTCTTCACGTTTCTGCCGTCGTTCGTTTTCATCTTCGCCGGCGCGCCGCTGATTGAAGCCACGCATGGCGACTTGCGCTTCACTGCGCCGCTGACGGCGATCACCGCGGCAGTGGTCGGGGTGATCGTCAATCTCGCACTGTTCTTTGCCGGTCACGTCCTGTGGCCGGAAGGGTGGAAGGGCGAATTCGAGTGGCCGGCAGCGGTGATCGCGCTGGGCGCGCTGCTCGCTCTCTTTCGTTTCAAGATCAATGTGATTGCAGTGATTGCCGGTGCGGCGCTCGCCGGACTCGGCTGGACATCGCTTAGTTGAAGGAGACACCGATGGATCGAATTTCTGTTTGCGAACTGGAAGAATGGCAACGCACCGGGCGGGCGTTCACGCTGCTCGATGTACGGCGGCGGCAGGTGCGCGATAAAGACGCCGCCGACATACCCGGCTCGACCTGGCATAACCCGGACGAGCTGTTCACGTGGAAGGATGCGGTGCCGCGCGACCGGCCGGCGGTGATCATCTGCGCGCACGGGCACGAACTTTCGCAGGGCGCGGCCGCAACATTGCGTGCGCTGGGTCTTGATGCGCGCTATCTGATCGACGGATTTTCGGGCTGGCGCGATTCGCGCCGGCGGCTTGAACCGATCCTGAACGGAGAGCAGCCATGAAGTGGGTCACACGAGCACGACCGAAGATCGACCGCATTGCCTGCCCGTGGCTGATCGCGCGTTTTATCGATCGCGACGCGCAGTTCCTGTACGTCGCGCCGGAGCGCGTGCTTGCGGTGGCGCGCGAAACCGGAGCCACTCCCTATGACGTGCCGGACGTGGAGCTCACGCACGACGGCGAACTGTGCAGCTTCGACGCGATCCTCCGCAGGTACGACCTGCACGATGACGCGCTCGACAAGCTGGCGATCATCGTGCGCGGCGCGGATACCGACCGGCTCGACCTCGCTCCGCAATGCGCCGGACTGCTGGCGATTTCGCTCGGCCTCGTGCAAAACATCGAGGACGATCACGCACGGCTGGCGCATGGCATCGTGATGTATGACGCGCTTTATGCTTGGTGCAAGGAGAAAAATCCTGAACGTCATCGCTGGAACGCGCCGGTGTGATGTCGAGGTGCATCCGACCGACAATCGGCGTCGTTAGATATGTGGAGGGGTCAGAGGATATGGAGGGGTCAGAGCCCATTCTTCGGCTGTGCGGATTGCACTTCGAGGCTAGATCGTCCGCCGAAAATGGGATCTGACCCCTTGTCATGGCTTCGGCTGTGCGGTCGAACTTCGAGGC